>OIYV01000655.1_pt1 | contig 18861 bp, 17 predicted proteins | sample 1588251 | NCBI WGS metagenome assembly OIYV01 (sample SAMN03283282) | human gut metagenome | biome: human-associated habitat; material: feces | host: Homo sapiens | place: Peru | collected 2012
TAAGATGACATAAATCTAAAACGTGTCATACTCACTAATACCTTTATAAATTGTTTTAATACCATTTAAGATGACATAAATCTAAAACTTAGCATACAAGACCAAGTTAAAGATTGTGGTTTTAATACCATTTAAGATGACATAAATCTAAAACCTCAAATGAAATAGATTTACCAAATAAATACATAGAAACTTTATTTAATCTTAAACGATATAATTCATATCATTAGTAAATAATAACAAATATATTATAGCAAAAATTCTTCTAAATTTCTATCAATTATTAACTTTTTTTCGAATTTATTAGTACTATTATAGCATTGTGAATCAATTAGTAATATTTTAATATTGTTATATAAACTATATTTATATAATTCATTTAATTCTTCCGGTGCTAGATATTGCTTTAAATTAACAAAGATTAATAATTCATTTATTTTAAAATTATTATTTATATCAATTAATAAAAGCAAGTTATCAAGTAAGTTATTCTTCGAATCAATTGTTACTTTAAGTAATTTTAAAATAGTTTCTGTATCGAATTCGTCGTTTAGTGTCAATGGTAAATTATATTCAAGAAATGATTTAGATAAAATGGTTTTAATTTTTAAATAACATTTATTGATTTTAATCTTATCTGATTCATTTATATTGACTTTTAATGTTTTATATAGGTTGCTAATAATTTTTTTTGAATTAAATTCAATATTAAAATAATCAACATATAAATCAATCTTGTTTGATAGATTTATTTCATTATTACCTTCATCAAGAAAAATTATATTATCTGATGGAATACTTTTTGATAATAAATTTAATTCATTAATTAATCTATAAAAATATACTTTATTTTCTATTTCAATATTAAATATAGTATTATTTTGTAATATAATTTCATTATCAATGAAATCAACAAAGTCACAGGATAGGTTAAAGGGATTAAATTCGTTTTTATGATGAATTCCCAATTGAGTTAGATATCCATTTGAAACAATTTCTTTATTAAAATTTGATAGTAATATTGCATATCCATAATTTAATGCTGAATTAATATCATCGTTTTCATTTCTTACAAATTTTTTAGTAAATAATGAATTGAAGTATATTTTTGCTGCATGGCCTTCCCTATTTGATTTATCGCCAATAACTACATCAGAAATATATGATAAAATTAAGTTATAATTTTTTGATTTAATTTTATTTAATAGTAATGCTTGGTTTGTTATTTTATTTTTTACAATGAGTTGCCATAATTCATCTTTTTTCTTCTGGGACCATTTACTTTGCATAATAATTTTTTTGCTGGAATTGTGTGCTAAATAATATGATTTCAATTCTCCAAAAGGATTGTGCTTTTCGTCACAAAATATTATATTTATTTTATTATCTGATATTTCTTTAAGCAAGTAAGAAGAAATAGATACTGAGATTGAGTCAATAATAATAGTATCTATTTCTGATAGATGAATATATTTTTCATCATTTTCTTGTTTAACCACTAAAAATCTGTTTTTATAACTTATTTTTGATTGCTTTGTTATAACTACTGTTCTAAAACTCATATTTTCTTTCCTTTAATCCGGTTACTGATTTATAAATTATTGTCGCATTTGATATTATTTTTTTATTCTTTTTTCCAAAAGCTGATGATGCTTGGCTGTCTAATGTTTTTAAGTTTGCACACGAGCTATTAAATTTTAATAATTTAAATAATTCTAAGATTATTTTTTCTTTCTTGTTAATACTTATATCATTTAAAGTGTTTGTGTTAATATAACTTTTTAATATAGGTAATAAATTACAATATAGTTTATATTCTTTTTCTATTTTGTTAATTATGTAATTAAATAGTTCATTTAACTGTTCGTTATATAATGCGTTTTCAATACCTTTGGTTTTATTGTTAAATAATCTATTTAATGTATACTTCCATTTTATTTGGTTTGTTTTATCTATTTGGAATTCTATTGCATTACATATTTCAACTTTATCAGTCGCACCTACTAAAGAACATATTTGGCCTTTCCAATTTAGTACTGAATAGAAAGGTATTTTATTTCTTATTATTTTTATAGAATTAATATCATCACTTTTTAGTTTATTAAATATATATTCTTTTAATAAAACTTCATTTTTCTTTGCGGTAATATATATTGGAATTCCTATCATTCTTTGTTCAATAATATTATTCTTACTATATTTTACAATTATTGCGTAACTTGGATTTAAACGGGTATATGAGCCATATAAATTCTTATCGAGGTTAGTTTTTAAAGGAACTCCTTCATTTCCTTTTTTTAATTTTGTTTCTTGATAAAATTCACCTGTTTTAATTTCGACTTTTTTACTTATTAATATATCATTTTGGTATAATGTATTTTTAATTGTGGTATTAAAGTAGTCTGCATCAAAAAAGATTTCACCGGTTTTTTCATTAAATGTAGAAACTTCATTGTCAATGCTGTTTATTACGTAGCCATATTTTAGTTCATTGTATTTTTGATTATTGTATAAGCGCTTATTTAATTCCCTTAATTTTTCAAAATCTGTGGATTTTTTTAAATAGTATTTTTGGTAAATGCCTAATACACTTGCTAAATAAGCATCGTGTGCGTGATGATAATCATTTAATTCACGATATTTAAATAATTCATATTTTTCTCTATAGGTGCTTGAAAGATTGGCGTGTAAATATATGATGTTTGTATCATTGTAAAAATTATTTAATATATTTGCTACGTGTTTAGTTATTTGTCTTGTTTCTACTAATTGTCTATTTATAAAACCTTCAATATCTTTTTCTGAGTAGTATGATCTGCATAAATTGTTAAATTTTTTAGTACTTATTAAATTTAAATTTTTTAAATGTTTCCACCAATTTATCATTTGATTAGTTCTGTACTGATTGGGTACTATAAAATTTGCGGCTTTGGATTGATTTTCTTCTTTTAATACTAATACTTTATTATCTAATGAATCATCTTTTATTAATGTTCTTGGAATAATATGATCTACTTCATATGAATTTAAATCATTTATGTTTAATGGTTCACCAGAGTACATACTTTTTCCTAATTGTATAAAATATAAAAATAGTTTTTCTGTGTCTATTTTTTCGGTTGTTTCTAATTTGTTAGCTAAATAATTGTAATTATCTATATTTTTCTTGTTTTCCGTATATATCTTTTTTAGGTATTCTTTTCTGGTATCTTTTCTTCTTTTTGCTTCTTCATTTCTAGCCATTTCAATTGTTATATTTGCGGGAGGATATCCCATATAATTTACTATTTCTTCAACAACTTTTAATGCTTGATATATACCTCTTTTTGTGGATGGAGAGGTGATCAAATTCTCTACTAATGAATAATTGATTTTTTGCACATTTTTTATTGTATTTAATTTATCAATTTTTTTCTGGAAGTTATATTCTTTATTAAATATGATTTGTATAAAGTTTTCGTTTGTTTCCCACATTAAATCCATAATTGTTTTATGAATTCCTGTAACTTTATCTTTGTAACTTATTTCAGTTAAAAGTTTTTTTGATAAGTTACTCCATCCGGTATATTTTTTAGAGATAATTTTGTTTACTTGGATATTATTTAAATTTGGGTAGATTTTCTCTATTTTGCTTTTTAAAATATCTTTGTCTTCAAAAATTGTTATCCATTTTATTATTTCTTCAGCATCATTTATATCATAATTGGTATTTTTGAATATTCCATTTTCACCAAAAAAGTCGTAATAACTTTTCATATTGTTGGCAAATTTTTTATTATCTGAATATCCTTCGACGTGTAATATTCCGTTATACATTGAATACTCTTTGGTTACAGCTATGTAGTTTAAAAATATTTTTTCAGTTATTGTTTTGTCAGTGCTTAAAAATAATTCATTATATATTTTATGTTGTAATTCGATTGGTATTCTTTCGTTATTAATCTTTATTTGCTTTAATTCGTTTAATACTTTATATTTTGAATATAGTATTGAATTGGCGGGAATGACTTTTTCATTTAATAGATATGTACAATTGGATATCATTTTTGTAATGAATTTTTCAGCTGTTGCTTCTTTATTTATTACTTCATCAAAATTAAATGGGGTAATTTTAATTGTATTGTCTTTTTTAATCAACCAGGCATTTTTATTTTTAACTTCTTTTATATTTGTATTAGTGTTAAGTGGGCCAACGTAATATGGAATTTTAAATTCGAGTAGTTGAACTAATTTATATTTCTTTTTGCCATTAATTATAATGCTATCGGTTAAAAAATTGTAATATTTGCCTTGTGATTCTATTATTTTAATTAATTCATCTTTGTTTAATTGATAGGGGTATTTTCCATTGTCGTTATTTGTTATTTTTGGTAAAAATAGGCCGTTTTCTAGATCTGATTGTATTTTATTATATTCTTCTTGTGATAATACTGATGAGTTATTGTGATATATTTCTTCGAGAACTTTTTTTAATTTGCTTACTAATTCTTCATATGATATTTTATTATTTATATATTTTGTATACGTACATAGGACTTCATTTGCTTTATCTTTATTTTTATCTTTAAACATTTCTTTGTAGGCTTTTTTATTATGTTTTAATATTCTTTTTAATATCATTAGGTCTTTATGATGTTTATTGTATTTTTCTATCATAAGTGATGAAATATTTATCTCTTGACTGGTGCCAAATAAATTTTTTAGAAATAGGATATCATATAATTCTTTTAATTGACTTAATATAGATATTTGATCTCCTAAAATTTTTTCGTATGTTGAGAATTTATCATCATAATCTGTTCCCTTAAAGCTTAGTTTTATTTCTTCTTCTGATTCTATATTAAATAATTTTGATATGTCAAATTGATTTCCTATAATCATTTTAATAAATTCGTTTGTGAAATTTTTGCTAAAATAATTATTTAGTATTTCTTTTAGTAATATTTTTTTATCATTTATTGATTTTAATAGTAATGCATTTTCTAATTTTTGATATGTTTCATTCTTTATTTCTTCAATATTAAAACTTATGTTTTTACCGATAGAAGCTATTTCTTGAAAGATTTCTTCAAGCTTGGTTTTCATATTGAGACTATTAACATTGAAATTATCTATATTGTATAAAAAGTTACCACGATATTTGATGATGTGATGTATTGCTAGATAAATCAATCTGATATCTTCTTTTTTGTTGCTATTTATTATTTTATTTCTAATATGGTATATTGTATGATATTTTTTTTCACTTATTTTTCTATTGTTGTTTCCAAAGATATTAGTTTTATCAGCTTCTGTTAAGGCTATTTTACTATTATTTAAATCTTTACTTGAATAAAAGCTATCGTGCATTTTTTGATAGAAATCTTTATCAACTTTATTTATTTCATCTTTAAATATTTCTTGTAATTGTTTAATCCTTTGACGTCTTCTTTCATATCTTCTTCTTGTACTTCGATAATTTCTTCTGTCTTTTGCGGATAGGGCTTCATCAAATAATCTGACTCCCCACATACTTTGTCTTTTGTTTCCTTTTTTAATGATTTTAAATGTTTTTTCGTCTACTACAGCCCACCCTACTGATGTTGTACCAATATCTAATCCTATACTATATTTTTTCATTTACTAATTGACTTCCTTTCTATATTGTGATATTATTTAGTTGTCTTAATACCATTTAAGATGACATAGAGAGTTAAAATAAAGCCTTTGGCCTAAATACTTACTCTAGTAAGAGCAACTGCTTTGGCAGTTTTTCTTTTTTTAATTATATCAAATTGAATAATGAATGTAAATTCATTATATACATTTATATAGTAGAAAAAAAACAAGTTATTATGCTTGTTTTTCTAATTATATATACCACGTGATTGAATTTCGGCTATTTTATCGAAGACTTCACTGGCATTATGTTCATTTATTTCGGTATATCCTAGTTCTTTAAGCGCTAAGACTTTTGCTGTATTTAATTCTTGGGTACGGCTTAGTTTTTCTTCATTCTTTTTTGAAAGTTCATTTTCCCAGCGACGGTGAGATTCGGTTAATTTTGTTCTTGAAGCTCCTCCGTTGTTATATAGAGTCATTGCGGAGTACATAATACTTTCAAAGACGAATTGTTGATCTTCTTCAAATTCATAGACAGTTGGTGGTGTAAATCCAGCAGCTTTTGATATGTAGGCAAGAATATATTTTGCTTCTTTGGTTTTGTTTACAGCCTGAATGAAATGATAGAAGTAACTTAATATTGTCAAACTGTTTTTTGTTTTATCTTCGTTTAACATTTCTTTAATAACAAAGAATATATCATTTATTAGATTTTGTTCTTCTGGACGTAAACCAGATAATTCAATTATTTCGTTCTTCTTAACGGTGTTTCTTTTTGAGTTAAATAATTTGTTACCAACTTCTTGAATATATTCTTTAGTTAATTCAATATTTTTTAACTCTTCTTCATTTTTTACATTTAATAATGTAAATAGTGCCTGTGATTTATCATTAGATAATTTTGATAAATCTTCGCCATCTAGATAGTTGTATACCATCTGTCTAGAGACACCTAAATATTTAGCTAAATTTACTTTAGATATATTTGCTTCTTTTAAGATAATATTAATTTTTTCGACGGTATTCATATTAAGTAACACCCTCCTACATATATAATTTTATCATTTTACACTCATATTTGTCAAGTTATTGGAATTATTTATTTTAACTTGTGATAGTGGTTCGCCACATTTTGTACAAAAATTATTCTCATATTCATTTTTGCTTTGACAATTTGGACAATATAATTCTTTATTTTTTAAGTAATAATTCTTTTTTGATATATATTTTATTTTTCTGATACTATAGATATATATCCATAATATTACAATTAGAAATATATATATAAAGATATTGGCTTGGGCGGAAATACAAAAGTCATAGATTGTGTGTGCTAAAGATGGTAATAAGATGCTTAGTACGAGATTCTTTTTTTCTAGTTTTTTATTATTTTTAATCTTGGCATCTTTTGCAAGACCGAGATATCTTCCCATAATAATAGCATCGCAGGTGTGACCGGGAATGGCAAATATTGCCCTTAATAGTCCGGTAAGATATCCTGAGTCTAATACATAGAAGATATTTTCAAAGGCGGCAAAGCCTAAAGATACGCTTACGGCATAGACGATGGTATCATAGATTTGATTGAATTCTGGATTATTATATGAGATTTTATACGTCATAAGCCATTTACAGATTTCTTCGATTAGAGCGACGTCTATAAAAATGAAGATAAATAATTCAGGTAAATTCATTAGAATTTCATCTTTGAAGAATAATTCTATTATTAGTTCTAATATAATGGCGGGAATGCATGATAACATTCCGTAAATGAATAGTTTTATTAGAAGTCGTTTTGGTTCTTTATTGTTATCGTGCTTATAGACATAATATCCGATTAAAAAGATTGGTAATATTGATATTAATAATAATATGATTACTCTCATTTGGCACCTCTTTTTATACTATTATCATTGTAGCAAAGTATTTTTTTGATGTCAATTTATTAGTGATTAAAAGATTAAAATTAATAAAAAAGACTTTAATTAGTCTTTATATACTTTGTCAATAATTCCGCCACCTAAACATTCTGTGCCATTATATAAAACACAAAATTGACCTGGTGTTACGGCTTTTGCTTTGTCATATGTTACTTCAATAGTAGAGTTATTTAAATATTTTACTTTGCAAGGAATATCATTTTGACGATATCTAAATTTGCAAGTACACTCCTCTACTCTACTGTCTGTTAGAAAGTTAAAGTCAGTGATGATAGCTTTATTGGAATATAAATATTTATTTTCATTACCTGTAGCAACGTATAGGATGTTATTAGTTAAATCCTTTTCAACAACAAAGATTTTATTGTTGGCACCACCTAGATTTAGCCCTTTTCTTTGACCGATGGTATAATACATTAGTCCAATGTGTGTACCTAATACTTCTTTAGTTTCAATATCAATTATTTTTCCAGGGGTGTTTGGAAGGTAATTTTTTAAGAATTTGGTGAAATTTCTTTCTCCGATAAAGCAGATTCCAGTTGAATCTTTCTTCTTTGCAGTAATTAAATCATATTTGGCTGCTATTTCTCTGACTTTAGGTTTTTCAATGTCTTGTAGAGGGAATATTACCTCTTTAAAGATGTCTTTATTTACATATGCTAGAAAGTAGCTTTGATCTTTATTTAAATCACTTGCTTTATGTAATTTACCGTTAATTATTTTTGCATAGTGACCGGTGGCTATGTAGTCAGCTCCTAGTTCTTTGGCTTTTTTGTAGAATAGATCAAATTTAATATATTTGTTACACATAACATCGGGATTTGGTGTACGGCCTTTTTTTAATTCTTCTAGAAAGTATGTGAATACATAATCCCAATACTCTTTTACATAGTCTACACGATATAAGGGAATATTGATTTTATTACATACGGATAAGGCATCGTTATAATCTTTTTCTTGGGGACAGATATCATTATTAAGATCGGGATTTCCTAGAAAATCATTATTAATGGTGCTATCCCAATTACGCATAAATAATCCAATAACGTTATATCCTTGTTCTTTTAATAAGATGGCTGCTACTGAGGAGTCAACTCCACCAGACATACCTATTACTACAGTTTTCATTTTTCTCACCTGTTAAAAGTATATCATTAATCTGCTAAGTTGTAAATGATAAAGATTTTATTTTGTAAAGAGTTTTATTATTAACTTGATTAGTGATGGTAAGAGAAATGATTCGCTTAATGAAGATATGATACTTATGATGATAGTTATTATAAAGATAATGGTATAATTTTTAAATTGTTTTAAGGTGTTTTGATTATTGTCCTTTTTGATGATTATTTTAAAGAGTTTTATTCCAAACATAATACTATAGATGCTTAAAATTATTATAGTGAAAATGTTTAATAATTGGCCGAATATTAGATAGATAGTTGATAGAATAATGCCTTTATAGTTGTAAGTTAGGATAAATGATGCTAGAGAGAATCCTAAAATAAAACTTTTGGTAAATAGTAAGATTATGGTAATTATAAAACCAATAAAGGTCATTCCTAGAATCCATATTAGGGTTATATATATTGTATTAATGGTAAGACTGTTTTTTAAAGCAATAATTGAATCTATTTTATTTGTATTAATATTTTCAATAAAGAGTTTTATTTTATCTATTACAAGTGTTTTATCGTTTAGATTAATTATATTAGCAAAAATTGCTCCAGTAATAATACCTAGGAATAGTATACTGATAATGAAAATGTTTATTTTTTTGTTAGGAAAAATAATATCTTTAATGCGATTATATTTTTTTATCATAAGTTCACCCATAAAATTATATTCTTTTATATTGTAATTATTCCATAATTTAGGTATAATTATTATGAGGTGTAGATAATGAGTAAAAAGAAAAAAAATAAGACTAGTTTAGGTTTTAGGATATTGGGAATAATAATGCTTTTATTGATGTTGGCTTCAGCTGTTATTGGCATTGTTGCATACTTTTTATAGTATTATTAAAGAGAGTTGTTATAAAAACTCTCTTTTATTTATAATAGAATGCAATAAATGCTACAATACCGGCTACGACAATAGTTATGATGGCTAGTAACCAATAACTGGTAAATCCACTACTGGTAGCGGGAATAGCTTTTTTAGCTGTTAGTGGTGGTTCTTCTTCAGGATTTTCTATTTTGGCGGGTGCGTCTATTTCGGTATTATAACTGCCAACGACAAAATTCATTACTGGGGTTTCTAGCCTTTTATAGGATGTGGCATTAGCATTGTAGTATTGAATTAATTCTAATAGTTTTCGGCAAATTATGCGATTACTGTATCTGGTAGTAAACCAATTAATAAATGTTTTGTATCTTTCATTGTCTACTAAAATTACTTGATTTTCAATGACTTTATTAGCGGCTTTTAAATTGGTATAGGCACTATTAATAATTTTCCCTAGGATAAAATCTATTTTGTCAAATTTAGTACTATCTATTTTTTCTAGGATACTGATATTTTCTTCAGATAGGATTGGTAGAACTAGTGTTATGTTATATTCATCTATATATGAATAGGTATTTTTGATGTTTTCCATTACCCATATTTCATCGTTTAATTCTAAGTTATAGTTATCCATTTTATTTTTTAGTTCAATACATATGTTGGTTTTATTATAATTTTTTGGAATGGCAAGGTAGTAAGAGATTATTTCGTCTTTTATGTAATAAACATCGTGATTATTTAGTTTTAGAATTAATTTTTTTTCCATAATTTGCCTCCATTGTTATTTTTCTTTTTTAATTACTTCTAAACCATTTTTTAATAATTCTTCGATGGTTATTTTACCTTCTTCAAGGGCTTTTGTTACTAAGTATTTATTGCCGTTTTTATATTTTATATAGATTGATGTACTTTTAGTACAAGGAAAATAATAAGTATATTTATTATCTTCATAGAATTTTTCTTGATAATTATCACAAATATAAGTGGCATCGATTATTTCTATTTGGTTATTTTTTTTGCTTTTATTCTTTTTTAGAAATAATAAACCGGTTATTATTACGATGCAAGATATTATTAATATTATTTTGATAGTCTTATTTCTCATATCTTATTCTCCTATAATATGATTATAGCATAAGTAAAATAAAAATAAAAGATAAAATTTAAAAATCATAAATTTTATCTTAAATATAGTGATAATATTTATTTTTAAAGGAAATGACAATGTCGACATAGTTCTTGGCATTTATAGTTGTTTTTAAATCCTTTGATCATTTCTTTTACTATGTCTTTTTCATATATGTCTGGAATGTTATCTTGGTAGATGTTTCCTAAGGATAATACTCCCCTACTATCTAGACAACAAGGAATAATGGTACCATCTGATAGTATTCCTATATGATCTATTAGACCTTTACAAGTGCCTTTTTCTTCGTAATGTTTGTTGTTTATATCGGGCCATATAAATTCGTGAAAGGTATCAATTAGTAGATTAGGGGCAACTTTTACTTTGGTGTTGTTTTCTAAATTTTTAATATTTAAGTGGTATCTGTTATTTAAGTAATTTAGAATATAGGTAGTATTTTTATCTTTTACCCATAATCTTAAAGTAATATAAGTATTTTTTTTAATTTTATCAATTTTATTGAAAATATTATTAAGATATTCTTCTAGAGTGAGATAAGGGTTTTCTTTGTAACTGTGAAGAGAAATATTTAATCTGGATAGTTTGGTATTATCTGATAAATTGTTTATTAGGTAGCCGTTAGTGGTTATATTTACTTTTAAGTTATTATTAGTAGCGTATTCAATAAAATAGTTGATATTTTTATGAAGTAATGGTTCTCCTAGAATATGAAGATATAGTTCTTTAGTATAAGGTTTAATTTTATTAATAATAAATTGATAGTTGGGGATAGTTAGTGAAGTGATTTTTCTTTGATTTTTGATACAAAAGTCGCAATTTAAATTGCAGGAATTGGTTATTTCTAAGTAAATTTTTTTTAATTTCATAATTAACACCATTAATATAATAGCATAAATAATTATAAAAAACAAATTATGGTTATAATGAAAAAAGCTTAATAGCTTTTTTATTTGATACTTTCATTATTTAATACTTTGTTTATTTGAATTTTGGCATTATCTATGGTTTTTTGATCAGGAATCATTATCCATAAGTCCTGATTTGGATAGGAATAAGTTTTTCCCATTGAACCAGTACCATCTACTTGAATGGATTTAAATGTATAGTCGTTTAATTCGGAAAATTCATATTTTAAGAAGTTAGTTATTTCATTCATATCCATATTGGTTGCAAATTTTCCTTCAAGAGCATCTAAAATGTCAGTATATTGGGTAAAAATTGTTGTTCCGCTACTTAATTTTTTGAATATTGCTTGGATTACTTCTTGCTGGTTTCTTCCACGATGTCTATCACCGTCAGAGTATGAATATCTTTCCCTTGAAAAGGCCAATGCACAAGCACCATTTAATTTATTTATGCCAACTTTTATTCTTGGACATCCATATAAACTTACGGCTTGATCTGCATAAACTTCTATACCACCAATTTTATTTACTAGGTCAATGACAGTGGTAAAATTTACTTTGATATAATAGTTAATATCAATATCAAAGATGTCTTCGATGGTTTTTATAGCAGTATTAATTCCGTAGTAACTAGCGTGAGTTAATTTATCTTTATAGCCGGGTTTATCGTGTAATTGAACGTAATAATCACGGGGGATGGAAGTTAACAATATTTCGTTGGTATTTGGGTTAACAGTGGCAACAATGTTAACATCGTTTCTGGCAGCATTATTTATGTCTCCAAAGGTATCAATACCACTTATTAGGATATTATATGGAGTATTCTTTATGGAAACACGTTTAGTAATATCCTCAATCTCTTTTTTGATGAAAATAGTTTTTAAAATACGAGTGTTTTGATTAAAAGTTTCATCGTCTTCTTCATATCTATTTTTTATAATGTCGCTAATTAAAATTGATTCAACTTCTTTATTCAATAGTTTGTTTTTTAAGGTTAGAAGATCTTTTTCTTCACTATAGGTTAAATCTAATTTAATGCGATTAATTACTTCTTTATCAGTTAATTCAAAATAAGCCATTGTTTTACCATAGAGATCTGATGCTTCTTGGTAATTAGAATCATTTAGAACTATTAAATAATAATTTGTTACTTCTTCTTTGATAATTGAGATATTATCAAAAAGATTCATTGTTTTGTTTAAATAAATTATTCCTATTGTAAAGAGAATTATTAAAATTATTGAAAAAATATAAGATAATACTTTAAATACTTTTAGGACTTTATTTTTAAATTTTAGAGATAAGAAGAAGTTTAAAATTATGTTTATTAGTATTAAACAAATAATTAGTAATTTATAGTATTTATCTGGAATTATATTAAGGGTATTTAGGAGAACTACTAATGATATATTCATTCCTGTAAATAGTAATGATAATAATACTCCGATAATACTTAGTTTTATTTTTTTCTTGGGAGAAGAATTTTTCCTTTTATTTTCCATAATATCACCACTTAGTTATTTTATTAGGTTATTACAATTCGACATTATTTGATCATAGTATTTGGGACCGGTAATTTTTATGATACTTTTTTTTATTTTTGGAAAGTTATCAATTACATATGTTTTATTAATATGATGGATATCTGTTCCAAGGAAATCAACATATTCTTTTTTTAAGAGATATTTCATTAATTTTTCAGCTTCTTTATGATAGTATCCTAAAATACTGGAATAATTGCATTGAAATAAGACACCCATTTCTTTTAATTGTTCTATTAATTTGGGATTTTCTTGGAAATATGTATATCTTTCGGGATGAGCGATTACTGGAATATATCCTTGTATTTGAAGTTCATATATCATATCTTCTAGATTTATAATTTGATTATGAAATGGTAATTCGATTAGAAGATAGTTGCTTTGATTTAATCCAAATATTAATCCATTATTGATAGATGATAAAATGTCGTTATGAATAAATATCTCATTTCCTAGATGGAGTGAGATATTTATATTATTTTGTTTGACAGCTTCTTTTAAGTAAAGAAAGCGTTTGGTTTTTTCTTCGTTATTGGCACTATATTCGGTACTTTCAATGTAGTGTGGGGTTAAAATTATATCAGTGAAACCAATTTCTTCCATTTTTTTTAGAAGACGAAGACTTTCTTCAGGGTTAATGCTTCCGTCATCTATACCAAATAATATATGTGAGTGTGTGTCGGTCATAATTACCTCCTTTATTCGTAGTAGTTGGAATATTTTCCACGTTTTGTTTGACAAGTTCTGTTTATTACTATTCCAGCAATATTAGCATCTATTTTTTCTAGTGCTTTTTTAGTTTCATTTAATTCATCTATTTTGGTATATCCAACAGAGGTAACGATTACTACACGATCTACCAAACTAGCCATTATTAGAGAGTCTGGTAGTCCATTTATAGGAACCCCATCAAATATTATATGATCAAAATTTTGCTTTAAAAAGGCAATTATTTTTTTAGTATTGGTGGAGTTTAATAGTTCACTGGGGTTTGGAGGAACGGTACCTCTTGGTATAACATATAGATTGGGAATAGATGTCTTTTTTATGTATTCAGCACAATCTACGATATTTTGATCTATTAATAGATTAGATAGACCTTTGGTATTTGATAATCCGAAAACTTTGTGAATTCTTCCTAATCGAAGGTCACTGTCTATTAATAGGGTTGATTCTCCTGTTTGGGCAAAGGCTGCCGCTAAATTACTACTGATAAAACTTTTTCCTTCTCCAGGAACAGAACTGGTTACTAAAATTACTTTTGATTCTTCATCAGAAGAGGTAAACATTAAGTTTGTTCTGATTGTACGAATATCTTCACTAATATTTGACTTTGGTCTATTATGAATAACTAATTCATCTTTCATTATTTTTTACCACCTTTCTGATATTCTTCAACGCTACCTAATATTGGTAATTTTATTTTTTGCTCTACTTGTTCTGCTGATTTAATGGTTCTATCAAAATAGAAAACTACGAAGACAATACCAATAGCAAGAATTAAGCCAATCATAAAGTATACGATGATTTGTTTAGCTATATTAATGTTATATGGATTTTTTTCTTGAATAGCTTCATCTAAAATGTTAACATTATTCATATTATACAAATCAACAATTTCTTTTTTGAAGTAATTCGCAGTAATATTTGCAATGTTTTTGGCTTTAATGGCATCTTTATCTTCAGCATTAATTTTAATAATTTCAGTGTTATTAACGGCACTAACAGATATTTTACTTTTAAGACTTTCATATGAAATATCTAGGTTAAGTTCATTAATTACTTGGTCTAATACTCTGCGTGATGTAACTATTTGAGCATATGTATCTACTAGATTACGGTTTATAGTGATATCAGTTTGAGTGATTGTTTGACTACTACTTGTAGCATTACTACCTAGAATGACGGTTGTATATGATTTATACATTGGTTTTTGAAAGACTAAACCGTATATGCATCCTAATAAGCATATTCCTACAGTAATTACGATTATTAAGCCAAGCTTGTTTTTTACGTATTCAAATAATTCTTTTAAATCAATTTCTTCCATTTTATTACACCTCTACTTTACAATTATAACATAGTTTAAGTTTGTTTGACAATCTTTTTTGATAATTTAAAAATACGATGTTAATTATCGTATTTTTAAATTCTTTTTTATTTTATTTTGTTGGGATTTTTCTTTAACTAGTATTCTTAGAAAATCTTCTAAAGGAAGATAAGATATGTTATTTGGGGTATTTTTTTCTGTATATAATCTTATTACTAGGGAATTCCTTAATTGTCTTATGTTCATTCTTAAATATTCACTATCTATATCATAACCAATGGTATTTAAAAATTTTAGAACAAAAGTAATTGTAGTTCTGGTGTTACCGTCTTCGAAGGGGTGTGCTTGCCATATTCTAAGAAGAAAGTCACTAATTCTTTTTATTAATAGTTCATATGAAATATTATGATAATCAATTTGTTTTTCATAGGTAATATCATATTTTAAATAGGCATTAATATTGTGGTAGTCAGCATATATTACGCTATTTCCATATAAAATTTCTTCTTTTTTGGTGATGTTATATGTTCTAAATTGGCCACTATTGGGAATAAACCCGGCAAATAAGTAAGCGTGAATTTTTTGTAAATATTCAACTGTTAATTCAAAATCTTTATGTAGTAATAATTCTTGGTATCTATTATAAATTATTTCTTTATCAGTCATAAATACTCCCCTTTTATAGGTATTTATTATATATTATTAATTGATTTTGTCAAGTATAAAGAAGAGTTAAATATTGTTTATACTTGATATTATATATTTAACTCTTCTTTAGGTAATGGTTAATTGTCTTTTTCTATTAATGTAAAAATTAAGAGGGAGGTAAAAAAGACAATTATTAATAAAAATACTATTATGCTTATAGATATAATAATTTTACATTGACCACCTCTTATTTTATTATATATAGATATATATGAGAAAAATGTATTTTTGTGTTAATTAAAGGCTATTTCTACATTTATATCTTTGTCTTTATAAATTATATATAAGTATATAAATCCACTTATTAATACTAATATACTGGCTAATAGTGCTAATTCGTTTAATCTTTTAGCCTCTTCGTTAGGACTTTTATTTAATTCTTTAAATCCTTCGATAGTATAGTAAATGTATACTAGAGTAGCTGTTCCGAAGATAATATATAGAGTATTTCGATATTTTTCGCCTTTTTCTTTATTTTTTGTTACAAGATATTCTCTTTCTATGTGGTTTGCATACAATGAAAGGGTAATAATTATGTAATATATAATAAATATTAGATCTTCATCTTTGGTACTTTTAATTCTTTCATAATCTATCATATTAAATTATATGATATTAAATCTTTTATATCATATTTATCTTAGTTATGCAAATAGTTATAATTTAGTAGAATTTGTTTTTTGGAAAGGTACTTTTAACAGATATTTGATGATGTTTACGTATAAGTAATTATAAGAAAATATTTGATATATTATGTTATCAGATTTTTAAAATTAAAGAAACTGTAAAAATGACAGTTTCTTTAATTGATAGATTTTTTTCTTTTGCTAATTAATTTATATAAATAGATACCTGTAATTGAACCGATACTATCTATTAGGATATCTTTTATTTGACATGCTCTACCAGGGGCGAATATTTGATGAATTTCATCACTAGTAGCGTATATAAGACATATAAGTATTGATATAAGATATTTTTTAGATATATCATTTTTATTTAGCATATTAATTGTTAGAAATCCTAGTATTAGATATTCAGTAAAATGAGCTAGTTTTCTAATTATAAAGCTTAGTACTTCAATGTTTTCTATTTTAAAAATATTTGTAATTATGTTTACAATAAAATTAGATTGGTTAGCTGACTCAGTAGCATCAAAGGATGACATTAGAAATATTAAGAACATCCAGAGGAGCATGAGGATTGTTGATGATTTATTTTTCATTAGACTTTACAAACTTTCTATAAATTGGGTATAATCTTTGTCTTATTTCCAAATCTAAAATTATCTTTTTTATATAGTTTTTATGGATTTTCTTAATACTGTTGTTCATATTTGCCAATTTTGACATAACTTCGTTGTAATTTAATGGCAGTGCAGCATTAATACTTTGTTGATTTTTAAAATAATCTTCTATATTTTCTTTGTTTAAAGATATTTTCTTTTGTTTTACTAATTCTTTTAAAACTTTCTCTCCTGCATTTGTATTAACTATAACCATGCTGATACCAAATTTATTATCTTTAAATTTATTTCCCCAGTAATCACCAATTCTTATATCGGCACAACTGCTTTTTCTGTAATTGCAACTATAGCAACATTTGTTATATATCGTTCCACTAGTAAAAAAGTCATAGAATAGTTTTTTGTTTATTAATTTTTTATTTATAGTTAGTTTTGTCGAACATTTCCAACCATATTTTTTGTTTCTAAATTTTATATTATTAATTTTTTTAATATTATCTATTGTTCTAGTCCATAGATTATAACTAGGAATGCCATGACATATTAAGTCTACTAAAATAAAGTTGTCTCTTTTTTTAATAATGCTTAAATAATTGTTTATTGATGCTATTTGACATGGCGTTCCAATAATTATTCCTTTTTTTAATTTTTTGATTTCTTTAAATGCATCAACTGTGTAACTTTGAAGATATTTAGAACCAGATAATTTTTCAATATCTTGGCTATTTTTAATAAGTATATGCTCGGCTATATTTTTTTTATAATTATAGGTGCATCCAATAATTGGCAAATTATTATCTATTGCATATTGCGATATTTCATATCCTATGCCACCAGAAGAAGAATTTAATAATACTTCTTTATTATTTGAACTTGCACTATATAAATTCATTTCTTTGATATTTTCTAATTTATTTTGACATTGGGCACATACTTTTTTGCATAAACCGCAATTTATACATTTTTTTTTGTCTATTTTGTATTCAAAAAAACCATTTTTATTAGTGACAATGCTTATTGCGTTGGTTGGACATACTGAGGCACACATACCACAACCTGTACAATTGTTAGTAATATAATTAGTCCTTTGTGCATCATTGCTATTTGTTTTGTTTATAGCTTCTTTTAAGTATTTTAAACTTTCTTTTTTTAATTCTTCAACTTTTTTATTTATTTTTTGATAGTTTATTTTATTATTTAATATATGATCTAAATTTTTGCAATATAATCTATCTGTTAAATTTAATACTTTTAATGTATTATATATTCTTGAGTTTTGTGAAAGATGATTATCTTTAAATCTTTTTAGAATGATAAATTGAACATTATATATAATTGAAAAGAGCATGCCATGATAAGAATCAGTTAAAACGTAAGAAGCTTCTTTAATTAATTTGACAAATTCACTAGGGCCACAATTATCTGCAAAATCAATTTTTGTTATATATGCTTCCCTTTTTTGCTTATCTGCTTCTATTTTTCTTTTTAAAACTAATTGCTTTTCCTTTAATTTATCTTGAAATTTTAAGAATTTTTCAGTTCCAAAAATATTTCTAAAAATACTTTCTTTATCTTTACTTTCAGCTTCTAATAATTTTCTGAATTCCCCCTGTGGAAGCATAACTATTTGTTTAAACTGCTCTGCATTTAGTCCTAATATCTTTTCTATTTCTTCTTTTGCTTCAGTGGTTTTAGTAATTACTTTTTCCTCTGGCAAAT
>OIYV01000659.1_pt1 | contig 18830 bp, 17 predicted proteins | sample 1588251 | NCBI WGS metagenome assembly OIYV01 (sample SAMN03283282) | human gut metagenome | biome: human-associated habitat; material: feces | host: Homo sapiens | place: Peru | collected 2012
TTCTTCGTATGCGCTTTATTGCGTCCTCAACCGTCATATTCGGGCGCAGCGACACATACTCCGTGGTCATAATACTGCCGGCGCTGTCCTCGGGATATTTTAATATTTCATTTATCATTTTGCGCATTTCCGGATCTGCCTGGCGAAGTATTCGCTTTACAACATTTGCCGGCATCTCCTGCGCAAGGTCAACCGCGTCATCCATATACAGCTCGTCAACGACCTCTTTAAGCTCGCTGTCGCTGAAGCTTTGTATCAAAAATTCCTGTGCGTCCTCCTCCATTTCAACGAAGGTTTCCGCCGCAAGTCCTTTGGGCAAAAGCCGAAACATCAGCGGAACGGTTGTTTTTTCGCAGTCTTCAAACATTGCGGCAATGTCCGCCGGGTGCATTGTTTCCAGCACGTCGCGCGCCGCGGTATATTTTTTCCCCTCAATCAAAAGCTGAAGCGTTGCACCAAGTGCATTGCCGTTTACAATTTCAGCCATATTTTTACCCCCTGTTTTCAAATATGGTGCGGCGCCGCGGTGCAATGCAAAAAAACAGACCGATTATTTCCGTGCGGAAAAAACCGGTCGAACATTTTTATACGGTGATACCAAAAAAATGCACGCAAGACGCCTGCAACCGTCGTCGACCGATGCTTGTACCTGTATTTCCTCCTGCGTCCATTTTCTTCACCTCACAATCCAATACTATAATATCGCGCCGCACATATGTTTGTCAACCCTTTTTATTAAACAAACGGCGCATTTTTTCTTCTATCATCTTTTTTCGCATTTCTGTCTGTGTGCGGTCGGGCGTATATCTTTCCCCGTCAAAAAGGACAACGTCACCCTCTTTTATGCCCTGCAGCAGCTCTTTTTTCACGGGATGCGTTAATCCGTTTTTGTCCTCAAGCACCCCAAAGCCCTCTTCAAATCTGTCTAATATATAAGTTTCCATATTTTCCACGCCTTATTTTGTTTTATGCTCTGCAAAGGTTTCGCTGAAGCTGTGGCTTCCGTCATTCTTTTTTGTATCTGTTCTGTAATATAAATACGAATGGCTTTGCGGATTCATTGCAGCCTTTAAGGACTCTGCACCGGGGTTACATATCGCCCCTATCGGAAGCCCCTTATTTTTGTATGTGTTGTAAGGGGAGTCTTTCTCCAGGTCTTTATAATATACCCTGTCCACATTGTAAAGCCCGCCCGATATAATATACACAACGCTTGCGTCAATCTGAAGCGGCATACCCTTTTCAAGCCTGTTTTTTATAACGCCGGAAATTATGCTTCTCTCGCTTTTCAGCTTAGCCTCGCGCTCTATAAGCGACGCCGCAATTACAATGTCATTCATCGACATATCCGTTTTGTTTGTATTTTTCACGCTGTTATACTGCTTTTCAAATTCCGAAAGCATTGTCTGTATTACGTCGTGCGCGGTAGAATAATTCATAAACTCGTAGGTGTTTGGGAAAAGGTATCCCTGTAATCTGTATTTTACCCCGCTTACCTTTGGAATATTCTCTGTAAAATCCGCTTTAAACTTTCCGTTTTCAAGCTCGTTTAAAAACTCTTCGCTTGTTGATATTCCCAATTTTTCGCACCTTTGTGCTATCATTTCGGCGCTGTAGCCCTCCGGAACGGTAAGGCGAACCGTGTTTTCATTTATTGCGGGCTTTTTAAGCGCCGCAATTATATCGTCATATGCCATATTTTTTGAAAGCTTGTATTTACCGTAGTTCAGCTTGTCACGGTCGGGCGAGGTCTTTAGCTTTAAGCAAAACGCCTTTTCAAAATGTATAACGCCCGCCTTTTTAAGAGCAGATGCAATCATCTCTCCGGAAGAGCCTTTTTCTATCTCTACGGTAACGCTTGCACCGCCCGATGTTTTATTTGTAAACTCCTTCACAAATAAGCCGCCGTATATAACGGCTGCCGCAATTACAACAAGCAAAACAATCTTGACAACTTTTTTCATCGTATGCACCTCCGCAAACGGTATATGATGTAATTATAATGCAAAAGGAGAATATTGTCAAATAAAACATTATATTCCGAAAATATTAAAATATAAACCGTATTAAAAGCATATAGCATATCGTTTCGCCGGCAATCGAAAAAAACATATTCCGCTTTTTTGGTATAAAAAATGAGCTGTTTAAAACTTTTTAAACAGCTCATTCACTCAAGGGGATAGGGAAAAAAGCTTCAGACCGCAAAATGTCAATCAATCTTTTTAACATCCCGCTTTTTTTAATTTATTGAATATTAATAGTTGACTTTACGAAAATAATAATTAAGTAAAGATTAAAGAACGGAGGCAACTATGTCAAGAATTTTAGATGGTAGCTCGTTATTTACAGCTATGAATTCAGGCTTAACCAATACTTACTCTATATTATCATCACAATTTTCTGATGGTATAACACTTACAAATTTAGGTAACAAAGATGCAACTACAGCATTAACATCCAATGGTTTGAATACAAATTTTAAATCATATCTACAATCAAATTTTAATAGTATTGATAAAAACCACGATGGGAAAATATCATCTGATGAATTGCAAGATTTAACAACAAGTTTATCAAGAAATGGTATGACAATTGAACAACTTTATCAACTAGGTACGTCAACAGGTATGTCATCATCACTTTTAGATACCGTAGTTTCCCACTTTAATGAAATAGATAAAAATAAAGATGGAAAAGTTACAAATGAAGAAATAAAAGCATATAGTGTTGATTCATCTGTGGCAGAATTAAGAAAAAACGACAGGACTAGTATGTTGAAATCAATGTCTACTTATTATGAAACATCAAGTTCTTCAAGTGACAGTAGTTTGTTAGATTATAAATATTTAAGTGATAGTTCATCAAGCGATGATGATTAAAAAAATCCACCTTTTATAAGGTGGATTTTTTTATAGATAAAATACTAAATTAATCAGAAAATCTGCAATTAACATATATATAGTAGATTTTATTGCTGCTTGTGTAGTTGAAATACCTACATCTTTAGCTCCACCTTTAGTGGTATAACCTTGGGTTGCACAAACTAAGGCAACTAATCCCCCGAATACTGCAGCTTTAAATAAACTAATATAAATATCTCGAGTATTGAGCCATAACCAAACAGAATTAATGTATCTATTCGGATGAAGTCCAATTGTTGCGTAAGAAACAAGCATTCCACCAATGATACCAACAAGTTCAGTTATTATAACAACCATTGGAACTGTAATAATACCAGCTAAAATTCTAGGTGTAAAATAATAGCCTACAGGATCAACTTTTAATGTTTTTATAGCATCAACTTGAGATGTTACCTGCATATTTGCAATTTCTGCAGAAATTGAAGTACCAGCTCTTGCGCCGATAGCTAAAGCTGTAAAGCCAGGAGCAATTTCTCTTATGATTACAACGGCAATAGTTCCACCAATATAAGAATCTGCACCAGACATTAAAAATTGTTTTGCAACTTGAATTGCAATTACTGCGGCAGCAATAAACGATATAATCATTGAAATTGGTAATGAATCATAACTAATTGCTGCGGCTTGATTTAAAACACTTTTAATGCGTACATTTTTTGAAAAAAGGTACTTTATAGAAGCAAACAGAGATTTTATGCATAATCCTAAAAAACTAATCATATACTGGCATACACCAATCTTTATATTTGGGAACTTTACCTTTTACAACATCAAAATAAAGCTTTTGTAGTTCTAAAACTTTATTTCCAATTTGTCCGTTTCCGATATTTCTGTTATCAATAGAGCAAATTGGAATAATTTGCGCACCGGTACCACAGAAGAAAGCTTCTTCGGCTGAATATAACTCACTTCTATCAATAACTCGTTCTTCTACTTCCCAACCTAAAACTTCTTTTGCTAATTGTATAATTGTATTACGAGTAACTCCTGTCAATATTTCTGAAGTTGTTGTAGTTGTAACTAGTTTACCGTTGATAACTAGAAATAAGTTCATTGCTGCGCCTTCTGCAACTTTACCGGATTGAGAAAGAACAATTGCTTCATCAAAACCATTCATTCTGGCTTCAGTTGAAATGAGTGATGCATTTACATAAGCACCATTTATTTTAGCTCTTGGAGGAATTGAGTTATCTGAATTTCTTCTCCAAGTTGACACGCATACTTTTAATCCATTATTTACAAAATAATCCTTCATTGGAAATGCAAAAATTAAGTATTTATCAGGATTATCCAATAAATGAGGACCAATTCTATCTGCAGATTTGTATATAATTGGTCTTATATAAACATCTGATTTAAAATTATCTTTTTTAAGGAGTTTTTTTAAGATATCTAAATGTTCATCTAGCGTATGGCATTTGTCCATAAACATAATTTTAGCACTTTGAAACAATCTTTCAAAATGTTCTTTTGGTCTAAAAACATACAATTGTTTTTCATCTTCATTATAGTATGCTCTCATTCCTTCAAACACAGCTGTACCATATAAAAAGGCATGTGTCATAACCGGAATCATTGCTTTTTCTTTTTCTACAATTTTTCCATCAAGGTAAACGTATTCAGTCATAAAACCTCCTTATCATTATATTTAATGTTCTCATAAAAAACTAAAATTTTAAACAAAATATATATAAATATTACAGTTTTCCAGATAAAAATAGATTTTTTTCTACTTTTTTTATAAGATGAATTTATAGGCATAGCTATGGAACTAATTCTAGACTTATTATATATATATATTGCAATATTTTCACTTTATTATTTCATTTTAGCAATTCGAAGCCTAAATGAAAATAAGCTGATTGCATTCAGACGTAATTCTGCAGATATAGAGCAGGATTTAATTTGCTCTATTGTGTACTCTCACAATAATTATGAAGCATTGAAAAATATTCTAGATCAACTTATTCATCAATCATATTCAACTCAAAACTTTATGGTATACGTTATCCTAGACAACTGCACCGATCATTCAGAAGAGTTGTTAGCAGATAGACTTAACATTAAAGTTTTAAATCTTAACGATGGTGTTACCGTAGGCAAAGATCAAGCTATATCAATATTATTAGAAGAACTTCGACAAAATACGACAATTTCGTCTTACGTATTTTTAGATGTACATAGATTTATTGAAGAAGATTTTCTTTTAAATGTTAATAGAGCTTTAAAGCTTTCACCGGTTGTTTCAGGGCAAACTATTGTTATTGAAAATGATAGCCTATCTTTTTCTGAAAAAGTAAACATTACTTGTGCAAAATATGTTAATAACTTTATAAGAACTGCCAGAACTTTAATGGGCTTATCTGATAGAATTGACTCATCTATATTTGCCATTAACAAACAATTCGTCGAAAAATTTGATGCGTTGGATTTAAAAGACATTAATTCTGAATTAAAATATAGCATATTATTATCTAATTTAGGATATCCTTGTACGTATGTTCCGGACATTAAAACTTACATAAAATCTTACAATTTTAAATATGTAAAACCATCAATAAGTTATAGATTAAAATTGTTTAAGCAGTGTCTTTCTCAATTATTTACACTTAATTTTAAATTTACAGAGCACGTTTTTTCACTTATTGCTCCAAGTTCTTTAATTGTCGTAATTTTATCAATCTTTTTCTTATGTTTGAGCTATAAGTTTTACTTTATATTTAACTTTATGATTGTATTTACAATCTTTTCATTACTTTTACTTGGTTTCGCAATTAGTATTATTAAATCTGAATTGTATGCTAAAGACTTTCTATATTTAGCAATTTATCCGATATATTCTATAGGACATTTACTTGATAACCTTCCACCTTATAGATTTATAAAAAAACATTTTTTTAACAAAGCAAAAAAAGATATACAAAAATACACAGTAAACGTTATCGCAACAAACGGACGAGCTAATATCCCTTGCAAATTAGATTTAATTTCTGAAAATGGTTTAGCAATGGTTATATTTAGATTTAAAAAGAAGAAATTCTCTTCTAGCAAACAAATTAGAATGGTAGAAGCATTAAACGAATTAACTTCAAAATTAAATGACTATGGTTTCCAACTTAAAATTTGTTATTGCTGTGAGCATTTCACAAGTTTAGTTGACGGCTCACAAAATATGATTAAAGGTCTATGTAATTACGAATTTAAAGATAGAACGGCTGGCGAGGAGCTACAAACACTACTATGGAACTCTTGTTCAATGTGTAGTCCTAAAAAGATGATTAGTGTAATTGAGGATATTCGATTAAATCAGGATAATAAATAAAAAATGAAAAAATTTGGGATATTATTTGTATTTATAATTTTATTATTGTTGCCATGTCAAGCTAATGAGCTTGTTGATGACTACTATGATATTGCAAACAATTACCTTGAATCAGGTAACACAACCAGAGCTCTTGAGTACATTGATTATGTACTAATGATTAATCCAAAATTTTCAAAAGCAATTCAATTAAAAAATCGCTTGCTTCCTCAAGAATCAAATGATGATTTATCAAGAGCTGCAATGACTCTTTCAAAACAAAGAAATTTATCAGATTTAGCAATATTAGACATTCCAAGGACTGATAAATTCAAAATTGAAAACAATTCAGATTATTATAACAAACAGGGTAAACAATTCTATTTGAATGAAGAATATGATAGTGCAATTCAAAGTTTTTTTAGAGCTGTGTCTATAGATAATCGAAACTATATTGCCTACAACAATTTAGGAATGGCATATTGGATGAAAAACAACTTAGACAGCGCCGAAAAATACTTTAGAAAGGCTGCAGCTATTAGTAAATCTTATCCTCAGCCTTATATAAATTTGGCATTACTTTACAAACAAAAAGGTGATTTGAATAAACAATACACCTACCTAAAAAAAGCTTTAGATGTTAACCCTACAAATTATTGGACTTACTATTTATTGGGTGACTACTATACTTCAGTCGGAAATTATCCAGCTTCAATTCCATACTATATTGATGCCATTAATTTAAACTCAAATTTTGCGCCACCTTATTTGGCATTAGCAATTGCATATTTTAAAACTGACAAATATGAACAATCAATTACAACACTAAAAAATTATATTGAATTTAACCCAAATTCTGATTTTGCATATTCAATGTTAGCTAAAAATTATTACATTTTAGGACAATATTTAACCGCAAAAAAACATATGAAAACCGCAATAAAAATTAATCCAACAAGTATTTACAGATTTGAGCTTGCAAAGATTGAATATAATGCAGGTGAATTTGCAAATGCTCTTTTAAATTTAGAAATTATTGAACCAGAATATCAATATCCTGAAATTTATAACTATATAGGTTTATGTAATTTAGGATTAAAGCGTTATGAATTAGCTATAATTAACTTTAATAAAGCTATCGTACTAGATAACAAACGTGCTATTTATTATTACAATTTGGCACAATGCTATAAACAATTGGACGATAAGAACAATTATGTAAAATATATGAATACCGCATTACAAGTAACACCAGTACTATATCAAGATTATATTGACTTAAGTTGTATTTATTACAATACAGGCAAGATAAATTTAGCAGTAAAAATGTTACAAGATGGAATACAAGCTAACCCTGATAGTAAACCACTATATTTGGCATTGTTTAATTTATATGATAGACTTGACGACCAAGCGGGATATAATTATATTAAGAGTGAAATAGAATCGAGATTTAATTCAGATGAAAAGAAGAAAACAATCAAGTTTAATAAGTAAACTTTTCAATTTTATATTTACATCCGTACTTGTAGTTGTTACGGCTTGTGGTATTCAAATTTATTGTAATGCTGCAGGGCTTGGTTCTGGTGCTAACACTTTGAAGTTTGCGCAAATTAGTGATAACCACTTATCTACAGATTCTGTAAACAAAGCGTACAGGTTAACAGCTCAATCCGGTGAATTATTAGATGATGCCATTGACGTTATAAATCAAACACCTAACCTAGATTTTGTATTTTTTACAGGAGATATCATTGATGTTCCGTTTGAAAAAAATATGAAATTATTTTTTAGTCACGCTAAAAATTTAAAATATCCATATTATGCAGTTCCAGGGAACCATGATTTATGTTTTGGCGGCTATTTGAATAGAAGTTTATACGTTCAATTAATGCAAGAATATAATAAAAACTACAAGTTTAGCAAAACTTACTATTCATTCACACCTAAAGTTGGTTTTAAAGTTATTGCATTAGATCCGATTATTGATACAAGATTAACGGCTCAAGGTGAATTACCACAAGAACAGTTAGAATTTTTAGACAAAGAATTAGCATTAGCCGGAAATAATACAGTTTTAATATTTATGCATGTTCCGCTAAAACAGCCATTTTCTAGTGATAGTCATAGATTGACAAATGCTAATACAATGTACGAAATCCTAAATAAATATAACAATCCTATAGGAATTTTTACCGGTCACTACCACACAACAAAAGTTACTAAAGAGGGTAATATTGTCCACGTTAGTACGCCGGCTCTAATTTCTTATCCTAATGCATTTAGATTTATAACAATTCATAACTATAAAAATAAAACAGTTTTTGAAATTCAATATACGCCAACAAGATTACATGAGTTACAAACAAAAGCCAAATTAATGGTATTCCATGCCTCAATGTACTATGGTGACGAAAAAGATAGAACTGTAACAATTACAATACCGAAAGGAAAAAATAAATGACAGAAGAATTCAAAGTAAAATTCAGAGGGGTAAGAGGCAGTTACCCTTGTGCAAATAAAAAATTCATGCAATATGGTGGAAATACATCATGTGTTGAAGTTCGTGTTGGTGGTCATTTGATTATTTTAGATGCTGGCACAGGACTTATTGAATTAGGTAATGAACTGTTAAAAGACCACTTAATGTCGGGTACTCACTTAAAAGAGCGTAAACAAATTGAAGCAACTCTTTTGTTAAGTCATATACACCAAGATCACACAATTGGCTTCACATTTTTTGCACCAAACCACATTCCAACATCTAAGTTAAATGTATTTGGCATGACAAATTATAACGAAGATTTGGCTGATATATTGGCGGAACTTTTATTTACTAAATCTTTCCCTATTGATTTAGGAGATATTGCGGCAAACTTAAATATTTGCAATCTTGAAGAAACTGAATACATTATTTTAAGACATGGTTATGAACCAATTATAAAACGAGTTTCTGATAATGAACTTGAGATATTACCGGATGATGTAGTTATAACATCTTATAAATCTTATGCTCACCCACAAGAAGGTGTTGTTATTTATAAAATATCATATAAAGGTAAATCATTAGTTTATGCAACAGACAAAGAAACTTACTTTGGAGGAGATAAGAAATTAGCAAGTTTTGCAAGAGATTGTGACTTATTAATTCATGACACACAATATACAACAGAGGATTATTTGAATCCGCATGCTCCAAAACAAGGTTTTGGACATTCAACTTTTGATATGGCTTTAGAATGTCAAGATTACTGTCACGCTAAAAAAGTTATATTTTATCACTATGATCCAACTTATGATGATGACAAACTTAATAGCATCGCTAAAGTTTATGGTGACCTAGCAGATAAAGCTGATTTTGCATATGAAGGGTTAGAAATAAATATCTAATGATTAAAAGAATTGTCATAATATTAGCCCTATTATTAATTCCTACAATTACATATTCTTATGATGTAATTGGACTTACTGACGTTAATCCTGAAAAAAATGCATATGTTCATAATAACTATGGATTAATGTATCTTGACATGGGACAATATTATGCCGCAATACAAGAATTTAAAATTGCAATTTCATTAAATCCAAATACTCAAGCCTCTTCTGTGTATTACAATAATTTGGGTGAAACTTATTTGAAATTAGGTTATTACACAATGTCCTTAGACTGTTTTGAAAGAGCAATTGATAAAAATCCTTTAAATTTCAAATATTACCTTAATTTGGTAACATCGTACCAGTATATGGGAGTTTTGGACAAAAAGTTAAACTATCTATTAAAGAATAAAAAAACACCTTTGGATGACATTACAATTGGTCTTATTTATATTGCTAAAGGTCAAAAACAAAAAGGGATAGCAATATTAGATAATTTTGTAATGAAAGAACCTAAGTTATTTATCACTGATGGTGTAAAATACTATATTCAACAATTTAGCGACTTGCAGAAGAAGTAAGTTTTCTTAACTCTTCTATTATGAGTTTTATTTCATCAGATAAATCTTCATCTGATGAAATATGATTTTTTACAAGTTGCGCAAATTCAGCTTTTTTAAATTCATGAAATCCCTTTTTCTTGAAAATTTCTTCTAAATTCTTAACCATTCTTTCATCTTCAAATTCATTATCTTCAATAATGTTCAAATTTTTAAAATAGTCGTTTAAAGTTTTTATAATAAGCTCTTTTGGTAATATATCCTCAAATTCGCCATGACTAAGTAAATAAATTTTATCAAACTCTCTCAATTTTGGTAGAATTTGTTCATAATTTTCTTTTGCATCATTATCCAGAAGTATAAACATTGGTAATTTCAGCTGATTGGCAAGCGTATAAACGAGTTTAACAACCTGATTTTTACCGCCTGCAGAAATAACTTGAATTCCATTTTTATCAAAATTTAATCCTAAGTGCTCCGCAAACACCGGTAATAAGATTTCTTCTGTTATTCCTTCTGTTATAACAACTTTTTCAATTGGAAATCTTATACTTTTTTCTTCTCTTATTGATTCATTATTTATTAATGATTTTAACCATATAAGATTTTTAGGTGAATTTTCTTCTTGTATAAGGGTTATTGCCAAATCATAATTAATTTTGTTATCTAAAAGTTTGTTTATTTCTTCATTTAGATTAAATACTTTATTTTCATAATTAAAAAGTTTTTCATTAATAATATGTGTACCTACAACAACCGAACTTAGCGAACTAATAGATAAATTAAATACAGTTTCTGCTAAATCCTTAAGTGTTGAATATTCCATTTCATCCAAGTCTTTTCGTTTAAACTTAGGCTCAATAACATTAGATAAAATCACATCTTTAAAGACTCTCAAATACTTGTCTTCAGTGTATTTAAAACGAGTTAATCTATCTAATGAAATTAATAACTGTTCAATTGTTAAATTTTTAATTTTAACGTTCGTGAATCTATCCCCATAAATGTTAACATTTTTAATATATTATACCTAAAAATGGCAAATTTTCAAAGTATTTTACGTTTTATAAGTATAAGGTTTAAACAAGGCACTTTTATACATGTATTTATCAGGCATACAAACTACAAATATTTATAATGTTAAACCAGCAAAAGTCAAGGCTTCTGCTGGTGCTTCAGTGTCTTATATTCAAAACCCTATAGCACGTACCTCTTTTACTTCATACAATCCTGTGAATATTGCTAAAACTCAATTAACAACAAAAGATGAAGTTAAGAAATACAGTGAAATTACAGCAAATTTAGACAAGGATGCCAAAGTTGCACTTGATTATACCTTAAAATCAGGCATTTTATTAAACAATAAATCAAATGATAAGTCTACAGCACTTGATATTTTGTATAAAATGATGACTACAAAGCGAGCTGAAGGTTTAGATACAAGAATTATGCTTAACGATACAATTAAAACTATCGCTAATCCTTGTGCTATTACTCAACATTTTGGCAACTTACCGGAAAATTTAAAACAAACAATTACTGAATATGATCCAACAACTGAAGAAGTTACTCACTCTGGTTGCTGTGTAGCTGCTAGTATTGAATACAATTTAGCAAGCCAAATGCCGGCTGAATTTGTACGTGTAGCTGAAGGTATTTCTTCTGAAAAAATGGCAGTAAACAAAACTATTGACTTAAAGAACCTTTGCGAAAACAAAGATGATGCAAAATGGTTATTAGACAATTTTAAAATACCTTATCAATTAAAGGATAACAACAAAGCAGATGTTACTATTGCTCCTGATAAAAATGCTATTATCAGAGCTCACATACAAACTGTTGATAAAGATGAATTAGAAAGAACACCTCTTGATGTTTTAATGCAATCAACATTTATGAATGTTGGTTCTCAACAAACATACAACACACTAAATGATAAAAGAGTCGCTTCATTCGGTCCCGGAGATAAAGGTTTAGTTGAAATTGAAAAAACATTTACAGAATCTGTTGTTACAGACTCAAATAAAACTTCTGTAACTTTTCAAGATTTGCAAGAAGCTACAGACAGAGAAGGTAATCCAACAGCAAGATTAGTTGGATATAAAGCTGATTTTAATACAGTAAAAAGAAGTTTATTAAACTCAATGGCATCAGGTCAAAATGTAATTATAGGTTATACTTCAACTGATGAAGATAATAACATTATAAATGGTCATGAAATTACTGTTATTGGTGCAAAAGTTGCTCCGGATGGAAAACTAATTTTTGTATGCAACGATACAGACGATGATTTAGCTGCACCTGTTGAATACCATGAAGACTATATCATTCCTCGTATTCACCACGTAGGCTTGCCAACAGAAGTTGTTGATTCAGATAATAAGTTAAAATCTATTGCATAATATTAAAACTTCTTAACTTTTTATGTTGCTACTATTTATTTGTATGCTATAATCTTTTTTGAAATTGGAGTATTTTAATATGACATTATTGAAAAAGATTGATTCACCATATGATTTGAAAAAGTTATCATTGGGCGAAATGAATACATTAGCACAAGAAATTAGAGAAGGAATTTTAAACAGAGTAAATAAAATTGGAGGACACTGTAGTCCTAATTTGGGGATTGTTGAAGCAACAATCGCTTTACACTACGTTTTCAATTCTCCTGTTGATAGATTTATATTTGATGTATCACATCAATGTTACACACACAAAATGTTAACCGGTCGTAAATCAGGCTTTATTGGTGACATCATAAAGAATATTTCAGGATTCTTTAACCCTTCTGAATCAGAACATGATCCATTTGTTCTAGGTCACACATCAACATCATTAAGCTTAGCTTCAGGTGTTGCTAAAGCTAGAGATATTAATGGTGATAACTACAACGTAATCGCATTGATCGGTGATGGCTCGTTGAGTGGTGGCGAAGCATTTGAAGGTTTGAATAATGCAGCAACATTAAACAGTAATTTTATTATTATTGTAAACGATAATGAAATGTCAATTTCAGAAAATCAAGGTGGTCTATACCAAAATTTAAAAGAATTAAGAGAATCTAACGGAACAAGTTCAAACAATTTCTTCAAAACTTTTGGTTATGATTATCATTACCTTGAAAATGGTAACAACTTAGAAGAGTTAATTACATTATTTAGCAGTGTTAAAGACTCAAACAAACCGGTCGTGCTTCATATTCACACCTTAAAAGGCAATGGATATGTTCCGGCTGAGGAAAATAAAGAAATGTTCCATAATACTGTTTCAGGCAGAATTAACGGAAAAACTCCAATTATCCCAAGTAACTTACCTGAAACTTATGGTTCTATTACTACGGAATTTATTTTGAAAAAACATGAACAAGATAAGTCAATTGTAGCAATAACAGCCGCAACTCCGGGTGGTGTAAGTTTCACTAAAGATTTTAGACAAAAAATGGGTGATGCTTATATTGATGTAGCTATTTCTGAAGAACATGCTATGGGTTTCACTTCTGGCTTAGCTAAGAATGGTGCAAAACCAATTTTTGCAGTTCAAAGTTCATTTGTTCAAAGAACATATGATCAAATTTCACAAGATATTGCATTAAATAACTCACCGGTAACAGTTATTGTTCACTGTGGCGGGATGTCAGGCATTGATATGACTCACCTTGGAACTTTTGATATATCAATGATTAGCAATATTCCAAACATTGTTTATTTAGCTCCAACAAATAAAGAAGAATATTTAAGCATGCTTGATTGGTCAATTGAACAAGTTGAGCACCCTGTATTTATCAGAGTGCCATTGGGTGAACCTGTAACTACAGGAAAAGTTGATAAAACAAATTATTCAGATTTGAATAAATATCAAGTTGTAAGAAAAGGTTCAGATGTTGCTATTATTGCATTAGGAACATTCTTTAAACTTGGTAAAAAAGTTTATGATAGATTAAAACAAGCCGGTTTTAATCCTACATTAATCAACCCTAAATTTATAACAGGCATTGACGAAGATTTATTAGATAGACTTAAAGACGAACATAACATTACAATTACACTTGAAGACGGCATTTTAGATGGTGGCTTCGGACAAAAAATTGCAAGCTATTATGGTGACTCTGAAATAAAAGTCTTAAATTACGGTGGTAAAAAAGAATTTACTGATAGAGTAAAAGTAACTGAATTGTATGAACGTTACAGATTAACACCTGAACTTATCTTTGAAGACGTAATGAAATTGCAATCAGGAAACTTATTATATGCCTAAAAGCATATTAATAATTTCTTCAAGTCCACGAAAAGGCGCTAATTCTGACACATTATGCGACCAGTTTTATGTTGGTGTTCTTGATGCCGGACATAATGTTGAAAAAATCTTTTTAAAAGATAAAAACATTAATTATTGTACAGGATGTGGCTACTGCAACGAACATAAAAAATGTTCACAACATGATGACATGGCTGAAATTTTAGAAAAAATGGTTAAAGCTGATGTAATCGTTTTGGCTACACCTATGTATTTTTATACAATATCAGGACAGTTAAAAACTTTTATTGATAGATGCTGTGCCAGATATACAGAGATTTCAAACAAAAAATTTTATTACATATTTACTGCTGCAGAGCCAAGTGAAAATGCAATAAAAAGAGCACAAATAGAACTTGGGGGCTTTTTAGCTTGTTTAGAAAACCCAACAATTGTTGATGAAATTCATGCGACAGGTGTTTGGAAAGGCGGAGATATTTATGGCACAAATTACCCACAAAAAGCGTACGCTATGGGATATGCAGTAAACTAATCAACTAATTTGTTTTCAATCTTTTTTACTCTCAATTGAACGTCTTCTACTAATTTTCTGTTAATAGCCAGCAAATCCGCTAATATAGCAATTAAAGCTATTTGCACGCCTGAAATTATAAAAATAGACGCCAAAATTAACGATTGTACATGACCTGTTCCTGCCCCATGGCAGAAATAGTATAGATATCTAAACCCAATAATAATACCAATAAATAGCGAAAATATAGCAATTGTTATAAAAAATCTAAAAGGTCTATAGATTATGAAAATTCTTAACATTGTAAAAATTGAATTTTTAACATAATCAAACATATTTTTTACAAGTCTTGATTTTCTAACTTCAGGATTTGTGTGAATTGGCACAGATGTAATTTCTAACCCTTTAGGTTTGGCTTGAATGATTGTTTCCATCGTATAAGTGTATTTATCAAAGACATTTAGAAGCGAAGCAGCCTCTCTATTAAACGCTCTAAAACCACTCGGTGCATCTTGAACATCTGCAGATGAAACAAAACGCATAACGGTTGAGCCTAAATTTTGTAAAAATTTCTTTAATAGTGAAAAACTTTTAATATCATTAATTGGTCTTGCTCCAATTACAATATCAGCTTTATTTTCTAATATAGGCTTAATTAAGGCCTGTATATCATCTGCACAATATTGATTATCAGCATCCGTATTAACAATAATATCTGCACCTAACTTAACAGATTCACTTAAGCCCATTTTAAAGGCACTAGCAAGTCCTTGATGACGATTTAAACGAAGTATGTGATTAACTCCATTCCAACTGGCTACATCAACGGTTTTATCAGTAGAGCCATCGTCAATAATCATCGTTTCAATAACATCAATACCTTCAATTTGTTTTGGAAGAGCTGTTAAAGTAATCGGCAAGCTGTCTTCTTCATTAAAACATGGTATTTGTATAATTAGCTTCATATCTAGTTCCTTAAATTAATTTTTATTATACAATCATTATATGAATTTGACAATTTTATGGATAACATTAATTACAATTTTAGCCACAATTCTTAGAATAATAGGAATTGATAAGGCTGGTGGCTTATGGAATGACGAATATATTTCTTGGTCAATTGCAAATATTCCTCTAAGCAAAGCCTTTCTAAAAGGAATTGCATCTCAGTGTCATATGCCATTTTACTATTTATACTTAAAAGTTTTTTCACATATTAGTAATAATGATTTATTTTTAAGATTTTCTTCTGTAATACCTGCAATGATATCAGTTCCGGTTATGTACTTAGTAGGCAGAACGAAATCAAAACTTTGCGGTATTTTATGTGCTCTATTTGTTGCCACAAGTAGTTTTTTAATTTATTTTTCACAAGAAGTTCGCTTTTATAGCATTTTATTCTTATTTTCAGCATTATCACTACTATTTACACTAAGAATTGTAAAAAAGCAAAACAAACACAATTTAATAGGGCTAATCGTTTCTAATTGTTTAATCCTCTTTACTCATACAATAGGATTTGTATATGTATTTTTTAATTTACTTTTTGTTAGCATTATTTTAAAAAATAAAGAAAATTTCAAAAATGTATTTATCTACACATGGAGTATCCTTACACTAACTTTAGCTTTGACGTCACCACTACTACTTAGAATTTTTACAACAGTTTCGTTTTCTCAATGGTGGGCAAGTTTTTCAATAAACAGAATTGCACAAGTCTTTGTTGACTTTTTCACTCCGGTAATATCGCAAATATTGCCATTAGAAGCTTTAAACGGATATCATTTATATGCAAGTTTTGTATTACTTGCAACTATAATCACATTGACTGTAATTGTAATCGGTTTATTTTATAAAAAAGTAAAAAATGAAAATCTTATTTTCTATGTTGCATTGGCAGTTTTTGTAGTAATGATTTTAGCATCATTACTAGACAAAATGGTTTTTGAAGCAAAATACATTATTGAAATATACCCAATTCTAATTTTTGTATTCTTCAACACTATCCTAGCCTTCAATAAAAAAAGAATTAAAATACCTCTTTTATTAATCTTTTTTGCAATACAATTTGGATACTTGTTTACATCATATGCTGCACCAAAGGTTCAAAGAGAAGAAGGTCACAAATATGTTGCTCTACTTATAAATAGTGCAAAATTGAAACAAAATGATTATATTGTATTAACTTATTATCCACAAAACAGATTTGAAAAATATCAAGATTTTTCAAAATATAATGTAATTTCAATACACAAAGGTAATTTCAATGATTATATTTTACCAGCAATATCCTATAAAGAAGCAGTTAAAAATGGTAAAAAGCAATATAGAGGAACTTTTATAAACGCAACATTACCAGTAGGCGTTTTCCAAGGTAGTAAGTTAATTTATTATATTAATGACAACATCTACAAAAAAATGAAAACAGGACAAAAGGTTGCCTTTATATTTTTAGATAGTGTTTCATTTCTGGATGAAACAACATTTTCTAATGTTGTAACCAATACTAAATTTTACGAAGCGACACCTCTTTTATATATTATATTCTCAGACTTTAGAAATGAAATAATAAAAACAATTCCTGTTAACGCTAAAAATATCCATTATGAAGTAAAAGGATTTTGGACTTTAGTTTCATTTGAAAAATAGTTATCGAACATAAAAATCAGCAACAGCAAGAGGCTTATGCAGATTATTTTTATCAAATATTTCCATATAATAATGACCTTTTGAATGAAGTACAACATAATCTGTAAAAAAATGAGGTGAGTCTTTGTTGATTTTATATTCGTGCGTATAGACTATACCTGAAAATGTTTGATAAGGTCCTTTATCAGTTCCTGTGACAATTTGCACTTTAATAAACTCAGCTTTTATATTATGTTTAGACATAAACAGCCAATAAATACGTTGTTGCGGAGCAAAAACCCGTGACAAATCTGCCGAATTATATGGCGTAAAAGGATTCTTATTAAACACAATACCATACTTAAACCTTTTTGTAGCGTAACAAGGCATTGCTAAAATAAAAACTAAAAATAATACAATTAGCTTCTTCATAAATTATTGTCCAGAAACTGATGACTGAGTTTGTAACTCATTTATTTTTTTCATAATTGCTTTTTTGGTTAAATCATCATTTTCGCAATCAAAATATTTTTGATAATTTTCAATTGCTTTTTCTGTATTATTTTCATTTTCATAAGCTAAAGCCAATGCATAATACGCATACGCATAATCAGGACTTAGGGCTATAACTTTATTAAAGCAATCTTTTGAAGCTTTATAATCGCTTTGAGAAGCATAAACCAATCCCATATTAAACCACGCATCTGCATAGTTTTTATTTATTGAAGTCGCTTTTTTATAATAATAAATTGCCTTTTCAGGATTATTTTCTAATTTATATAAATTTGCGGTTTTAAATGCTGTTAATGAATCGTTAGGAGTTAACTTTAAAGCTTCAATATATTTTTCTAAAGCTTGAGTATTTTGTCCCGATTTATATAAAGTATCACCTTCGTTAATTAACTTTTTAACGTTATCTTCAATCTGTTCTGTCGGATTTTTAATCATCAACTTGTCTAAATTATCTAATGCATTTAATATTGATGCGGTTGAAACTAAACTTAAGAATAAACCTAGTAAATTACCATTTACTACTAGTACATTGACACAAATGGCATCTAACAGACTTGGATATCCTGCTTCTAAAACTATGATGATTGCTCAAAAGTTATATGAAGGAGTTAATATTGGAAGTGAAACTGTTGGTTTAATTTCTTATATGAGAACTGATTCTGTTAGATTAAGTGATGAATTTGTTGGAAAAACATTAAATTATATTGAAAAAAATTATGGTAAAGAATATATTGGTTATGTAAAACAAAGTAAGAAAACAGAAAACG
>OIYV01000661.1_pt1 | contig 18805 bp, 15 predicted proteins | sample 1588251 | NCBI WGS metagenome assembly OIYV01 (sample SAMN03283282) | human gut metagenome | biome: human-associated habitat; material: feces | host: Homo sapiens | place: Peru | collected 2012
TGCAGTTGGCGCCCAGTTCGATTGCCTGGCGATAACGGGTGGCGAGCCGCTCTTGCATAAGGAGTCGGTTGTCGCGTTCGTGAGGCGTGCAAAGGAACTGTATTCCGACGTGCATATCCGCCTATACACGTGCGGTGACTTGCTGGATGATCCGTGCTTGGATGCGTTGGCTGATGCGGGACTTGATGAGGTGCGATTCAGCATCAAGCCTGAGGATGTCGCGCGCCCCGATGCGCCCGTGTTTGGGCGAATCGAGGCCGCCGTTTCGTCGCTGCCCGATGTGATGGTTGAGATGCCGGTGATCCCCGGCACGCTTTCCGAGATGCAGGAGCTGCTTGTGCGCTTGGACGACATGGGCGTGCGTGGCGTGAACCTCTTGGAGTTCTGTTTTCCGCTGTGCAATGCGGAAGCGTTTCGCGATCGTGGGTTTGAGCTGCGCAAGCACCCTTTCAACTACTTGTATGACTACTGGTACGGCGGCGGTGTGCCGGTTGCGGGCAGCGAGGCGGAGGCGTTGACGTTGATGGAATATGCTGTGCGTGAGAGTCTGCTGCTTGGTGTGCATTATTGCAGTTCCGACAACAAGAATACGGGGCAGGTGTATCAGCAGAATAAGGTGTTCACTTGCGACGACGTGGTGCGGGCGTGTTATCCGTGGCTTGAGGCCGACGAAGGCGACCGCTTGCTGAAATGCGCGAAGGCTTTCGGGGATGACGCGGCGCACGTGCGCGATTGGGCCTGCGCGGCTGGTGTGCCGTGTTCGTTTGACGAAGGCGTCCCGAGCGCCGCGATTCCGTTGGGCAGCGTTGCGGCGTTGCGCGAAATGTGCCCTGGCGTCGCACTTGCGGAAAGCGCGAACGTATTCGAGCGGCGCGAAACTGGCGAGCTGTACCTGCGAGAAGTGGGCGTTCGCGAGATGTGATCCGCGACATGCGGAAGTTAGCGGGCGTCCGCATGCGATCAAGGACGGCGGTCTTGCGGGACGAAGGCGTCGATGCCCGCCTTGTGCCTTATAGGCTGCGTTGCTGGTACAGCCCGTTGTCGGTGAAGCCTTGCTTGCGGTAATAGCCGCGTGTGCCGATGGCGCTGATCACGTTTATGGCGGTGTAGCCGTTTTCGCGGGCGATATCGCAGGCTCGCTCGATGAGCATGCGGCCGAGGCCTCGGTGCTGGGCGTTTTGGCCACCTTGGTGCAGACCGGCAACGCGTCCGTATACGTGCACCTCGCGGATCATGGCTTCGCCGGCATCGATAGGCAGGTCGGCGGCGTGTGCGCCGACGTAGTCGGCGTTCGGCATGGACAGGCGCAGGAAGCCTGCGATGCGGTTGCCGGGAGCGACCCACTGCAGGAACACCTCGCGGGTGTTCGTGGTTTCGTAGGCGATTTCGGAGAGCGAGAGCTCGTCGTTTGCGGCGGCTCCGAAGGCGATTTCGCGGGAGCGGATCTCCTGCACCGGCTGGGCTCGTTTCGCGAGCTCCAGGTCGACCAGCTGGCGCAGGTTCACCTTCTTGTTGCCGGTCATGATGTCGTGTGCCGAGATATCGCGGATCATGCGAGAGATGCGCGTGAACGGCGGCGTGGCCAGCACGTCTTCGGCTAGCAGGTTGACAAGCTCCTGCTCGGTGTAGGGGCGCCAGCTGCCGTCGCGCCAATGAGCTACCAGTCCCGTGCCGTCCACAAGCGCGCAGGGGTACAGCTTGATCTCGTCGGGCTTGAAGGCGGGATGCTCGACCATGCGCCGATAATCGGCGGCATCGCTTTCGGGCGTTGCGCCGAGCAGGTTCGTCATGAAGTGCGCATGCGTTTTGAAGCCGAAGATGCGGGCGAGCTCGAAGGCCTGCTGCATGCGATCGACGCCGATCCCTCGATGGTTCGCGGCAAGGATGCGCTCGTCCAGGCTCTGAATGCCCATCTGCAGCTTCGTGCAGCCTAGGCGGCGCAGCGTGGCAAGCCGTTTGGGCGTGACGGCATCGGGGCGGGTTTCCACCACAAGGCCCACGCAGCGGTGTTCTGCGGACTCGTTTTCGCGTTGCAGGGCTTCCAGCTGGGAAAACGTTGCGGTCTGCCATTGCGCGGCGGCAGCCCAGCCGTTGCCGTCCGCGTGGGTTCCGCAGGCGTATAGGCTTCGAACCGTTTCGTTGTAGGAGGCATCGCCGGCGGTGACGCGCGCTTGCGCTTCGGCAGCCCAGTTGGCAAGGTCGTCGCGTTCGCAGGCTATGCCGGCGTCACGGTATTGCTTGCGGCGCGTTTCGGATTCGCGCTCCACCGCGGTTTCGCAGCCCGTATCGTTCAGGGCGCGGAACAGCTCGTGCATGTACCAGATTTGGTATGCCTCCGGGTAGTCGCTCCAGGTGCCGCCCAGCACGATGAGCTCCACCTTATCGGTGACGTGCCCCATTTGATGCAGCGTGCGTAAACGGGCGGTGACCTGCAGATATGGGTCGAACCAGTTGCGCTCTGCGCGTTGGCAGGCCGGCTCGTCGTGCAGGTAGCTTTTCGGCATGCGCACGTCGTTGGGGCAGTACAGGCATGCGCTTGAGCAGGGCCAGGGCTTCGTGAGCACGGTGACGGTGGCCACGCCGGATGCGGTGCGGCGCGGTTTGACCTGCAGCGTTCGCACCAGCAGGGCTTCCTCGGCGGGCGAAACGCCCCAGGTGCGCCAGCGTTCGGGGCGATGCTCCTTCTCCTCTTGATAAAACGGCAGCAGCTTCTTCTTCGCTACGTAGCGGACGGGGCCGGCCATCTCGCGGTTTCGGGCGCGGATGATGCGATCGAGCGCATCGGGGGCAAGCGGGGCGTTGGTGCGGCGGATCTCGCCGAGGATGTTATGCAGTGTCTTTTCCATAGGCGGTATTGTACGGCATAGCGCAAAAGGGAAAAGGCGCGGCATCAACGCTTACGCCGAAATGCCTACACGTGCGTGCCAACTTTGGGGAGCACTCGACATCGGTTCTTTCTGCGCGATGTCGGCATATACGTGAAGGCCTTGCGGAACATACGCGGCGGTTCCATGCAAATGCTCAACAGGTTGGGGCTTAGATGATGCAGAGCGCTTATCGATGGTGTGTCAAAAAGGCTGCTGACCAGGCATTATCCGCTTATCGAGAAATCAGTTCCCAAGTGATGTTGGCTTAGTGCCATTTAAACGGCCACGTTAGAATTAAGGAAAAGAACGAAACGAAGCAACGATGGGAATGCCCGTGGACAAGCCGCTTACATATCTGGACAACGCCGCAACAACGTCTCCTTATCCTGAGGTGCTTGCGCGCATGCACGAGGTCATGATGGACGGCTGGGGCAACCCTTCGTCGCCGCATGTGGTAGGGCGCCGCGCCAAGGAAATGCTCGAGGACAGCCGCGCAGCCATCGCCGATGTGCTTGGCGTTGATGCTGATGAGATTTACTTCACGTCCGGCTCGACGGAGTCGAATAACCTGGCCATACGCGGGGCGTGCTTGGCTCAGCGTGAGAACCCGGGCAAGATCATCACCTCCACGTTGGAGCATTCGTCGGTGACCCGAACCGTTCGCGGCATGCGACGCGACCTTGATTGGGATTGCCGCTACGTCGATGCGCCGGATGGTTGCTTCGACATGGAGCAGCTGGCCGAGCAGTTGCAGGACGGTCCCACATCGCTTATCTCGGTGATGCGCGTGCAAAACGAGACGGGCTGGATCTTCCCCATCCCCGAAATCGCGCAGTTGCGTGATGAGCTGGCGCCGGGCGTGCCGCTACATTGCGATGCCACGCAGGCGTTTTGCAAGATGCCTGTCGACCCTCGTGAATGGGGTGTGCAACTGCTTACGGCGGGCGCGCATAAGATCGGCGGGCCGCGCGGCATCGGCATCCTGTATGTGCAGCGCGGCCTTCCCATGCACACCACCGCGTTCGGCGGTAACCAGGAGCGCGGTTTGCGTTCGGGCACCGAGCCGGTGTTCCTTGCAGTGGGCATGGCAGAAGCCGTGCGTATCACTGCGGCGCATATGGAAACGGACATGGAATACGCCGCAAGCCTTCGCGAGCGCGCCATCGAGGGCTTGAAGCGCGAGATTCCCGATGCGGTTGTGCATGCGCCCGAAGGCGGAAGCCCCTACATTCTGAGCGTCAGCGTGCCCGGCCTGCCGAATGTCGTATCGGTGAAATATCTTTCCGGCCGCCGCGTGTGCGTGTCGCGCGCGTCGGCGTGCGAAGAGAACCACACCACCGTTGTGCCGGGCACGTGGCGTCCGAAGCATCCGCTGGCGTTGCAGGCGGCAGGCATCCCGCTTCGCGAGGGCAAGGAAACGCTGCGCGTGAGCTTCTTCCATCGCAATACTCCTGAAGATGTGGATCGCTTCGTTGCCGTGCTGGCGCAGTGCGCCCGAGAGATGCGCGAGTCGTAGGAATATGGAACTGCGTGGGGGCGCCAACCGCGAGCAAGCGTTTGCGGTCGCAAGCGGCGGCGAAGCTTGCGCGGCCGATGCGGCTGAAGACCTTGTGGCGAGCGATGGTGCGGCAAAGGGTGCCGAAGAGGTGCTGGCGCTGCGCTTGTGCGCGCTGACTGGGGAGTTTTATCGCGCGAACGCGGAATCGTTCTCGCAGACGCGGCGGTCGCCGTGGCAGGGCTGGGTACGCCTGCTCGAGGTTATGGGCTTGGCAGCTGAGCGTGAGCCGCTGTGTGTGCTCGACTTGGCTTGCGGCAATCTGCGTTTCGAGCGGTATTTGGCGGACGCCTTGCCTAACAGGATGCTGTCGGGTTATGCGGTGGACAATTGCGATCCGTTGGTGGAAGCCGGGGAACGAAACGAATCCGACGCGTTGTCCCGAATGAGCTTCCAGAATCTTGACGCGATCGAGCGGCTTTCCGCCGGTTGCCTTCGGGAGGCGCTTGAGGCGCCGGATGCGTCGTGCGATTTGGCGGTGTCGTTCGGGTTCATGCATCATGTGCCGTTGGAGCGCTGGCGTGTGGAGCTGTTGCGCGCGCTTGTCGCGAAGGTGCGTCCGGGCGGGTTCGTGGCAGTGAGCTTCTGGCGATTCCTGAACAGCGACAAGCTGGCGAGGAAGGCGAAGGAAACCACGATCCGTGCGCGTGCTGAGCTGGGGATTCCCGAGCTGCCGCCGAACGATTATCTGCTGGGTTGGCAGGACACGCAGGGGCTGTACCGCTATTGCCACCATTTCGACGAGCCGGAAATCGAGCGGCTGTTGGCGATGGTGGCGGATTCTGCGGACCTTGTAAGCCGTTTCGAGGCGGATGGCAAGACGGGCAATTTGAACGAATACGTGGTTTTGCGCGTGAAGTAAGGGGCAGCCGCCGTGCGAATCGTTCGCAGACAACCGCCCCTTTCTCGTTTCGGTGCTCGGCTACGCAAGCAGCTTCTTGCCTGCGCCGGAAGTCACTGCCGATCGCGCAACCAGGTACGTCGACACCAGGTAGATAGCGTATACCGCAATCACCAGTGCGATGCCAACGGCAAGCGTGCTGGTAACAGCCCCCGTGCCCCAAAGCGACAGCAGATTCTTGTACAGAAGGCTGATCGCGCATGCGGAATGGCATCCTGCAACCAGAAGCGGGGCCACGAAGTAGATGCCGATCTGCGTGCGCAGGCTTCGCAGCACCATGCTTCTGTCGCATCCCAGCTGAGCCAGCAGGCGATAGCGCGGGATGCTGTCCGCCACCTCGGAGAGCTGCTGGACGGAAAGGACCGCCGCGGTGGTCATCAGGAAGATGAATCCAACGTAAAGCGCCAGGTAAACCAACAGAAGTTTAAGCCCCATGCTATCGGCGATAATGCCCTCGCTCGTATCGTAATAGGACACCGGCCATGGGCGGGAGTCGTACGTCCAGCCAGCCTCGGCAAGCTCCTCACTCGGAGGGACAGCTTTGCCGTATTCAGCCATCAGGTCTTTCATGGCCTGCTCTTGCGAATCGCTTGCCAGGTTGACGTTCAGCTCGCTCAAGTACGGCAGATCGCCAGCGGCGAACCTGTCGGCCGCCAATTCGTCGGGAACCACCAGCACGGCGATTAGGCAGCTCATGCTGCTCACTTGGAGCGATTGCGAGACAACCTGCCCGGATGCGGTCAGCTCATGGCCGTCAACGGTGATGGTGCGCCCTTTCTGGCCAAGGGCCTTCGCATAGTCGGCAGATTTATCGACCGTGTTGTCGACCAGGTACTCGTTGGGAGCAAGCTTGATCGGCTTTTCGCCTGCAAGCTGGCGCGCGGCGTTGAACTGCGACAACGGCACGTACTGCACGCCCTCGTCGGCCATGCTTGAATTCTCGTCGGAGCCGATTTGGGCAAGCGTGAAGCCGCAAGCATCGACAAGCTGTTTGTTCGTCAGATCGTTCGCAAGCCACGTGTCCACCTGAGCCGAGCCCGTCACGCGTTCGTCCCAATCGGGGATAAGCGATTTGAAATACGCGGCGGTGGAGCCGTCGTTCGCCTGCCACAGGCTGTGGATCTCGTTGCGCTGGGCCTCGGTTTCCCGAATCGCGGCTGCCTTCTCCTCTTCCCCGCCATACTGCTTGGCCGGCACTGCTTCCATGTCGGAAACGTCGAGCGACATAAGGCTTGCGCGGATGGATGCGTCGAACTGGGTGTTCTCCTCTAGCTGGTCGGAGAACAGCGATGCCAGGCTGAAGCCCGTGGAGAATACGACGATGCTGAAGAACAGGAGGACGCTCACCACCCACAGCGACACGAACGCGGTGTTCACCTTCGCCGCAATTTGGCGCATGGTGAACATGGCCAGACCCTTGAAGTACACGCCGCGCAAACGCTGGATCAGCAAGATGAAGAACCCCGACGCCGACCAGAACAGGCCTAACGTGCCGACGAGCATCAACACGGTTGCGATGCGGAAGTGCTCGCCAAAGTAGACCAGGCCATCGAGGTTGAGCTCGGAATACGCCTTCGCCAAAATCAGGCATGACAGCACGAACACAATCAGGCAGATGAGGGGGTTGCGCACGGGCATGCGCTCGTTGCGGGAGCCGGCAGACAGCAGCGTGGCAAGCTTGCAACGCGAGATCTGCACGGCGTTGAACAGGGCGACCACGGCGAAGATGAGCGCGAAACACCCCAAAGTCAGCTGTGCGGAGCGGACGCTGAACAGCAGATGGTAGTCGCTGATTGCCACGCCGATAAGGCCCGCCGTGGCGAAGGCAATCGCTTGCGAGATCAGAAAGCCAAGCCCCAAGCCCACCACCAGCGCAAGCACGCCGACGATCAGCGTTTCCATCAGGACTACCGAGGAAACCTGTCGCGGGCTCATGCCGAGCAAAAGGTAGGTGCCGAACTCCTTCTTGCGGGCTCGAACCACGAACCGGTTGGCGTAGAGGACCAAAAAGCCCAAAACGACGGCGACGACTACGCTGAAATAGGTCATGATCTGGGCCAAGATGTCGAAAATGCTCGCACCGGATGCCAAGAAAACACCCTCGGCACCTTCTTGGGCTTCGAAAAGCACGCGCGAATCCCCGATAGCGTTGAAGGCGTAGAACACCGCCACGCCCAAGGCCAGGGTAACGAAGTACACAGCGTAGTCGCGCACGCTGCGGCGCACGTTGCGCAAGGCGAGTTTCATCAGCATGATGACCGCCGCCTAGTTGCCGAGCGCGGTGACGTGCGAGGCCACGAAACCGACCGCGGATGATGTGCCCTGCTTGCCGGAGAGGAACGCTTGGACTTCGAGGATGCGCTGGTAGAAGTCGGTTCTGCTGCTCTCGCCGCGGCGCAGCTCGTTGAACAGCTTGCCATCCTTGATGAACAAGATGCGGTCGGCATACGATGCTGCAACCGCGTCGTGTGTGACCATCATGATGGTGGCGTGCAGCTTCGCGTTCAGCACCTCGAGGGTTTCAAGGAGGACGGCGGCGTTGCGCGAATCGAGCGCGCCGGTGGGCTCGTCGGCCAAGACCAGCTTCGGGTCGGCGACGATGGCGCGCGCCGCGGCAACGCGCTGGCGTTGGCCGCCCGACATCTGGCGCGGGTATTTCTGCAGGACGTCCGTTACGCCCAGCATGTTGGCGGTGCTGTCGACCTTCGCGCGCACGGCGTTGATGTCGGTGCCCTTGGCCGTGATTTCGGTGTCCTCGAAGAACACCTGGCCGCCCGTGGGCTGCTCGAGCAGGTTCACACAGCGCAGGAGCGTGGATTTGCCGGAACCCGAAGGCCCTAAGATGACCACCACTTCGCCGCGCTTCACTTCCAAATCGACGCCACGCAAAACCACGAGGTCATCGTAGCTTTTATGCAGGTCGCAAATGCGGATGATGGGCTTGCCGTCGTCCGCCGCCTGCTCGTTGGCCACCACGCGCGCCACACCCTCGCCCGCGCCGTCGGCAGTTTCATTCGTCAGGTTCTTCATAGTCTCAGTCATTGCGCACACCCCTTACAGACTCGACATCTGCTCGGGCGTGATGCCCGTTCCCTCGACCGCATCGGGCCGTTTGGCTGCCACGGCGTCGCCCGTCGCCCGCGCCTCGGCGGCAGCAGTGCCCGCACCCGAGCCGAGCGCGCCCGCAGCATCGCCGGCGCCAATCGCATGTTTCTTGCTCTTGCGCTTCTTCTTGCCGCCCTTGCCCGTGTCGTTGCTGGCCAGGCGCGACTCAAGGTTGCCTACCACCTTCGCGAGCGGCAGCGTAATAATCAGATAGAAGCACGCGGCCACGACATACGGCGTGATGGAACCCGTCGACGCGACAATCGTCTTCGCATTCATGACGATTTCCATCGTGCCCACGGCGGCGAGCATGGACGTGTCCTTGTACAGCAGGATGAATTCGCTCGTCATCGTGGGGATCACGCGGCGCACGGTCTGCGGGATGATGACATAAAGCATCGTCTGCGCGCCGTTCATACCGAGCGAGCGGGCGGCCTCGAACTGCCCCTTGCTAATAGACTGGATACCCGCGCGGAAGATCTCGCACAGATACGCGCTCGAGTTCATCGCGAGCACGATCACGCCGAGCGGGAACGTGGGAATCTGGATGCCCGCAAGCGGCAGGCCGAAGAAGGCGATGTAGATCTGCAGGAACAGCGGCGTGCCGCGCACCACGTTCACGTAGGCGGTGGCGATGCCGCGCAGGACGCGCAGCTTCGACATGCGCATAAGCGACAGCAGAAGGCCGAACGGGATAGCGAGTGGGAAAGCGCAGGCCACGATGCCGATCGCCATCAAAAAGCCCCAGAACACCACTGGCAGGCTCGACACGAACACCGACGGATTCAAGAACAGCTTCAGGAAAAGCACGCTGTTCCACGACTTCACCCAATCCTGCTGGGCGAGCGAGTCGGAAAGCGACTCGAAGAACGAGTGCGACTTCACGGTTATCGCAGGCAGCGTGTCCATGGCGACCTCGGTGCCGTCCGCGAGCGTGTATGCGCCCGCAATCTGCATGTCGCCGCCCATCTCGGAGAACTTCACCTTGTAGATTTCCACGCGGAAGTACCCGCCCGCCTGCGCCGGCTCGGAGAAGTTCACAGTGAGCTTGCCGTCCTTGTAGTCGGCGTCAACATCGAGGTTCGTGCGCGTCATCAGGTCGTCGCCGGTGAGCATCGTTGTGCGCGTGTCGCCCGGCTCGCAGGTCGTGCCCTCAGGCAAGGTGAACGTGACGCCCGCGATCTGCTCGTCGGGATCGGCCTGACCTTCCCAGGTGATGCGCGTCTCCACGCCGCCGAGCACGTCTGACGAGCCGCTGACGTTGGGTTTCGCCGTGCATTTGGCGGTATCGAGCGCATACGCGTTCGTCGGGGCGACGGCAACCTGCGCCGCACCGGCGAACACGAGCGCGAACGAGACGAGCAGTGCGCAAAACGCGGTGCGCACGGTATTCGCTTTCAGGTTCTGCATGTGCATGTACGTTCCTCTACGATTAAAAAGCCCTCTCCGCCAACGCGAAGAGAGCCTCATCCAGTTCATAGCCCTAGCGGTTAATTACATAATAAAGGCCATGCAATTCTAGCACGTCCACAACCTGCGTTTTGGTATTTCCGATAACTCCAAAGGCTATTACAAAACCTGTCCCCGAGCCCTTTAAACGCCCCTGGGTGCTCGCAGTTGCTCGCAGCGGGATTTCTTGCCAGGCAGCGCCCTATGCGTCTGGCCCACACGCCCCGTCGCTCGGCTTGACGGTGCTACTCCTGTTGAGCCCATCGAAAGATATTCTACGGGCACGCTTTTCGTCAACCAGACGCCATTTTGAGACAAGAAGAAGTGATGCCCCTGCGCGATCATCGCGGCAGAGTCAACGAGGTAGACCTGGGCTTTCCATGCCGCGCCCCAACTCGTCAACATCCGCCCCAGCCGTGCTCGTCCAAAGAAATTCTGATTTCCTCGGGCTTGCGCCGAAGAATAAGCGCAAGGAACTTGCTGTCGGCAACGTGAATTTCCCTAGGCGCCATAAGATTCCTCTTCTTTCGATTGATCGAGCAGTTCGTCGATTGCATCTCGGAACCAATCCCAAAAGTTGGGGTGCCCGGAACGCTATGATATGCCACGAGCGACTATATCCGGCAAAAAACGTGGCTGGCTTATTCCCACTCAGCGACTAATTCAGTCCGAGTACTACCGATGTGCGTCGCACAATGCCGCCGAAGGGTTGATTCGTGCGCAATTTGGGCGAATCAACCCCTTGATTCGCGATTTCGGGAATGACTCAATTGATTCGTGAAACCGCAGGTCGCACCTTTAATCATTCCCGGGTTTCCGCCAGGGGTTCGTAGCGGGTGGCTTAAATCAGGGTGATTCGGGGACCAACCCGTGCATGTCGCTATCGCTTCATCTTCCTCAGGTTCGCAAGCTTCCATTGCGCTTCCGGGCTCGCGGCGGCAGCTCGGGCGATGTCGCGCTCGCCGAAGAGGAGCTCGGGGCGGTACTCCCCTTTAGCGAACAATTCCAAATAGAGTCTCTCGCCGTCGTCTCTCGGCAAGATGTAGGCCGACGTGAACGCCTCCGCGTCGGCCATCAAGCTTGCCAGCGTCGGCTCTTTATCCCTCGAATGCAGCATCGGCAGCAGCTGGTCTTCGAGGTCCTTCTGCCGGTCTTCGAACCGCTTGCTCCGGCCTTCGAACTCGTTCGGAAAGCGTGCGGAGACGGAGGCGTAGTAGAGGAGCGCCTTGTGGACGATGCCGTCGGGATCGCCCGTGGCGTCGAAGTGCGCCTTGAGGTTCGATATGTCGTAGAGGTCCCTTATCTTCACCCTGTCGAAGAAGGCCTTGACCTTGCCGCCCGCAAGCTCGGCATCCTCGAACATGGGGACGCCGACGTCGGGGCGAAGGCGGCAGCTTCTAGAGCGGATCGGGAACAGCGGTGACCTGTTCATGTATATGCAGTCGATCTTCACGTGGTCGGTTCCCCAGTCGCCGCAGTAGCGGAGCACGAACGTCCTGCCCGCATGGCCCCCGTCGCCAGCGGACACATCGTAGCCCTGTCCCCTGCCAACCTCCTCGATGGCGCGCTCGATGAAGGGTCGCTCCCTCAGCATTTCCTCCCTTGGCAGCGCTCCGACGTAGGAGATGTCGATGTCAACCGAAAGGCGCGGGATATCCAGCATGAAGAGGTTTATCGCGGTGCCGCCGTGCATGGCGAGCTTCCCTTTCAGGTCGGGGTGCCGCTGCATCTCGTCGAGCAGGTCGAGGAGCCGCTCGACCTTGTCGAGCGTCCTCGGTTGGAATCCGCCTGTGTCTATAGCAGCCATTTTCCGACTTCCCCCTCTTCTTCGGGGAGGCACAGCCTCCATCGCCGCGACCAGCCGTGCGACTCGGTCGAATCCTTGTCGAGCTTGAAGGGCCCGCCCTTCGCCATCTCATCGAGCTCGTCGAGCACGTCAGAGGGGATACGCCATTTGTCTGCTTTTTGTTCGAGAAGCCAGCCCGTCCTCGCGGCGAGCGACGCGGATTTACCGGAGACGACCTTTTTCAGTGCTTCTGCGTCTATGTAGGGGAACAGCGAAATTGACATCAGGGCCTCTTCGATGCCGCCGCAGCGGTCGGGGTGGCTGAGGCAGTCGACGATGGTCTGCTCGCGCGTCGTCACCGTGGTTCGCAGGCCGCCCCTGCCGCGCACCGATTGGGTCGGAATGCCGTTGGCGGGAGGGAAGGGGGCGTATGAGACGCCGGAGTACTCGAACGCACTTTTAATGGACGCTGACCTGAACTGGCAGACGCTCCCAACGTTGTGGGCGACACCGTGAGCTTCAAGCGCGGAATGGAACGAGATGACAGCTTTGGGGTCAATCGAGGACACCAATTCGAACGGATCGACCTCCGCCGCGGCGAACCGTCCCGATTTGGAAACGTAGACCCCGCGCCTCGCCCTTTCGATCTGTCCGGCGGCGACGGCGCGCCTGAGCGTCGTCTTCACCGACGAGTCGGAAATCCCGCAGCTCTCGGCAAGCTGGGAAACGGTGAACACGTGGGTTCGGTCTATGTACTCTTTAAACTTCATGCTGAGAGATTCTAATAGAAAGGGGTACATTTTGTCTACCTTTCCAACGATTTTCATCAGCAAATATAATGTTGCAAGAGGCATTTTGAGGCCGAAATCGGCTCGATTTTCGATTTATCATCCTTTCAATTTGACCTGGTTTTTTGTTCTAATACCACAGAATAATGCCCAGTGATTCGCGATTTCGGGAATGACTCAATTGATTCGCGAAACCGCAGGTCATCCCTTTAGTCATTCCCGGGTTTCCGCCGGGATTCGTAGCGGGTGGCTTGAAAAGGGGTGATTCGGGGACACGTCTAAATGTGTCTTGAAACGATATCGCGCATCGTCGACCTTGGTAGCCCTCTTGGTCGTTGTTGCGATGGGTTCGGGTTTCTAAGTACGCGCTCGGAAGGAGGCGCGGTGGCAAGGGTGGCAGTTGCGTTCGCGACGGTTTCTCCCTTGTGAATTTATCATGCTATAATATAGTAAGACATGTAGCATGAAAGGACGGGATGGCAAAACGAAGACGATCAAGGAAATAGCTGCGGCGAACGGTGGCTTCCTGACTGCATCGATGGCCGGGGAGAACGGCATTCGTAGCCGCGATCTCGCAGATGCGGTGAAGCGCAGCGATCTCGTCAGGGTCGAACGAGGCTTGTACTGCACGCCGGACACCTGGGAGGACGAGTATGTGGTGGCGCAGCACCGCTTCGCGCGCGGCGTGTTCTCGCACGATACCGCGCTCTACCTACTCGGGCTTTGCGACTCCGCGCCCGAGTCGCTCACGATGAGCCTCCCGAGGGGCTACAACCCGTCCTCTGCGAAAAGGGAGGGCATCGTGGCGAAGTCGTCACCGGAGGGGTTGCACGACCTCGGCCTCGCTGAGCTTACGACACCGTACGGCAACGCGGTGCGCGCCTACGGCGCCGAACGAACCTTGTGCGACATGCTGCGCGGAACGTCATCGCCTGACTTGCAGCTGCTCTCGCCGGCGTTCCGGTCGTACTTTTCGTCCGAAGGGCGTAACCTACCAAAACTGCAATCGTTCGCCGACAAGCTCGGCGTGGCCGCAAAGGTGAGAAGGTACATGGAGGTGCTACTGTGAAGACCAGGAACGCCATGCAGCTCAAGGCGCTCATCAATAACAAGGCGAAGGCGGCAGGCGTGTCGCCCCAGCTTATGCTGCAGAACTACATGCTCGAACGGCTGATCGACCGAATTTCCAGATCATCTTGGCGCGATTGCATCATCGTGAAGGGCGGCATGCTCATCGGGTCTCTCATCGGCGTGGACAGGCGCACCACGAAGGACCTCGACACCACCGTGAGAGGCTTCACCCTAACCCATTCGAAGGCCGCCGAGGTGTTCGGCGAGATCTGCGCGATAGACGCAGAAGACGACCTTTCCTTCGAGCTGCTGCGCACGGACGATATCCGCGAAGCGGACGAGTACCCGGGCATCCGGGTGTTCCTGCGCGCTTGCTACGACCCGTTGGCCGTCCCGCTCACGGTCGATGTGACAACCGGGGACAAGATCACGCCCAGCGCCATCGCGTACGAGTACCCGTTCGTGTTCGACGAGGGCTCTGCGACGGTCATGGCCTACCCGCTGGAAACCGTGATGGCCGAGAAGATCGAGACCGTCCTGGCGAGGAACGTCGCGACCACGCGCATCCGCGACTTCTACGATATCTACGAGCTCTGGCGCGTTCGGGGCCATGCGGTCCATACTCGCACCCTTGCCCAGGCCCTTGAGGCGACGAGCGAGAAGCGCAACAGCTGGGAGGCGGTCAAGCGTTGCGGGGAAATCATCGATGACATGAGGGAGGACGCGGGCCTTCGCCGGCAATGGCAGACGTACGCGTCGAAACACTCTTACGCCGCAGGCTTGTCTTTGGAGGAAACGCTCGATGCCGTTCGGGAAGTCATGGAATCCATAACGCCTTTTCTGTAATCGCCGAGGACTGCTCACCTGTTCAGGAGGCAATCGCCGATCGAATGGAAGGCGAAATTCGGAGCCTAGCAAGCCACTTTGGGAATGATAGAGAATCACTTTGATTGGTAAAAGTCGCTATTTCCCGTTGTTGCGAGGGGTATTTTAAGGCCAAAATCGAATCGATTCTCGATTTGTCATCCCCTCAATTTGACCTGGTGTTTTGCTCAAATACTACCGAAAAATGCCCAATGATTCGCTATTGATTCGTATCAACGGAAATCAGGCTTTTTTGAAGAAATAATAGTTGCAGATGACTTTGCGGGTTCTCGCCAAGGCACAAATCCTACATAGGGTGCATGCGGCACCACAGCGACCACCTATCCGCACCCCGAACCCGAAAACACCCGAAGGGAAGCAAGAGTCAGTCCTTACTAAGGGACATGCATGCACCCGTAGGAGTCATAGAATCGAGAGGTCACCTTAGAGGCGGAGAGATTAATCGGAAGGTATTGGCAATGACGTATATTCCCGAGAAGCACAAGCGGTACGGCCTCCTGTCGCTCAGCGTCGAGGCGATGTTTGACGCTCAGTCCCGCGAGCCCGAAGGTCAGGGAAATGCGATTCAAGATCGTGGATGACCGCAGGGCCTTGCGCGAGAAGGCCCTTACCTTCGATGAACACCTGTGCGACAGGGCCCTTGAGATGCTCAAGGTGGGCATTCGGGTCCATGCCACCTCGTCGCGCAAACCAATCCTGGGAACACCCTGCCCTGTTAAACGCACGTCAAATCAAAATTGAGGAAGCCGGCGGGTACGCTGGCAAAAGAAAAGCCCTATCCCGTCTTCGAGCTTGCTCGCTTCTTTGCGAGCCGCTCTCGGACAGGATAGGGCGTCAATGGCGATTCTCGAACGCTATCGGCACGCGAATTCTCGCCCATTACGGGCGCTCAGCGTGCGGCAGGGCGTTTACCCGAGCCACTTGGCAGCAAGCTTCTCGACGGTGCCATCGTCCTGGAGCTTCTTGATGGCCTCGTTGATGGCCTTGGTGAGCTCCGGGTTGTCCTTGTTCACGGCAACGGCGTACTCTTCGCCGGTCGCAACCTCGAGGACGACCTGAGCGTCGCTGTAGGCCTCGGAGAGCATCTTCTTCACGACGGCGGCGTTGGTGCACACGGCGGTCGCCTGGCCAGCCTGCATAGCGGCGAAGCTATCGGTGGAGTTGCCATAGGGCTGGATGGTCGCGTTCGGGAAGTTCTCGCGGCAGTAGGTCTCACCGGTGGTGCCGGACTGCACAGCGATGATGACGCCGGCCTTGTTCAGCTCTTCCTTGGCGTTGTCCTTGGTGATCGCGCCGTCCTTCATAACGGCAACGGCCTGGTCATCGACGTAGTAGGTGTCGGTGAAGTCGGCGAGTTCCTCGCGCTCGGGCTCGACGGTCATGCCGGCGAGCACGACGTCGAACTTACCGCCCGCGGCAAGGCCGGTGAGCAGCGTGTCGAACTGGTTGTTGACGACTTCGAACTTGAGGCCGAGCTCGTCGGCGACAGCCTTGCACAGATCGACATCGAAGCCGACAGCCTCACCGTTCTCGAGGTTCTCGAACGGAGGATAGTCGGCGGAGGTGCCCATCGTGAGCGTACCGTCCGTAACAAGCGTGTAGCTCGTTTCGGCCTTGGCAGAATCGTCCTTCTTGGTGTCGTTGCCCGCGGTGCTGTTCGAGGAGCATCCGAACAGGGCAAGCGAAGCGGCGAGCACGCCAGCGGCGAGCACCACGCCCAGCTTCTTCATTTTCATCTTCCTTCCCCTTTCCATATTCAAAGCAAGATGAGATATCTCGTTCACTATAAAGGCTTGCGGACCCTTTGTCGAACAAGAAAAAGGCCAGATGCTGTTACATCTTTGTTACAGGCGTGAATAATCGGGGTGCGGCGCCGCTGCGCGCAGCCGGGAATGCACCTTGACCCAGCCGCCCACCTTGACCCAGCCGCGCCCCAAAGCCCGCTCGACCTTACTCGAAGTGCTCGACGGCGGTCTTCAAGTTGTCGATGATGCCGATCTGCTGCGGGCACATCGACTCGCACAGGCCGCACTCGATGCAGTCGGACGCGCGACCGGGCTTCGCCTGCCAGCTGTACAGATCGCTCACGAACTTGTTGTTCTCGACCTGCGCCTCAAGGTTCAAAAGCCCCATGATCTCAGGGATAGCGACCTCCTGCGGGCACCCCTTCACGCAGTAGCGGCAGTTCGTGCAAGGAATCGCCGCGATCGATTCGAGGATTTCGCGCGTCTGGGCAAGCGCTTCAGTCTCGGCCTGGGAAAACGGCTCGCTCGCCTTGAAGTCAGCGACGTTCTGGCGAACCTGGTCGATAGTCGACATGCCGGAAAGCACCGTGAGCACGCCCGGCAGGTTGTAGCAGAAGCGGTACGCCCACGACGCGAGGCTTTTCTCGGGACTGCAGGCGACAAGCGGCGCCGCGACGCGCTCGGCCAGATTGACGAGCATTCCACCGCGGGCGGGCTCCATGATGATGACGGGGACACCGTGCTCGGCGGCCACTTCCATGCAGCGGCGCGATTGCACAACCGGGCTTTCCCAATCGAGGTAGTTCACCTGCAGCTGCACGAACTCCATCTCGGGGTGGTCGGTGAGTATGCGATCAAGCGTCTCGGGGCCATCGTGCATAGAGAAGCCGACGTGGCGGATCAGGCCGTCTTGCTTCGCCTTCTGCGCGAAATCCCACATCCCCCAATCGTCGAAGACCTTCGTGCGCTTTCCGCCCACGTTGTGCAGCAGGTAGAAATCGATGTAATCGGTTCCCAGCCGCTCAAGCGACGTGGGCAGATTCGACTTCGCCGTCTTCTCGTCGGGGCACGCCCAGGCGAGGCATTTCGTGGCGATGGTGTAGGACTCGCGCGGGTGGCGCGCGACGAGCGCTTCCCCAAGGGCCTTCTCGGATGCGCCGTTGTGGTAGACGAACGCGGTATCGAAGTAGTTCCCGCCGCCGGCCAAGTAGGCATCGACCATCTGCTTGACGTGCTCGATGTCGATTGCGGTGGGGTCTTTCGGGTCGGTCTGCGGCAGGCGCATGCAGCCGAAGCCGAGCTTCGACACGCGCGCGAAATCTGAGTTCATGAGTGCTCCTCTCTCTGGGATGCACCCATGATAAAACCTCAAGCTCGCTTCAAGTCAAGAAAGAACCGCAGGAACGCGGCAACCGCGCGGGAAAAGGCCCCCGCTATTCGGAATCGAGGGCTCGTGCGAGAATCTGCATGCGCGCTTCGACATCTTCAATGATGCGGCTGCAATCCTTCAGCTCGCCGTAGGAATCGATGCCCTCGATTTCGCGCTTCGCCTTGTACTTCAGGTCGTGCTCGAGACTCGCCCAGAAGTCCATGGCGACGGTTCGCAGCTGAATCTCGACCGGCACCATCTGCTTGGAATCGAGGAAATACACGGGAATGCGAACAATCACGTGCAAGCTGCGGTACCCGTTGGGCTTGGGGTTGGCGATATAGTCCTTGACCGTGACGATTTCCAGGTCGTCCTGACGTTGCAGCAGGTCGAACAGGTTGTACACGTCGCTGATATAGGAGCAGATCACGCGGATGCCCGCGATGTCCATGATGTACTTCTCGATGTTCTCGAGCGTGCGCTCCTTGCCGTAGCGGCCGATCTTCTCGATGATGCTCTCGGGGGTCTTCACGCGCGACTCGACATGATGGATAGGCGTGCGGTCTTTGCGCAGGTTCAGGTCCTGGTCGAGAATCTCGAAGCGGACAACCATCTCGCGCAACGCAGCGCGGTAACGCTGGCTCAGCTCGCGAAGCTTCGTCCCCGCCTCGCGCACGAACTCGATGTCCTCATCCGACATGTCCTTGCCAATAGTAAGCGACCACGTGTCCCTATGGTCCTGCTCGCTCAAAAGCTGCGCGGCGCTCGTCATCTTATCTCCCCTTCACTTCGCCCCAGAGCTCGTTTTGCTCCAAGGTCGAGAAATCTTGCATACGTTTCCCCTGTTCGGAGGCTATTTCCTCCATCGCTGCCCAGCGGGCGCGGAACTTCGCGTTCGAGGCGCGAAGGGCGCTTTCGGCATCGATCCCCATGCGTCTGCCCACGTTGACCAGCGCGAAAAGCACATCGCCGAACTCCATCTCCGCCGCTTCGGCGCGACGGGCCGCCTCCTTTTCGTCAAGACCAAACTCGCCCGCCACGGAGGTGTCAATCTTGCCGTTGGCGGCATGCGGGGCAGCGGCGTACGCACAGATGAGCTCGGTTTTCTCCTCGTTGACCTTGCCCCACACGTCCTCGATGGAATCCCATTCGAAGCCCACGGCGGCAGCCTTGCGGGAAATCTTCTGCGCCTCCATAAGCGCGGGGAAGGTGCGCGGCACGCCGTCGAGCAGGCCCTCGGGTTCACCTGCGCCCGAGCCGTCGGCGTCGCCTGTCGCCTGCCGC
>OIYV01000663.1_pt1 | contig 18788 bp, 16 predicted proteins | sample 1588251 | NCBI WGS metagenome assembly OIYV01 (sample SAMN03283282) | human gut metagenome | biome: human-associated habitat; material: feces | host: Homo sapiens | place: Peru | collected 2012
GTCTATCCTCTGGGTCACACTTTCTCTGTTGTTCAACGCCGCGTTCTGGTGGTATCTGGTGCAAACCCAGGGCCGCGCCGTCGCCGAAGCCCAGGGCCTTCACCGCCGGGATGGCGAACAGGTGACGGGCCAGCTCCGATTCCACCGCCTCCCGCCAGCCGGGACCGCCCAGTCCCGCCGGAAGGCCCGTGACGGTGCAGCGCACCTGACCACCCACGGAATCTCCGGCGGCCTTGGCCGCCTCCGCCTGCTGCCGCAGCTCTTTTTCATCAATAAGGTGCGCTTTTATTTCAATATCCTGTGCTTTCAGCCAGCTCTTTACCATGGCTCCCGCCGCCACCAGGGGCGCGGTCAGGCGGCCGGAAAAATGTCCGCCGCCGCGATAGTCCTCATATCCGTGGTATTTGCGGTAGGCGGCATAGTCCGCGTGCGACGGCCGCGCCAAACCGTAGGAATAGTCGCCGCTGCGCGTGTCCCGATTGGGAATGACGATGCAAAGCGGTGTGCCGGTCGTATGCCCGTCAAAGACGCCGCTGAGCAGCTCAAAAGCGTCTTCCTCTCTGCGGGCGGTCGAAAGCGCATCCGAAGGCCGTCTGCGCGCAAGCTGCCGCTCGATCTCTTCGCGGCTGACGGGAAGCCCCGGCGCAAGCCCGTCTACGACCGCGCCGACGGCCGCGCCGTGGCTTTCGCCGAAGAGTGTGACGGTGAGGCTCTGCCCGAATGTATTTTTCATGTCGCTTCCTCCAAATCGTTCAGGATCTGCGCCGGTGTGCGGCGGACAAAGCGGAACGAGCCGATCCGGTCGACATAGACGACGGTGACGGCGTCGCCCTCCGCCTTTTTGTCGTGCAGCAGGTAGGGGAGCAGCGCCTCCGGCGGCTGCTCGATCTTCGCCGGCAGCCCGTAGCGCTCCAGCACGGCGCGCAGCCGTCCGCGCACCGAGGGGGCGCACATCGGAAGCATCCCGAGCGCCACGCACTGACCGTGCAGCAGCGCGCCGCCCGCGCAGCTCTCGACGGCGTGTCCGATCGTGTGTCCGAAGTTCAGAACGCGCCGCAGGCCGTTCTCCTTCGGGTCGAGCTGAACGATGTCGCGTTTGAGGCACAGTGCGCGGCGGATGATCTCCGGAAGGGCGGTGTCGTCGCACTGCTCCAGCAGGGAAAAGAGCGCTTCGTCGCTGGTCGCCGCGATTTTAATGATCTCGGCCATGCCTGCGCTGCGCTGCCGTGCGGGCAGCGTTTGCAGGGTGTCGGGGTCGATCAGGACGCCCTTGGGCGGATAGAAAGCGCCGACCGAGTTTTTTACACCGCCAAAGTCGATGGCGGTCTTCCCGCCGATGGAGGAGTCCACCTGCGCAAGAAGCGTGGTCGGTACGTTGTAAAAATCAATGCCGCGCATATAGCACGAGGCCGCAAAGCCGCTCAGATCGCCGACGACCCCGCCGCCGACGGCCACAACGCAGTCCTGCCGCGTAAGACCCGCCTCCAGCATGGCCGCGAGCAGTTGCTCCAATCGGGAAAAGCATTTGCTTTCCTCGCCCTGCGGGATCGTGATGCACGTTGGGCTGCCGCACGCAGCAGCGACGCGTGACGCGTAGGTGACGGGCACGCCGTCGTCCGTGACGACCAGCACGCGGCGGCGCAGCAGGAAATGGTCGCCGATCTCGTTTAGCGCGCCGGCCTTGAGCACGATGTCATAGTGCTGCGTGCCGGCCTGTACAGGTAGTATCATAAAGGCCTCCTCATCCGTTGTATGCCGCGTCGTAGCTGCCGACCAGCCGGAGCTGCGCGCAGACGGCGGAAAGCTCCCGCAGCATATCGCTGCCGTTTTCGCCGCTGACGTCGCCCTCGATCTCCGCGTAGAAGAAATAGCTCCAAGGCAGCGCCTTTTGCGGCCTGCTGCGAAGGCTGCGCATATTGTAGCCGTGCGCGCCGATGATGTTGAGCGTCTGCGCCAGCGAACCGGCGGTATTCTCTACGGTGAAGGTCAGGATGGAATCCGTGCTTTTCCCGCTTGGCCGGTTCTGCGCGCGGGAGAACGCGGCAAAGCGCGTCGTGTTGTTCCGGCTGTCGTTGATGCCGCCGTCGAGCACCTTCAGTCCGTAGAGCGCCGCTGTCTCGACGGAGGCGATGGCGGCAAGCTGCGTGTCGCCCGCCTCGCGGATGTGCTTTGCGGCAAGCGCCGTGTTGGAGTAGGCCTCGCCCTGATAGCCGTGCCGCCGCAGGTAGTCAGCGCACTGCCGGAGCGCCTGCGGGTGGCTCAGAACAGTCTTGATGCCGTCCGTCGTGGTACCATCGAGCGCGATCAGATTGTGCACGATGGGCAGGTCGATGACCTGATTGATAAACAACGTTCCGGAGAACAGAAGATCCATGACCGTGCCGACCTCGCCCGCGTAGCTGTTTTCCAGAGGGAGCACGGCGCAGTCGTAGTCCCCGCGCTCCACAGCGCGGTAGGCCTCGGAGAAGTCCGAAAAGGCGGTCAGCTCCGCCTCCGGAAACAGCTTTTTCGCGGCGATCTGCGCAAAAGCGCCCTCCACGCCGCAGTAGGTCACGCGGCGGCCGTTGATCCTGCGCGCCTGATGGTCGCAGGAAAGGTCGATCATGTTTTTCAGAAAGCGGACGTAGTCGCGCTCGATCTCGGCCTCGCGGATGAGTGACCGGTTTTGCGCGATCAATGCGGCCTCGCGGGCGGGGTCTTTGATGGGAAGGCCATGGGTCTTCTTATAATCGGCGATCTGCTCGCAGGCGTGCATCCGCTGCTCAAACAGCCGCGCCATTTCCGCGTCGATGCGGCTGATCTGCTCGCGCACGGCCTCAAACTTGTTCATAATCATTGCTCCTTTAGCAAAAAAGCGGCTTCTCGAAAAGGAAGCCGCCTGATCCATTCTGCACTACAGCGATACCGACGTCCTTTGCGGGGAAAAACGAAAAAGCACGGCAGCCCACTGTATCTCATGGACTACCGCACTTCGTGGTGCCGGTGGCGGGGGTCGAACCCGCACGGTGTCGCCACCGCGGGATTTTGAGTCCCGTACGTCTGCCAATTCCATCACACCGGCGTTGTTCCTGTGCTATTGTACACGCATTGCGCGGCAAATGCAAGCATTTTTTCCGCCGCAGAGGGAGAAAAGGTCAAAACCCCTTGATCTGCGCGGAAAGATGCTTGGAAAGAACGGCAAGGCTCGCCGCCATGTTTTCGTTTTGCACGAGGATGCCGTCCGGAACGGCAAGATGCGTCGGGGCGAAATTCCAGATCGCTTTGATCCCGCCCTCGATCAGAAGGTCGCAGACCTCCTGCGCGTGCTCGGCGGGGACGGTGATGATGCCCATGATGATCTTGCCCTCGGCACAGAAGCGGGGCAGCTCGCACAGCGGCAGAATCGGCTTGCCGGCTTCCTTCGTTCCGGCCAGCGCGGGATCGTTGTCAAAACCGGCGACGATGTTCAGACCGTATTCCGAAAAGCCGCGATAGCCCATCAGCGCCCGCCCGAGCTTTCCTGCGCCGACGATGACGGCGTCGTTCGTGTTGTCATAGCCGAGAAACTGCTCGATGTCCGCGGCCAGCGCGTGGCGCTGATAGCCCACGCGGGGACGTCCGCCGTCGGAGACCAGCGCAAGATCCTTGCGCACCTGCACCTGACCCATGTTCAGCGCGGCGGCCAGCGTCGTGGCGGAAATGTTGGGCGGCGCGTCCTCTGGCAGAGATTTGAGATAGGCAAGGTAGACGGGCAGGCGTTTTAAGACCGATTTGGAGATATTCGGTGTCATTGGGGATACCTCTTTCAGTATTTTCTCACTTTATTATACCAAACACACCGAATTTTGCAAGGGTTTTTACGATACCTGCCGCAGCAGATCGCGCCGCAGGCGCTGCATGATCCGTTTTTCCAGCCGCGAGATGTACGACTGTGAGATGCCCATCAGGTCGGCGACCTCCTTCTGCGTCATTTCACGGCAGCCACCCAGTCCGAAGCGGAGCGTTACGATGCGTCGGTCGCGCTCACACAGGCGTTGCAGGGCGAGCCGGAGCATTTCGTGCTCCACGTCCTCCTCCAGCGGGCGCATGACCGTGTCGCTCTCCGTGCCCAAGACGTCCGACAGCAGAAGCTCGTTGCCGTCCCAGTCGGTGTTGATCGGCTCGTCGAGCGAGACCTCGGTCTTCTGTCCGGAAATCTTTCGAATGTGCATAAGGATCTCGTTTTCGATGCAGCGCGAGGCGTAGGTCGCCAGCTTGATGTTGCGGTCGGATTTGAATGTCGAGATCCCCTTGATCAGCCCGATGGTTCCGATGGAGATCAGGTCTTCGATGTTGACGCCGGTGTTTTCAAAGCGCCGCGCGATATAGACGACAAGCCGCAGATTCCGCTCGATCAGGCGCTGCTTGGCGCTCTCGTCACCGGCGGCGCAGCGGGCAAGCAGCAGCTGCTCCTCCTGCGCGGAAAGCGGCGGCGGCAGGATGTCGCTGCCGCCGATGTACATGAGGTTTGCGGGCTTGCGGAACAGCGCAAGCAGGAGCTGTGTCAGAGTTTTAAGCATAGGTGATACCTCCGGTCAGTGCCTCGTACGCGCCGCCGTCGGAAAGCGGCGTGGGAGAAAACGCGACGAGGCCGGTGTGATTTCGGTCGCCGAGCGTGATCCGGCAGGGAACGGCAAAGAGCAGACCCGACGATGTACCGACGGCGCGGTACGGGATCAGGCGCGGGCGCAGGGCGCGCAGCCGCAGCGCAAGGGCGTCAGGGCGCTCAAAATCGGAGATCGTGACCGCCTCGGGCAGGAGCTGCCGCGCGGCCTTCCAGTAGACGGTCAGGACGGGCGCGCCGCTGACGGGATCGCAGAGCGTGTTGCCGCTGTCGATCAGCGCGGTCAGGCGAACGGCTTTCCCGCCGCGCTCCAGTGTGACGGGCAGTGTGCTGTTTACCGCGTGGGTCAGGCGCGGAAGGACGAGACGGGAGAGAAGCGCCACCGCTCCCGCCGTGAGCGCGAGCGAGGGAAAAGTCACGGGATAGAAGATGCTCCCGTCGCGCAGGGTCACGGCTTTGCCGCGCAGCAGCTCCACGCCGTAGACCGCGCCGCACAGGACGAGGGTGATGCCGGCAAAGACCGCGCCGACGCGAGCGGTGCTCCGCCGTGCGCCGAAGGCCAGAAGGAGCATGGAGACGGCAACGACGAGCTTCATCAGAGGCGCTTGCAGCCACTGACACTCGGGAAGCCAGACCGCCACCGCATAAAGCCCGCCGAAGGCGGCGCTCAGCGCCAGCCGGACAGGCCGCGCCGATGCGGCGGATAGGCGTGCGGCCGTGCGCAGCAGCAGATAGTTTACGAGAAAATTCAGGACAAAAACACTGTCAAGATAGACTGTCGCGGCGCACCGCCCCCTTTCCGCTGCTGGGACAAAGTATAGCCGCTTGGGCATAAAAAACGGGTCGCATTCCACACGGGGAATGCGACCCAATATCGGAGCAAAGTCGGAAAAACTGCGGCGGCTTTCGGAGAAACCCTATTTCCCGTCGGCTTTTTTTGCGGAGGATGCTTGCGGCGCGTCGAACGGTTCTTCGCCGCGTGTGATGCTGCGGACGTTTTTCTCCGCCTTAAAGCGCGGGAGCCACACCTCATGGCCGCAGCCGGTGCAGCGGAGCTTGAAGTCCGCGCCGGAGCGCAGCACGAGCCAGCGGTCGCTGCCGCAGGGATGCTGTTTCTTCATCGTAAGGAGGTCACCCGCTCGGATGTCCACAAATAACACCTCACTTTTTGATCTCTTCCCAGTAACGGCGCGCCGTCTGCTCAATGCGGTTGTCGCCGTAGGTGTAGTAGTGCGCGTCCTTCAAAGGCTCGGGAAGGTACTGCTGCCTGACCCAGTGGTTCGGGTAGCTGTGCGGATAGAGGTAGCCCTGCTCGCGCTCCTGACCGAAGGAGTCGGCGTGCACGTTTTGCAGCTCGCGCGGGATGGAGCCGAGCTTCCCCTTGCGCACGTCGGCGATCGCCGCGTCGATGGCGACGCAGCCGGAATTGGACTTCGGCGCGGTGGCAAGGAAGAGCACCGCGTCGGCAAGCGGAAGGCGTGCCTCCGGCATACCGAGCTGGAGCGCCGCGTCCACGCAGGCCTTGACGATCGGAATGGCGAGCGGATAGGCAAGCCCGATGTCTTCGCAGGCGGAGCAGAGGATGCGGCGGCAGCAGGAGGGAAGGTCGCCTGCTTCCAAAAAGCGTGCCAGATAGTGGACGGCCGCGTCCGGATCGGAGCCGCGAATGGATTTCATCAGTGCCGAGAGACAGTCGTACTGATCGTCGCCCGCGCGGTCGTAGCGCATGGCGGAGCGCTGCGTGACGGCTTTTGCGTCCTCGAGCGTGATGTGCAGGTGCGTGTCGCCCGCGCGCACGGCAAGGAAGAGCGCCTCGACGGCGTTGATGCCCTTGCGCACGTCGCCGCCGCAGCAGGTGGCGATGTGGCGCAGCGCACCGTCGTCGACACTTACCGTCAGCTCCGCTTTTTTGGCCATGTAGTCCACGGCACGCTGCACGGCGGGCAGCGCCGCCTCCGGCGAAACGGGCTTGAACTCAAAAACGGTGCTGCGGCTCAGGATCGCGTTGAAGACGTAAAAATACGGGTTTTCCGTCGTGGAGGCGATGAGCGTGATCTTGCCGTTTTCGATGTATTCCAGCAGCGTCTGCTGCTGCTTTTTGTTAAACGACTGGATCTCGTCGAGGTAGAGCAGTACGCCGTTCGGCGCAAGCAGCGTGTCGAGCTGCGCGACGATCTGGCGGATGTCGGCGGTGGAGGCGGTGGTGGCATTGAGCTTAAAGAGGGTGCGCTGCGTGGCGTCGGCGATGATGTTGGCGACGGTGGTCTTCCCCGTGCCGCTCGGGCCGTAGAAGATCAGGTTCGGCACCTTGCCCGACTCGATCATTCGCCGCAGGATCTTTCCCTTGCCAAGGATCTCCTCCTGACCGACAACATCGTCGAGCGTCTTCGGACGCAATTCGTCCGCCAAGGGCTGATACATGAGACAGCCTCCCTCCCAAATCATTTTCTCTGCCTATCATACACCATGCGGCGAAAAAATGCAATTCACAAAAGAAGAAAGCGGCGCTCCCCGCACCGGAGAGCGCCGCTGGCAGACTGCCAAAAAGGTTCGGAATTTTGACGGTTACGGACTTTTTGACAGTTTGATGAAATTATTTCTCGCGATAGCGCTCAATGGCCATGCGCAGCAGGTCGAGCGCGCGCTCCAATTCCTGCGCGCAGCGCACGTAGGCGATGCGGATCTCGTTTTTGCCCGCGCCCTCGGTCGCGTAAAAGCCACTGCCCGGCGCGAACATTACGGTCTCGTGGTCGTCTTCAAACTCCGTCAGCAGGAACATTTGGAACTTCTCCGCGTCGTCCACGGGCAGCTTTGCCATGGTGTAAAACGCGCCCTTCGGTTCGTTGGTCACAACGCCCGGGATCTCCAGCAGCTTGCGGTAGCAGACGTCGCGCCGATGCTCATATTCGCGCCGCGTCGCGTCGAAGTAGGACGGGTCGACCCGGTACAGCGCGGCGGCACCGATCTGGTCGAGCGTGGCGACGGACAGCCGCGCCTGCGCGATCTTGACCGCGCCCTCCATCAGCGCGCGGTTGCGGCTGATCAGCGCGCCGATACGCGCGCCGCAGGCGCTGAAACGCTTGGAGACCGAGTCGATCAGGATCAGGTTCTCCGCGATGTCCTCAAAACGGGCGGCAGTCGTCAGCGCCGCGCCGTCGTAGATAAACTCCCGATAGACCTCGTCGCAGATGAGATACAGGCCGCGCTCCCGCGCAATGTCCGCAAGCAGACGAAGCTCCTGCCGCGACAGGACGGTGCCCGTGGGGTTGCCGGGGCTTGTGACCAAAATGGCGCGCGTCTTTGCGCCGATGAGCGGCTCGATCTGCTCGCGCGTGGCGAAGCGATAGCCTGTCTCCGGCGTCGTGGGGACGGGACGGATCACGCCCCCCGCCATGCGGATGAAGGTGCTGTAGTTGGGATAGAACGGCTCGGGAACGATCACTTCGTCGTCGGGATCCAGAATGCAGAGCATCGCCATGAGCAGCGCCTCGCTGCCGCCGGTCGTGATGAGAATATCGTCCGTATCGAAGCGGACGCCCAGACGGAGATAGTAAGCCTGCACGGCGGAGATCAGCTCCGGCATACCGGGGGAAGGGGCGTAGTCCAGCACGTCGCGGCGGAAATTGGCGATCGCGTCGAAATAAGCGGGCGGCGTCTGGATGTCCGGCTGGCCGATGTTGAGCGCATGGATGGTAATGCCGCGCTCCCGCGCGGCGAGCGCGTAGGGATAGAATTTCCGGATGGGGGAAAGCGCGCAGTCTTGAATTTTTTGCGAAAGTTTCATGGGGAAACCTCCTTCAAGGCAAAATTAGACCTCTGCAAGAATGCGCTCGACCGCGTCCGTCTTCTCCCACGGCAGGTCAAGATCCGTGCGGCCGAAATGACCGTAGGCGGCGATCTGCTGATAGATGGGGCGGCGCAGATCCAGAGCGCTGATGATGGAGGCGGGGCGCAGGTCGAAGACGCGGCGCACCAGCTCGCTCAGACGTAGGTCGGAGATCGTTCCGGTGCCGTAGGTGTCGACGAGAACGGAGACGGGATGCGCAACGCCGATGGCGTAGGCAAGCTCGATCTGGCAGCGGCGGGCAAGACCGGCCGCGACCAGATTTTTGGCAACGTAGCGCGCCATATAGGCGGCACTGCGGTCTACCTTTGTCGGATCCTTGCCGGAGAACGCGCCGCCGCCGTGCGCCGCGTAGCCGCCGTAGGTGTCGACGATGATCTTTCGGCCGGTCAGGCCGGAATCCGCAGCGGGTCCGCCGATGACAAAGCGTCCCGTCGGGTTTACATAAAACTTTGTATCATTGTCCAGCAGGTGCGCCGGAAGCGTCGGACGGACGACCTGTTCGACAATGTCGCGGCGCAGAGAGGCGATGTCGATGCGCTCGTCGTGCTGCGTCGAGACGACCACCGTGTCGATGCGCTCGACACTGCCGTCCTCGCCGTACTGCACGGAGACCTGACTCTTGCCGTCCGGCCGCAGCCACGGCAGCGAGCCGTCCTTGCGCACGTCTGCCAGCCGCTTTGCCAGTTTATGCGCGTAGGAGATGGGAGCGGGCATCTTTTCCGGCGTCTCGTCGCAGGCATAGCCGAACATCATGCCCTGATCACCGGCACCGAGCGTGTCGGGGTCTTCGTAGGAGCTGTCGACGCCCATAGCGATGTCGCCGGACTGCTCGTCGATCGCCGTCAGGACGGCGCAGGTGTTGCCGTTAAAGCCGGCGGCGGGGGAGTCGTAGCCGATGTTTTTCAGTGTCTGGCGCGCCACATGGGGGATGTCCACATAGCAGTCCGTGGAGATCTCGCCCATGACGAGCACCATGCCGGTCGTGGCGATGCACTCGCAGGCGACGCGGGCGTTTTTGTCCTTGGCGAGGATGGCGTCGAGCACGCCGTCGGAGATCTGGTCGCATACCTTGTCGGGATGCCCCTCGGTCACGGATTCGGAGGTGAAAATTCTTTTTTGCATGGATGGGTTTTCCTTTCTTCGTTGATTCTCATAACCCGTCGATACAAAAAATACCCTGCTCTCGACAGGGTACAGAGTGGATCCTCATCTGTCGATGTTTCATCGCCGGAATTGGCACCTTGCAGCGCTGTGCAGGTTGTCGGGCTTCATCGGGCCGGTCCCTCCGCCACTCTCGATAAGGTTATGAAGTTACGTCCCTATGATAACACAAAACGGCGTGAAGTCAAGATGTTTTTGACGTTTTTGGGCGATTTCGGATCCCCGCAGGGGGGATGGGATTGACGATATGAAAAAGTTGACGCTTGACGTAAAAATATGGGGTTTTGCGGGGAAAGACAGGGTTGACTTTCCGATGGACAACTGATAAAATTGTAACGGTATTTTGGGCGCTCCCTGCCCGAACGCGGTGCGCAAAGCATCGCCATATTTTCTGCCTATCGAAACAGGAGGAACAACATGAGTCAAGACCGTTACATAACTGTGGAACAGATGGAGGAGGCGACCGCTTCTTTACTGGAAAACGGAAAGAAGGTCGGCGCCGACAGCTGGCAGCAGCGTGCAAAGAACCAGACGCCCCACTGCGGCTTCGGCGAGGCGGGAACCTGCTGCCGCATTTGCTCCATGGGTCCGTGCCGCATCACGCCGAAGGCACCGCGCGGCATCTGCGGCTGCGACGTGCACGGCATCGTCGCGCGCAACTACCTGCGCTTCACCGCCGGCGGATCGGCGACGCACTCCGACCACGGCCGTGAGATCTGCCACACGCTCTATCAGACGCGTGAGGGCGGCAACTACACCGTCAAGGATCCGGAGAAGCTCAAGCGCATCGCCGCCGAGTGGAGCATCCCCACCGAGGGAAAGGACATTTATGACCTTGCCCACGAAGTGGCGGAGACCGGTCTGATGGAATACGGCAAGCCTTTCGGCGTGCAGCGCTTCCTCAAGCGCGCGCCGGAGCACACGCAGAAGCTCTGGAAGGATGCCGAGATCGAGCCGCGTGCGATCGACCGTGAGGTTTCTCAGTCGATGCATATGACGCACATGGGCTGCTCTTCGCTGCCCGAGGCGCTGATCCGTCAGGCGCTGCGCGCCGGCCTTTCCGACGGCTGGGGCGGCTCCATGATGGGCACGGAGTTCTCCGACGTCCTGTTCGGCACGCCGAAGCCCGTCGACACCACCGCGAACATCGGCGTCATGGAGAAGGACATGGTCAACATCATTGTCCACGGCCATGATCCGTCTCTTTCCGAGATGATCGTCTTCTACGCGAACGATCCCGAGATGATCGCCCTTGCCAAGAGCGTGGGCGCGAAGGGCATCAACGTTGCCGGTGTCTGCTGCACGGCAAACGAGGTCGCCATGCGCCACGGCATCCCGATGGCGGGCAACTTCCTGTCGCAGGAAAATGTTGTCCTGACCGGTGCCTGCGAAGCGATCGTCGTCGACGTGCAGTGCATCTTCCCCGCGCTTGGCCCGCTGTCCAAGTGCTTCCATACGAAATTCGTTACCACCTCTCCCATTGCGCGCATTCCCGACTCCGAGTTCATCCGCTTCTCCTCCGAGTCTGCGGGCGAAAACGCGAAGGCGATCGTGAAGATGGCGGTGGAAAACTTCAAGAACCGTGACCAGTCGCTGGTCAACATCCCCCAGCAGAAGACCAAGGCGACCGTCGGCTACTCCGTCGAGGCGATCAAGTCCTGCCTCGATACCGTCACCAACAGCCATGTCGACGTGACCGGCACGACCCGTCCGCTGGTCGACGTGGTCAAGTCCGGCGTTCTGCGCGGCGCCGTGGCAATGGTCGGCTGCAACAACCCCAAGGTGCGCCCCGATACCGCGCACATCGAGCTGATGAAGAAGCTCATTAAGAACGACATTATCCTCATCGTCTCCGGCTGCTCCGCGCAGGCTGCCGCCAAGGCAGGCCTGATGGACAAGGAAGCGAAGGAGCTTTGCGGCGAAGGCCTGAAGCGTGTGTGCGAGCTTGTGGATATTCCGCCCGTGCTGCATATGGGCTCCTGCGTCGACATTTCCCGCATGATGATCCTTGCCTCCGACATCGCCAAGGACTGGGGCTGCAACATTTCTCAGGTTCCCGTCGTCGGCTGCGCGCCGGAATGGATGTCGGAAAAGGCGGTCTCTATCGGTAACTACGTTGTTGCTACCGGCATTGAGACCTTCCTCGGCGTGGATCCCTACACGAAGGGTTCCGAAGAGGTCACGGCGCTGCTTCAGGGCGACCATGGCATCAAGGATTGGGTCGAGGCGAAGTTTGTCGTGGAGACCGACATTGAAAAACTGGGCGACAAGATGATCCAGTGCATCGAGGACAAGCGCGCCGCGCTGGGTATCTGACCTATGAAGGTAGCGATCACCGGCAAGGGCGGCGTCGGCAAGACGACGCTTGCCTCTACGCTGGCAAGACTCTACGCCGCCGAGGGACGCACCGTCTTAGCGGCGGATGTGGATCCGGACGCCAACCTCGGTCTGGCGCTCGGCTTGAGCGAGGAGGAGGTCAACTCCATCGTCCCCGTCTCAAAGATGAAGGAGCTTGCGCGCGAGCGCACCGCAGCCAACGCCTCCAACACCTTCTATAAGCTCAATCCGGAGGTCTCCGATCTGCCGGATAAGCTGGCCAAGGAGGTAAACGGCGTCCGCCTGCTCGTCATGGGCACGGTCGACACCGGCGGAAGCGGCTGCGTCTGTCCGGAGCACGTGATGCTCAAGGCGCTGCTGTCCAGCCTCGTCTTCCGCAAGGACGACGTTGTGATCATGGACATGGAGGCGGGGCTGGAGCATCTCGGCCGCGGCACGGCGAGCATGATGGATCAGTTCATCGTGGTCATCGAGCCGGGCGCGCGCTCCATCCAGACCTATACCCGCGTCAAAGAGCTTGCCCGTGACATTGGTATTACGCAGGTGCGTGTGGTGGCCAACAAGATCCGCGACGAATCCGACCGCGCGTTTATCCGCAGCCGCATTCCCGCCGACGATCTTCTGGGCTTTATCAGCTACAGCGACGAGGTGATCGAAGCAGACCGTCGGGGAGCGTCGCCCTACGATTGCTCTCCTGCCGCGTTGGAGGAGATCCGCGCGATCAAAGATAAAATCGACCTGAAAGGATGAAATAATATGGCACTTTTTCAACGAGTATTCCGCGGATCGGACGAGATGTTCGCCAAGGCGGAGGCCGAAGTCAATGCCGCCGTGGCCGAGCTGGGCGAATCCGCTCCGCTGACCCTGCCCTCCACGGCTTACTATCTGGCGTGCGTTTACGCCTATATCGGCAAGAAAGTCACAACGCTGGGCGAGCTGAAATCCGTCCTTGACAACGATGTCAAGGCGATGCTGACCCGCGAAAACCGCACGGCCTCCATCTTCTCCTCCGGCGTTGCCACTGCGATCGCCGCCGAGATCATCGAGGCGTGCAAATATGCCCGCACGCAGACCCCCTACGAGGGCACGATCTACCACGGCCATTTCTCCGATGCCGAGGTGCGTGAGCTGGGCGTCCCGCTGGTCACGGGCGACATCCCGGGCTTTGTCGTCATGATCGGCCCCGCGCCCTCTGCGGAAGAGGCGGTCGAGACGGTCAAGGGCTATCAGTCCCGCGGTATCTTCGTCTTCCTCATCGGCGGCATCATCGACCAGCTGGTCGAAAAGGAGTTTAAGATGGGCTGGGGCGTCCGTGTCGTCCCCGTCGGTCAGGAGATCTGGTCGGTCGGCCACATCATTTCCGTCGTCGTGCGCGCTGCTTTTATCTTCGGCGCGACGGAGGCGGGCGACGCCGACGCGTTCCATCGCTACACCTTCGACCGCATGAACGCCTTTGTCAACGCCTATGCACCCGTCAACGACATTACCGTCGCCTGCGGCGCCGGTGCGATCAAGCTGGGCTTCCCCGTTATCACCAACGATACGAACGATATGTGGGCAGTCCCGAAGTCCCTGATCGTCTATGAAAACACGAAGGACTGGATCGACACCTCCATCGAGGCGCGCGGGATCAAGCTCAAGATCACGAACATCGACATCCCCGTTTCCTTCTCCTCCGCCTTCGAAGGCGAGATCATCCGCAAGGGCGATATGCAGATCGAGGTTGACGGCTCCCGCAAGGACTGCTTCGAGCTGGTCACGACCAAGGATCCCTCCGAGATCGAGGATCACAAGATCATCGTGGACGGACCCGAGCTGGACGAACTGCCTGTCGGCAGCAAGATCTCTATGTCCTACACTGTCGAGGTGGCGGGCAAGGCAATGCAGCCGGACTTCGAGCCGGTCATGGAGCGCAAGATCCACAGCTTCCTCAACTGCGTCGAGGGTCTGATGCACACCGGTCAGCGCGATATGATCCGCGTGCGTATCTCCAAGGCCGATTTCGAGGCGGGCTTCCGCTTCAAGCACATCGGCGAAGTGCTCTATGCGAAGATCAAGAGCGAGTTTGACGCCGTTGTGGATAAGTGTCAGGTGCGCATCGTCGTCGGCGACGAGAAGAACGCCGCGCTGCGTGCCGCTGCGAACGAAGTGTTTGACCGCCGCGACGAGCGCCTTGCGTCCATGACGGACGAAAGCGTCGATTGCTTCTATACCTGCATCATGTGTCAGGCGTTCTCGCCGAGCCATGTCTGCATCGTCACACCGGAGCGTCTGGGTCTCTGCGGTGCCGTTTCTTGGCTGGATGCCAAGGCGACCAATGAGCTTGACCCGCAGGGCCCGTGTCAGGTGGTGCCGAAGGAGCACTGCATCGACGAGCGCCTCGGCCGCTACGAGGATGTCGACGAGGCGGTCAGCAAGTATTCGCACGGCGCGTTGGAGCACGTCACGCTCTACTCGCTCTTCCAGGATCCGATGACCTCCTGCGGCTGCTTCGAGTGCATCTGCGGCGTGGAGCCGTGCTCGATGGGTGTCGTGATCACCTGCCGTGAGCACGCCGGTATGACGCCGCTTGGCATGACCTTCTCCGAAATGGCTTCCATGACGGGCGGCGGCGTGCAGACGCCGGGCTTCATGGGTCACGGCAAGCACTTCATCGCCTCGAAGAAGTTCATCGCCGCCGAGGGCGGCCTTGGCCGTATCGTCTGGCTGCCGAAGCTCCTGAAGGAGCAGATGCGCGAAAAGCTCAACGCCGCCGCGAAGGAGCTGTATGACGTGGACAACTTCACCGACATGATCGCCGACGAAGATGTCTGCACCGAGGATCCGGAGCAGTTGCTTGCCTTCCTCTCCGAGGTCGGCCATCCTGTTCTGAGCATGGAACCGTTCGATATGTAACATGAAAAAAATCACAGCGCGCGCCATTGCCTTCACGGCGCTTGGAGCGGCGATGGTCGTCGTGGCGCAGTACTTCGGTCAGTATATTCCGGAGAAGCTCGTAAGGCAGCTTGCGACCGGCACGCTCGTCAACTGTGTGCTGCTGGTCTTCACGCTGCGCGTCGGCGTCCTCTCCGGCGTGAGCATCGGCGTCATTTCTGCGGTGCTCGCAGGCCTTCTGGGCATTAGCCAGCCCTTCCTCACGCCTCTTGTCGCGGGGGGTAACGCGCTGCTGTGCCTGCTGATGTGGCTGCTGCATGCCCGTCTGACCTACTTTCCCGCACTGGTTGTCGCCGCTGCGGCGAAGTGTGCGTTCCTCTGGGTGTCCGTCAGCCTCCTGCTGCAAAAGCTCAGCAAGCCTCCGAAGATGATCAAGATGCTCACGACCATGTTCTCTTGGCCGCAGCTGATCACCGCGCTTTGCGGCGGTGTCATTGCATGGCTTCTGTGGCGCAAGCTCCCGAAATAGCACCGCGCCGGTCGGTATTCCGACCGGCGCGTCAGACTGTCAAAAAAGTCCGTAACCGTCAAAATAGTTTCACTATTTCGAGAAATTCAGTTGTGGAATTTCAAAACGATCGAAAAATTTCAAACTTTTATAGGCTGAAATTAGATTGTTTTGCAAGAATTTTGACTTACTTCGCAACGCACGCTCTACTGTATCTATATACGCCGACGAGCGTGCGTTGCTCGTCTTCCGAACCTTTTTGGCAGTCTGCCAGCGTGTCAAAAAAGGTTTTTCGACACGCTGGCACGCCGGTCGGTATTCCGACCGGCGCGTTTCTGTGAGGTGGAACCATGATCATTCCGATTACCGATTTTTCTGCGCCCGAACTGGATATTTACGCGCGCGCCTCCGAGGTGCAGCTGCTCAACCGTGCCGATCCGGCCAACGCCGTGTTCATCGCGGAAAGTCCGAACGTGATTGCCCGCGCGCTCGACGGCGGGTGCGAGCCGATCTCCTTCCTGATGGAGACCAAGCACGTGGAGGGCAAGGGCAAAGCGCTCTTGCAGCGCTGCGGCGACATTCCCGTCTATTGCGCGCCGCTTGCAGTGCTCACGGAGCTGACGGGCTTCCACCTCACGCGCGGCATCCTCTGCGCCATGCGCAGACCCGCGCTTGCCTGTGTCGAGGAAGTTTGTCGGGGCGCGCGCCGTGTCGCCGTGCTGGAGAATATCATGAACCCCACGAACATCGGCGCGATCTTCCGCAGTGCAGCCGCGCTGAATATGGACGCGGTGCTCCTGACCAGTGCCGGAAGCGACCCGCTCTATCGCCGCGCCGTTCGGGTCAGCATGGGCGCGGTGTTTCAGGTCCCGTGGACATATCTGGATGACGCGTGGCAGGCGCAGCTGCACGCGCTCGGCTTTGCGACCGTTGCCATGGCGCTGCGCGCGGATGCGATGCGCTTGGACGACCCGCGCCTCAGAGCGCAGGAAAAGCTCGCCGTCGTGCTCGGCACGGAGGGAGACGGACTTGCACCTGCTACCATTGCCGCCTGCGATATGACGGTGATGATCCCCATGTCGCACGGTGTTGACTCATTGAATGTTGCGGCGGCGAGCGCCGTTGCATTTTATGAGCTGGGAAAAAGAAACGTCTGATTTGCCGTTTTTTCGGAATTAGGGGTAGAAATCCGGACGAAAAAACGATATAATATACTGTCAGAAGGCATTGGGGAGGGAGACGAATGGAGCAGCTTCTCGGCAACGAACCGCTAAAGGCGCGCCTGCATACGGTGCTGCAAAAGGACACGCTCTCCCATTGCTATCTTCTGACGGGGCCGGAAGGCTCCGGAAAGCATACGCTTGCGCGCTATTTGTGCGCGGCGATGCAGTGCACTGCGCCTGCGCGCCGCCCCTGCGGCGTCTGTCCGCAGTGCCACAAGGTCGCGCAGAATATTCATCCCGATGTCGTGACGGTGGACGACCCTGCCAAGGTCACGATTCCGGTCAAGCTCGTGCGCGACGCCTGCGCGGATCTCTTCATCCGCCCCAACGAGGGAAGACGGAAGATTTATCTCTTCCCGCGCGCGCAGGCGCTGAATGTACAGGGTCAGAATGCGCTGCTCAAGTGCATCGAGGAGCCGCCTCCTTACGGCGCGTTTCTCCTGCTTGCCGAGCACAGCGAACAGCTGCTGCCGACCATTCGCAGCCGGTGTGTTGAGCTGCACCTTGCGCCGCTGGCCGAGCCGGTTCTGCTGCGCGCGCTCAGGGAGCGCTTTCCCGATCGCGCGGAAGAGGAGCTTCGCGCGGCGGCGCGCCGCTCTGACGGCTATCTGGGACAGGCACAGCGGATCCTCTCGGAGCATATTTCGCTCTTCCCGCAGACGACGGCACTTGTGCAGGCGCTCTGCGGCGGAGGCTCGACGCTTTCGGTGCTGGTTCCCATGGAAAAAATGAAGCGCGATGCCCTGCTGGACGTCCTGCGCCAGTGGCAGAGCCTGTTTTCTGCCGCCCTTCGGACGCGCAGCGGCTTTTCGGCGCCGGATCAGGAGAGCGGTCGGCTCGCGCAAACAAAAACGGAACGTTCCCTCCTTGCCTACATGGATGCCGTGCGGCAGGCTGCGACGATGCTTGAGGCAAACGTCAGCCCTGCCCACGTTTGTGGGGTGCTGGAGGTTCAATTGAGATAAAAGGAGTTTATATGGAAGAAAATACTGCCCCCGTAACAGTCTGCGACGTTCGGTTTCGTACCGGCACGAAGACATACTTTTTTGACCCGGGCAAGCTGACGGTCAAGGATGGCGACGAGGTCATCATTGATACCTCGCGCGGCGCGGAGTTTGGCCTTTGCACCAAGGGAAATCACGAGGTTCCGCAGAAAGAGATCGTCGCGCCGCTGCGTCCGGTGCTGCGCCTTGCGACCGCACAGGATAAAAAAACGAATAAGGAAAATTGTGCCCGCGAAAAGCGTGCGCATGAGATCTGCTTGCAGAAGATCAGCGAGTTCGGCATGGATATGCAGCTGGTCTCCACGGAGTGCGCCTTTGACGGGAGCAAGATCCTGTTCTTCTTCACGGCGGACGGACGCGTGGATTTCCGCGAGCTGGTCAAGAGCCTTGCCTCCACCCTCCGCACGCGCATTGAGCTGCGCCAGATCGGCGTGCGCGACAAGGCGAAGATGCTCGGAGGCCTTGGCATTTGCGGCCGTCCCTTCTGCTGCCGCGAGTTTCTGGACGATTTCCAGCCCGTCTCCATCAAAATGGCAAAGACGCAGAGTCTGAGCCTGAATCCGACGAAGATCTCCGGCGCCTGCGGCAGACTGATGTGCTGCCTGAACTATGAGCAAGAGGCCTATGAAGACCTGCTGCGTACCAGTCCGAAGGCCGAATCCTTCGTGGATACGCCGGACGGACGCGGCACCGTAACGGACGTGAATCTGCTGCGGCAGAGCGTTCATGTGCGTCTGGAAAAGCAACCGGACACCGTGGTCTGTCACAAAAACTGCGACATCTGTGTCCTGCGCAACGGTAAGGCCAAGAAGACGGACGCTCCCATTCCGGACGACCTTATGCCGATCTCCGGAAACCTGAAGAAAAAGCAGCCGGAGAGCTTTTCTACCTACCTTGAGCCGGTGATCGTGCGCAAAAGCGAGGCAAAGCCGCCCGTTTCGCCGGCGGCGCCCGAGGCCGCGCAGGAGTGTGACGAGGAGCAGAAGCGCCGTCGCCGCCGTCGTGGCGGACGCGGCAAGGGGAAGCCCGAGGGCGCGAAGGAAGAGGCGAAGCCGACGACGGAGCCGAAACCCGCAGCAGAGCCGAAGAACGGCGAAGAGCCGGAGAAGAAAAAGCGCAGCGGCTACCGCCGCTATCATCGCAGAAAAAAAGCGGAATAACGAAGCAAGAGCGCCTGTCGGTCTCCCCGACGGGCGCTTCAGACTGTCAAAAAAGTCCGTAACCGTCAAAATGGTTCAACTATTTTTAGAAA
>OIYV01000664.1_pt1 | contig 18777 bp, 14 predicted proteins | sample 1588251 | NCBI WGS metagenome assembly OIYV01 (sample SAMN03283282) | human gut metagenome | biome: human-associated habitat; material: feces | host: Homo sapiens | place: Peru | collected 2012
CGCAATGGACTAATTTTTTCAACAAAAAATTTGGAAATTAACATAGAAAGCAGATCTCACTGATTTTGCTTTTGATGATGTTAAATCTCACGGAGGTTGATGGAATAATGGTCGTGGGGCATGTCCGAGTACACCGAGTGCTTCAATTTCCAAAGCTCACACAGATTCAACAAGATTCAACAAAAAAATCTGTGAAAATTTGTGCAAATTTTGGCTGAAAAAAACACCCTAAAAAAAGTCAACGGGTCAACGAGTCAACAGGTCAACGAGTAATAGGGTATGGAGGTTTTTAAAAAAATAGGTGAAAATTGGGTTTAAATGGATAAAATAGGTGTGAAAATCGGATTAAATGGGAGGGTGCAGTCCCCAGGCTGCCCTCGGTGATGGCATTGGGTGGTGGGTGGGGGAATAAAAAAATGCCTCCGAGTGGGGGTGAACCCTCTCGGAGGCGGAAGTTATATCTGTGTTAGATTAATTCTTGGGAGAATTATTTAACTTTTTCATAAATATAAACTTCGTGGATTTCCTTGGTGTAACCTTCGTTAGCGAAAGGACCTTGGCTCATACCGAGGATGATTTGAGTACCACGGTTGTTGAGAACGAGGAGGTCGTCGGTAACTGGGTCGATGCAAAGACCTTCGATTTCACCTGCACGGCGGAAGTCGGTCATTTCGCGGAGCAATTCTACTCTGCCACCCATAGCGCCACCAGCGATCTTGCCAGTACGCTTAACTACCTTACCTGCCTTGTCGGTCTTAACTGACCAAGGAGTATCCTTAACAGGTTCAGTACCGTCAACGAGACCAGTGTAAGGAGCACCAGTGATGTCCATCTTGTACACGTTGTCAGCGATGTGGTAAGTAGATTCACCATCGTCAGCAGCGAGAAGCATAGTACCATCAACTACGAAGATACCTTGGCACCAGTATGGTTCAGGACGGCATTGTACCTTAGTGTAGTATTGCTTAGTTTCGAGGCTGTAAGCATATACATAGCGGCTGTCAACCCAGTCAGAGAGCCATACGAGGTTGCGTTCGCGGTCAACTGCAACACCAGAAACTTCAACTTGACCAGATTCTGGACGCCAAGGAATACTTTCCACATATTGGAGAGTGTTAGCGTCGTAGATGTCAACAGAAATGTTCACGCCACGGCCGAGGTTGAAATATTCGTTACCGGTGTAGATCTTGCCATCGTAAACGTCGATGTCGCCGAAGTGGTTAGCACCACCCTTAGCTGGATCTGGGTTGTTGAACAATGGGTCGATGAACTTGCCAGTCTTTGCGTCCTTAGTCTGAACACGCTTCTTAACGAGGTTCCAGTTACGGTCGAATTTGTAAAGACCACGAGTGTCAGATACGTAGAAGTAGTCCTTGTCAGCAGCGATACCTTGACGGCCAGGAACTTCAACAACTTTCTTCAAACGGTATTCAGTACCGAGGTGTTGAGCGTTTGCCAAACCAAATGAGCAAACAGCCAAGAGAATCATTAATTTTTTCATAATAACTTTTTTTAAGTTTTTGTTAATGAAATTGTTTTATAAAAATTTGGTTAAGAGTTTACTTCAAGTTGGATAATTAGAATTTGAAGAGACCCATGAGTTGAACTTGTTCGCTCTTTTCAAGACCACCAGCGTTCTTAACATCGTCGCTGTACATGAAGTGGCCATAGTTGAGTTGGATCTTCACGTTCTTGAAGAGTTGGTAAGTACAACCTACGAGAATACGGTTGTAGTTGCAACCAGCAGAAGTTTTGTTCATGTCGTCTTTGTACATGTCCCAACGCACGAGTGGAAGGAACTTGCCAGCGTGGTAGCCTGCGAGTACGTAAGCACCTTGTTCGTCAACGTAAGTGTCGTTGTTCTTCTTTGACTTCATGAAACCGTATTCAGCGCGGAGGTCGAGACCGTTAGGATCGTTATACCATGCACCAACAACGAAGCGGTTCATTGGCATGTACTTAGAAACGCCCATGCCAGGAGCAGTGCCACCAGCAAGAGCTTGTGGGTTGTATTCACCCCAGTTGTAAGTAGCCTTCACGTTGAAGTTCTTGAAAGGCTTGATAGTTACGCTTGCGTAGATGTCCTTAGTGTTGTTGTTGTCGTCCTTGCAAGGAATTGAACCGTTGGTCACAGCGAAGTCGTAGTGGAAATACTTGCCGAGGTCACCAATGAGCATAACGCCGAGGTCACGACCATAGTCTACTAAGTTGTAAGAATATGGGTTGCGGCAAGCAATGCGGTAAACGATGTTAGAGAAGTCAACAGTTTCCAAAGTAGCTGGAGAGATGTCGTAGTTCTCATAACCGAGTGGAGTGTAGAATTGACCGGCGCGAACCTTGAATTCTGGGCAAATCTTCCAAGTAGCGAACGCGTCCATCACTTGGATGTTCTTCTGACCGTTACCGTTGGTAGAACCAGCGATACCGTTGAATGCTTCGATTTGGAGACGGAAGTCTACGTTTTCAGACACCTTACCGTCCAAGAGCAAGCGGAGACGCTTAGCTTGGAAAGAAGAGGTAGAAGCGTTTTTGTTGCTGGTGTAGTTCCAACCAGTTTGGAGGTAACCAGAGATTTTCACTGGCATCTTCTTCAAGAAGTCAGCAAAGTCACTTTGTGGTTCAGCCACAGGTTCTGCTACAGCTTCTGCTGTTGGTTCAGCGATTGCTTCAGGAGCCACTGCTTCTTCTGCAAACATAGCTGGAGTTGCAAGAGCAGCACAGCTAAGAAGAGTAAAGATTGATTTCTTCATAATGTTGAAAATTTAGTTAGTAGAAAATTGTGATTATCTATATATTTTAGAGTAATATATATATTCGTAGTTATTGTTTATTCAAGCCTTCGGTTATTTCGTAGTTTCTATAAATTTTTTATGCCATTAGTTATAAAAGGCAAAAATCATTCTTCGCAAAGATACGAAACTTTTTTCAAAACGAAAGCGTTTTTTCAATTATTTTTACTTTTTACGCGATTTTACGAGCAATTCGCCAAGCACTTCGATATTTTCTGCTGTCAAATCGGGGTTTGGGTCGTTGGCGATAGCTGTTTCCAAAGTGGTTTCGCCACTGAGCACGAGCACTCCGAGCGAGCCAGCGTTTTGAGCAGTAGCCACATCGGTGTAGATGCGGTCGCCCACCATTGCCAATTCGTCGCTCTGGTAGCCGTATTTGTCGCGAATGCAGTAGAGCATATTTGGATTAGGCTTGCCAATCACCACATCGGGCTTGCGCTTGCACGCGCCCTCAATCGCCTTGCAGATTGAACCGCAGTCCACGAGAATCACCTCCTGGTCGGTTGGGCACACCCAGTCGGGGTTGGTGGCGATGTAAGGAATATCGGCTTTCGATGCCCACCAGGTGGCGCGGCACAGGCGTGAATATTCCAAAGTGGTGTCGAATGCCACTACCAGCACATCAGGACGGTCGGCAGGATCGTCGGCACACAGTTCGAAGCCAGCTTTCACAAATTCCTCTTGCATACTTGGAGTGCCAAGGGTGAAGAGGCGCTTTGCTTCGGGGTGGTGCTGCTTGATGTAGTCGATGGTGGCGAGCGATGAGGTGTACATTTGCTCATCGGTGGCGTGAATACCCAGTTTTTCGAGCTTCAAAAGATAGTCTTTGTGGCTCTTGGTTGGGTTGTTGGTCAGGAACGAATAGCTGATGCCGTTAGCGGTGAGCGTGTCGAGAAACTTGATGGTGTAGGGAAACAGGGTTGAGCCCATGTAGATGGTGCCGTCCATGTCGAGTGCCACATGCTTAATCTTGGCAAGTGCCTCCATCAACTTCTCTTCGCCCATTGGCGACATATATTTATTAAATTCCATAATTGCAGTATTTATAAATATAATGTATTAAAAGGAAAAAGGTGATTAGGACGACCGGTGCCCTATTCACCTTTTATTGAATTATTGGTTATTCTTCGTCGTAATTGATTTTAGAAGCACGTTCGTAGCCATCGCGTGGAGCTGCCCACATTGAGATGAGCACAAACATACCGATGATGGCAACAACGATGATGGTTTCGAACACGCGGGTCCAACCAAATGCATCTGCCACATAACCAACGAGCAAACCGCTCAAACCTGAGCCGAGGTAGCCAAGAATACCAGCGATACCGTTGGCACGAGCAGAAGCCTCTTTAGTGGCTTGGTTACCAAGTTCGATACCGATAAGCGCCTGTGGGCCATAGATGCAGAAACCAGCACCCACGAGCACAGCGGCAGTGACGGTGATACCACAGTCGTCTGGCAAGAAGCGGAAGATGGTCATGAAGATTGCCGCACCAGCCATGCACATCACGCACATGCGGTGACCTTTGCCCTTGAAGATGTGGTCGGTGGCCCAACCAGCGAACAAGGTGCCCACGATACCAGCGATTTCAAACGCCGCAGTGGTCCAGGTAGCGCTCTTGATGTCGAGACCACGAGCCTCGGTCAAGAATTTAGGACCCCAGTCGAGCACGCCCATACGCACTACATACACAAAGAGGTTGGCAATACAGAATGTCCAAACCCAACGGTTTTTCCATACCATTTCCATTTCGAATTTCTTGCGAGCCTTTGCGCTCTTCTTGTTTTCGTTCAAGCCGCCGAGACCAGTGTCGGGAAGGTCGGGCAGACCCACTTCCTTAGGCTCGTCGCGCAAACCGATGAACACGAAAATCGAAGTCACCACAGCCAAGCAAGCAGGAGCATAGAAGCACCACTTCCACGCACCAATGTGTGCAGCGTAGGTGGCAGCCTGTTCCACAGCCTGAGCCTGGTCCACACCATTGGTGGTGAGGTTTTTGATGATGGTGTTAACCACACCGTCGGATTGGCTCATGTCGGTACCCATTGTGCCCATAATATAGCCGCAAGCCACCACAGCGAGAGCCGCACCGATAGAGTGTGAGCAGTTCCACACACTCATCTTGGTAGCCAACTGGCTTGGGTGAATCCAGTGTGGCAGGATACGCGCACATGGAGGATAACCGAAACCTTGGAAGTATTGGTTGAGGATGATAGTCACACCCATCAACATAATGAACATATTCACGAAGTCGGGGCCTTCATTCACGCCAGTGAACAAGGCGCTCAAGTTGGCACCGTAGCCAAACAGGAAGTTCGACAATGCGCAGAGGAGCAAACCTGCCGCCATTACGATACGCCCTTTCACACGGTCAACGAGGTAACCATTGATAAAGCGTGAAAAACCATACACCAGTGAGCCAGCGAAGATAATCCAACCGAAGCTCTTGTTGGTAACACCGTATTCAGCGGTGATACCTGGCATGGCCACAGACATGTTCTTGCGAACAAAGTAGAACATAGCATAGCCAATCATCGTCACTACGATGACGCGCCATTGCCAATTCAGGAATCGCTTCCTGTCTTTGCCTAACGAGGCATAAACATCATTTGCCATAGTTTATTTTTTTTAGAGTAGTTTTAATAGGATGTGAAGGGTATAGTTAGTTCTTATTTTGCTCTGAAAGATACTTCTCTTCCTTGTAGGTGAGTGCCATGAAGAACACTGAGAGGGCACAAGCGATGAGCAGGAGAATGAATGTCCAGTCCCAACCTGCGTTTTCAGCCACATAGCCAATCACCACGTTGGCGAGAATAGCGGTACCGAGCACATAACCCATGAATCCAGTCAAACCAGCGGCGGTGCCGGCTGCATTCTTTGGAGCGAGGTCGAGAGCCTGCACACCAATCAGCATCACAGGACCATAGATAAGGAAGCCGATAGCGATCAAGCAACAAATCACCACGGTGAAGTTGTTGAAGAATTGCCAGTAAACCACGATAGCCACAGCCACGAGTGCCATGAAGATGATGGTAGGCAATGCACGGCGGCCTTGGAACACCTTGTCGCTCAACCAACCGCAGAAGATAGTGCCAGGGATTGCAGCCATTTCATAAGCGAAATATGCCCAACCTGCTTCCTTCAGGTCCACACCTTGTTCCTTCAAGATGGTAGGAGCCCAGTCGAGGCATCCGTAGCGCACCATATACACGAAAGCATTAGCGAAAGCAATGTACCAGAGCAATTTGTTGGAAAGCACAGTCTTGAAGATTTCACTCACTGAAAGAGCCTTTTCATCAGCCTTGCTGTAGTTCTTAGCAGCGTGGCCGCTCCATTCTTCGATTGATTGGAGACCGCAAGATTGTGGGGTGTCGCGAATCAACAAGTAAGCGAGCACTGCCACGAGCACTGCCACAGCGGCAGGGAATGCGTAAGTACCAATAAGGAAGTAGTAGTCGGTGTTAGCACCATAGAACCATGAACCGAACCACATTGCGCCGTACACAGCCATAGGGCCAACGAGTGCGCCACCCACATTGTGGGCGCAGTTCCAGAAACTCATCCATGTGCCACGTTCCTTGATTGAGAACCAGTGTGTCATCACACGGCCGCATGGAGGCCAACCCATACCGTTGAACCAACCAACGAGGAAGTTGAGGACTGCCATCAAAGCGATAGCCGCACCCTTATGTTCTGCGCCAAGCCATTGCACTGGCACAATCATAAACAGCATTGAGATAGCCGTGCACACCAAACCGAGTGGAAGGAAACGCTGAGCGTTGCTTCGGTCGCTGATACTTGCCATCACGAATTTCGAGAATCCGTAAGCGATGGCGTTCATTGAAAGCACGATACCCAACTCGCCCTTTTCGAATCCGAAAGGAGCAAGCATAGGAATTGCCATTGAGAAGTTTTTTCTAACGAGATAGAAACCGGCGTAGCCGATAAAAATACCAATAAAGACTTGCCAACGCAATTTCTTGTACTTTGCATCAGCTTCTGGGCCAGTCTGTGCAGGTCTCGCTGCTGGAGGAGCTAAAAAACTTGCCATAATTTAGTTTTAATTTTTTTAAGTTTAGTTATGTTATTATTTATTTGTATCGACTGTTAATTTTGATCAGCAATCCATATCAACTAACTTGTTGCACAAAATTAAGCTATTTTGACTCTATTATGCTAATTTTTTGATGCAAAAATGGCTCAAAAAATACAGCCAAAACAAAAAAGTTTTTTCAATAGAATCAAAACAGCTTAAATTTCAGTCGGCACCACAGCATCACGCGCGATGCCGACCTCTTTGTATTACAAAATTAATTAATTATGAATTCAGCTTAATTGTTGCTTCCACATCGAGTGCGTCGGCAATGATGCTGATAGGATTTTCTACGGGCACACCTGTCGACATCTCAATCTGCCACTTACAGGTTTCGCAGTCGGTAGCCACGCAATCGGGAGCCACCTCCTTGATTTGCTTGAAGAGACCTGAACCGATGGCTTGCGAGGTTTCGTAGTTCTCACGCTTGAAGCCGTAAGTACCAGAAATACCGCAGCATTGCGAATCGAGCATGGTGAAGTCAACACCTGGAATCATCTTGAGCAACTCGGTGCTGTAGAACACCCAGCCCATACGCTCCATGTGACATGCGCTGTGGTAAGCCACGCGCTTCTTATAGTCGGAGCGGAAAGCGAGCTTAATCTTGCCCTCATCGAGGAGCTGGTAGAGGAATCGGGTGGCCAAAGTCATGCTTTCGCGCATGTCGGCTGATTCCATACCGAGCACATGCTCATATTCATCGCGGATGGTGAAGCAGCAGGTAGAGCTTGTGCCAAGCGTCACTCTGCCCTCTTCCTTCGCCTTGCGAATGGAGTTGATATTGATGTTGCCGTGCTTCTTTGCTTGGCCGTAGAGGCCGTTGGCAATCTTAGCCACGCCACAGCATTTTTCCTTGTCGAGCAGCTGCACGCCGTAGCCCACAGCATTCATAATCTTCACAAGGTCTTTACCAAGCTTAGGGAAGTTGTAGTTCACATAGCAGCCGTGGAAATAGCTCACCTGCTTGCTGTATTGTGCTTGTTGAGCCTTGGCGTTGCGCTTATACCAGGTTTCGAAGCGTTGTGCGCTGTAAGCAGGGAACTGGCGGTGCTTGTCAACGCCAATGGTGCTGTGCATCACGCTCTTGGTGAGGCTCAAAGCCAAAGTCTTGTTCACGATTGGGGCAAAGCGGTTTGCCATCGTGCCCACGAAGTCGGTGCTGGCGAGAATGCGGTCGCGCAAGCTTGGCTTGTGGTTGCTGTATTTCATACGGGCCACTTGAATAATGTCGCCCACCTTCACGTTCTGTGGACATGCCACCTCGCAGCGTTTGCAGTTCAAGCACTTTTTGAGGTTTTCGTCGAAGAACACTGGATTTTTCAGACGGTAGCGTTCACCGTCGGGACCGGCTTGCTTTGGGCCGGGATATGCTGGATTTACTGCCGACACTGGGCAATATACCGTACAAACTGAGCACTTCAGACACTGCTCAAAATTGAAAACGCTTTCGCTATTGATTTGTAAGTCTGCCATATCGGGTCGATTATTTTAAAATATTTTTCACTGCCTGCAATGCTGTGAGCATCGACACGCCTGTGCCGTCGGCCATTTTCACGCGGTTGTGTCCGCTGAGCACCGAGCCCACTGCATAGCAGTTGTTAATCACTTTACCATCTTTCTTCACATGAAGCTTTTCGTCGGTAGCCACACCAAATTCCATATATGGCTGTGCCTCATACACGCCATACTTGGTCCACTGTCCGTGGCCGCCTTCGGCTGCGTTGACATCGAGTCCGAACACTGTTTCGGTCACTTCGTCGTAGTTGCTGTTCAAGCCACCGCTCACGAATGAGCCGCTTGCAAGGATGAAGTTATCGGCCTTGAGGCAAGTGTCGGTCAGATTTTGGGTGTTGATGCACTTGAGTGTGCCGCCTTCAATCACACCGCCAATAGCCTTGTCGCCAGTGAGGTGCACGCCGCCGCCTGCGATGAAACGCTTGCGGAGCAATGTTTGCACGCGCACGCCTGGCACCGATGGTGGCAGAGTGGCAAGGAATTGCACATCGCACTTCACCTCATCCTTCAGCTGCTGGCTGAGTGTGGCATCGGCGATACCGAGCACGGCAGGAAGAAGTGCCACGTCGTAGTTGCCGCCTTGAATCTGTTCGTTTACAGCGGCAGCCATACGCTTCACCATGTCGGCGTTGCCCAGCACCTTTGCGATGTTGGAAGCGCGCATTTCTGTAGGGCTCTTGCGGGCAGCCTCCAGTTCTGGAATGGTGAAACCTTTCACATCCACCTCAGCACCGAGTTTGCGCAATCCGGCTGCGATAAACTTGGTTGGGAAGTCGAGATAGCCAATGATGTTGACCAGTGCCACCTTCTTCCAAGGAAGCTTGTCGGCTTCGGCAAGTGAGGCGTAGTCCTCGATAGTGAGCCATGCTGGCTTCACCGCGCCCATTGGGGTGATGCGGTAGTGGTTGGCTTTCGCGTCGCCGGTGGTGCGCACGCCCACTTCAGCGAGCAGTGCCTTAGCCTCGTCGGCGAGGGCTTCTACATTTTCACATTTTGAATATGGGTGATTGGCATCTAATTTTGCAATGGCCTCGAGTGGGTGGCTCACTGCCGCGCCCTGTGCATCGTATCCGAGCAGGTCGAATGTGCCAGAGTTGAAGTGCAGGGTGCTTTGACCCATGCTCACGATAGCCACACGCTTGCCGGCTTTTTGAAGTGCCAATCCGGCTGTCAGACCGCTAAGGCCTCCACCTATAATTATAGTATCGAATTTCATTTCATACCTCCTTCCTTTACAAACTGATTCACACCACAGAGGTCTTCATACACCATGGTGATGAGTTGAGCTTCGTTGAGGGTTGCGCCCCAAGCCACTGGTTTCATACCTTTCCAGCGTTCGTCGATAAAGTCAGCCAAGTCGGCAGCGGCCTTATCGGCGTGGTTGCCTTGGCAGAGCAGACCGGCTGCACGGCAAGAGCAGAGTTGACCTTGGCATGTGCCCATACCCACACGGGTGCGGCGGCGAAGGTCGATCATGTTGGTCACGTGCTGTGAATTAACGGCATAGTTAACTTCTGCAACCGAAACGCCCTCACATTCGCACACGAGTGCCTCGTCGAGTTCATCAGCGGGCTTCACGATTTCCTTGGTGTAGGTGCCGTGGCGGCCTTCGGCTGCCTTGTCGGCAAAGCTGTATGTGCGGAGTTCTTCTTCCGACTGCTTCGACTCAGAGCCAGGGAGTGGAGTGGTGGCTGTTTCGCAAGCCTTGTTCACACCAAGCTTCTTGCACACGAGGTCGGTCACCATTTCTGCCATCAGGCGGTAGGTCATCATCTTACCACCGGTGATAGTCACGAAGCCTTCCAAGCCGTCGCGTGTGGCGTGGTCGAGTGTCACGATACCGCGGCTGATGCTTCGGCCGCTTGGGTCGTGGTCGCTTGCCACCAGTGGGCGAACACCTGCATAGGCACGCAAGATGCGTGTGGTGGCAAGTGCTGGAGCGAGTTGCGCACCTTCGGTGAGAAGCACTTCCACTTCCTCATCTGTCACTCGCATATCGTCGCAAGTTTCGATAGGCACACGGTCGCTGGTGGTACCGATTACACACACGTTGTCGTCAGGAACAAGGATGTCGGCGTTGGCTGGTTTGCGGCAGCGGTTAATCACCATGTTGTTGACACGGTGTCCGAAAATGAGCAAAGCACCCTTAGCCGGGAACATATTAACAGTGATGCCTGCCATCTTGGCTACGAGCATACCCCAAATGCCGGCGGCATTGATGGTGAGGTCGGCATACACTTCGCGGATTTCGCCAGTGTACTGGTCGCGCATCTTCACGCCCACCACACGAGTTTGGTCGATAATCAGCTCGGTCACCTCGTGGTAAGTAATCACATCGGCACCATGTATGCGAGCGTCAACCACATTCGCCACGGTCAGGCGGAATGGGTCAATTGAGGCATCGGGAATTCTCACAGCACCGATAAGTGATGGATTCACCGCTGGCTCAAGAATCTTGGCCTCTTGGGGGTCGATAATATCTGCTCTGATACCTGCGCGCTGGCACGATTCCACGAAAGTGGCTTGATACGCCAAATCGTCTTCTGGAAGTGTGATGAACAAACCGTCGGTTTCGTCCACACAATGACTTGCGATTTTACGCAAAATCATGTTTTCTTGAATACACTCTGTAGCAGATTCCTGGTCTGTCACAGCATAGCGTGCTCCACTGTGCAGCAAACCGTGGTTACGGCCCGTGGCACCTTGAGCAAAGTCAAAACGCTCGATAAGCAGCACACTCAACCCACGCATAGCGCAGTCGCGAGCAGTACCCGCGCCAGTGATGCCGCCACCGATTACGATGACATCATACTTGTTTTTCAGTTTCACATCCATTACCCTAAAAACGTTTTTTTATTGTTAGGTTGAAAGTTAGTTATAAAATCTATAGTTGTTCATAGAAAAAAATGGGAACCGAAAGAAAAATAGTTGTCGCCATTTTTGTTTCGCAACCTTTTTGGTTTTTTTTCGCAACAAATTTAGCACCTTTTTTGATAAACGACAAATTTTTAGATATATTTCTCATTTATAATTTCATAATCAGCGAGATTCTTTGTATTTTTGTAGGGAAAAAGAGCGGATTTCAGTTGCGAAACAAAACTAAAATCCAAAAATCACGCAATACCGACATGACTAAAGAGCAACGACATCAAATCATCATGAACGCCCTGCTGAAAAAAGGGGCTGCACAAGTTACCGAACTTGCCGACATCCTTCAGGTGTCGTCGGTCACTATACGAAAAGATTTAACCGAACTGGAGAAAGAAAACAAACTTTACCGTAGCCACGGCAAAGCCATCATGCTCAATCCGTTTACCAATAATCGATCAGTGAACGAGAAGGAAAAACTCTTCACCGAGCAGAAAACGCTTATCGGCCGTGAAGCCGCAAAGCTCATCACCAACAACGACTCCATCATCTTGGCATCGGGCACCACCGTTCACGCCTTGGCGCGCAACATCGTGCCTAACGGCAGAATCACCGTGGTATCGGCTTCGCTGCAAGTGAGCGAAACACTCTCGGAGCACGAGAACATCGACATCTTGCAGCTCGGCGGTATGCTTCGCCACAGCTCGCTTTCTGTGGTGGGCGAATACAGCGAGATGATTTTGAAGAACTGCGCCTTCAGCAAGCTGTATCTGGGCGTTGACGGCATCGACTTCGATTTCGGTTTCTCAACCACCGATATGCGTGAGGCAAACCTCAACCGCAAGATGATGCACACCGCACAGAAAACCATCGTGCTTGCCGACTCCAGCAAGTTTGGCAAACGCGGCTTCGCAAAAATCGGCGACACTGAGGAAATCGACATCATCATCACCGACGCTGGCATCTCGCCAAAAGACCGCGCCACCATCGAAGACCTCGGCATCGACCTCATTATCGCCAAATAGCGCACCCCCATACACACTATATATAATAAAGCCACAAAATCGCCCCCCGAATTTGTGGCCATTTTTTCACCCCCAGTATAATTGACATCTACCACAATAGGCGATAGCGAAAATTGCACCATAACGTAGGGACATGCCTTTGGCATGTTTCCAATGCGTTGACAAATTGCTCTATATTTGCAATTTCTATTCCAAACAACAGAAAGGTGACAACGAAGACAGGGATTGAGAAAGAAGAAGATTTAACGTTTATAATTTTTTAAAGGCTTAAATAAGGCAATAACTATTTAAATCAGTTTCAAAGTATTTGCATTTAGAATCAATTATTGCAAGCTAAAAATCGACCTCAAAGTGGTATTTACATCAAAAAAATGCAATAAATATGTTCATTTTAATTTAATTAATAATGCGTGATGATATTATCTGTAAAAAAAAGGTTAACTTTATACCCAAGAATCTGCCACGTTCAACCAGAATGAACATATTCTTCTCTACAAAGACCACACCAACAGCCAATAGGCAAAAAGTATACTATATCAAGCTCCCCCGCAGTGTAAAAAGGGCTTGGTCGCCTGTAGAGACCCTGTATGGAGGGGCACATTTGAACGAAAATGGCAAATGTAAAGAACGGAGCTTTTCGTGAAAGAATAATTGACAGGTGTCTCCAAAGCAGGAGGGGGTATTCCACTCAAGAGATATTTGACAAGTGCAATGATGCCTTGGAGCATCGTGGAGAGTTGCCCATCAGTGCACTGAACACCATCCGTAACGACATATTATCAATTGAAAATCGTTGGCACATAGTGGTCGAGCAGATACGGAGTGGTCGCGAAATCAGATATCGCTATGAAGATCCACACTTCTCCATCTTCAACACACCGCTAAACGAAGAAGAGATAGCTCAGCTTACGCAGTCCATTTCTATGCTTCGCCGTTTCGAGGGGATGCCTGGCTTTGAATGGGTCGAAGAAATGAATGCCCATCTTCAAGAAACTGTTAATGCCAGACCAGAGCCCGTCATTGGCTTTGATGAAAATAAGGAATTAAAGGGCATGGTATTTTTTACGCCATTGTTTAAGGCAATTGCGGAAAAGAAAGCCATCAAGATAAACTACCACACCTATAGGAGTGACAGGATAATTGAGGGAGTTATTCATCCTTACTATCTTAAAGAGTACAATCAAAGATGGTTTTTGTTTGCTCTTAATGACGAATATAAGAACATCTCTATCTACGCTCTCGACCGTATTGAGGCAATGGAAAAGACCTCTGCCAAGTTCATTCCGAACACAAGCATCGACTTCTCACATTATTTCGACAATGTGGTTGGTGTTAGCGTCAAGTCAGATGAGACTCCACAGACCGTAAAGATATGGGTGGATAGCGAACAACTACCCTATACGCTTTCCAAACCTCTCCACAAATCACAGACCGTGATAGAAGATAACGAGGACGGAAGTGCCGTTATAGCCATCGACGTAATACCGAACTTTGAGTTAGAACAGCTTCTTCTTTCATTTGGAGAACGCTTTGAAATTCTCTCTCCAGCTCTCCTTAGGGAGAAAATTTCAACAAGAATTAAAAAAAATATCGAAAAATATAAATAGGTTCAGATAGATTGAACGTATAGACATTACCTTTGCACCAGAAATTAAAAAAATAAGAAATGAAGACAGAATTAAGCATTAAAAATTTTAGAGTTTTTGACGAAAAAGGAGTCTCGTTTGAGTTTAACCCCATAACGATTCTGACTGGCAGCAACAGCTCAGGCAAAAGTTCTGTAGTTAAAGCCGTCTTTCTTCTGAACAGTTTCCTTGCTCAGATAAAGAAGGCCGTTGTAAACGGAGATCCAATTGAACTTGATAAGTATAAACTTGACTTTACTCAACGCCCTAACAATCTGCTGGGACGCTTTGACAAGGTTATTAATGAAAAGTCAAATAACAAAACCATATCTATAGGTTTTTCCGTGTATTCGTTTTTACTCTCTAAGAACGTTGATGTAGAATTGGTTTTCTCTGCAGACGAAAACGATGTACTCAACAATGCATACCTTAATCGAATCACAATGAACTCCGATAAGGGAGTGTTTTTTTCATCAAGCAATACAGAACCATCTTATTGCAACCTGAATATTTTGAAAGAAGAGTTTGCAACGTCCTCACTTACAGAATATGCGATTAATGCATATTGCAACGTCACAAGCACTTATGACATTGAAGGCGGTATGACAAAAGGCCAATATGAGTCTGCTGTCAATTCTATCAAAGAATACTTACGCAATGTTGACGAAACTCGAAGAAATGACATCTTGAATTATGTTCGTTTTGCATATTCCGACAAAACGATTATTGAGACAGAGAAACATGTTCATTCTATAGAACAAATGAATAAGGATGGTGTCATCTTCTCTATTCCTCTATTGGATAAACTCGAAGATATTGATAAAGCAGAAGTTGAATCATTCATCAATTCTCTTCTTATAGATGGTGCTTCTGCTGGTTTTAAGGCAGCAACCAATAAGGTTATGAGAGCTTATATGCAATCCGAATTTGATAAGTTTTCAGCCTTCTTCCATGACTTTGAGAAAAAGTATCTGGAGCACGTTGTTTGCAAGGATGGATTTCTGAATACGAGAATGTATGTTAGGACATTAACAACAAGCCAACTTTCATTAAATGGTTCATTACAGTCTGTTTATCCTCATGATTCTCACTATGTCAGGATAAACAGTGATGCATCCTCTGATCATGTCGAGCCTACTGAGGAAGAAAAAGCAGCAGAAAAGAGGAAAGAGATTCAAGAGTGGGAAAACAGAGAACTCACTTTTGAGCAGCTATATGAGATTGTTATGAGATGGAATTATAGATATGAGCGCTCTGTGGATTTGACAGCTACCACGGACAATCAGGCTGAAAAGCCCTATGTCTATGAGGAACCTTCTATGATAAATCCCACAGGTTCTGTCTATCACATCGCCTACCTGCTATTGACCAAGTTTGCTGCCGCAGTGGTTAATGAAGCGATAACCCCAGAATGGGGTGGAAACATGTCTTATGTCAGCTCTTCCCGTGCAAGCGTTAATCGTCTGTACACCTTAGATAGTGACCGTAAGGATGATTTCTCACAACTGCTTCAAAACTACTTTGAGAAAAAGCGTCTTTTCCAAAAAAACAAAGATTGGACATCAAACGGGCCCGCCAATATTAAATATGTTCCTGGCAGTTTCATAAATCGTTGGGTGGAGAAATTCGAGATAGGGAAATCTATCACTCTTGATGTTGACAAGGAAGGACTTGGCGTTCAGATACGCCTGCATAAAACATCAAAAGACAAAGGACGTCTACTCGCAGATGAAGGATACGGAATAACTCAGTTGGTATCTATCCTCCTTCAGATAGAGACTGCTATTCTGTCGGCTCAGGGAAAGAAAGCCAACCGTTTCTATGGCTTAGATGAGTTGGACAAATATAATTCCTACGAGTTCCACTACGAAGTAAACACAATTTCCATAGAGGAACCTGAAATACACCTGCATCCAAAGTTTCAGTCAATCTTAGCAGACATGCTGGTGGAAGCTTGCCAGAAATACAACATACATTTTATTGTAGAGACTCACTCCGAGTATCTTATTCGCAAGCTACAGTTGCTTGTGGCCGGGCACATTGAAGGTATAGGTATTGACAGATCAATGGTATCTATCTACTACATTAATTCCGAAGACGACAAGTCGAAGCAGAAAGTTAAGCGTATTGAAATATGCAGTGATGGGTATCTTGACGACTCTTTTGGAGAAGGATTCTACGATGAAGCTACGAGATTATCACGACAGTTAATGTAGAAGGTAATATGGAAAGATACCGAAAAACCATCTATTGTGATTGGGATTTTCTCGAATCATACATATCAATGGTGGGTGAAGAAACACCTGACATTGATATGCCGTTATGTGAAAACATCAAGGTCGCAGAATGTGTAAGGGAACTTTTGTTAAGTTCCGATGTCAAACTATTCATAAACGCTTCCAGGGAAAAATTTGACGAAGAACTAAAGGATATTGAGAAGAAACGCAAGAATGCCGCCAAAAAAGACCGGGATGTAATATTAACTCCGTTTGAAAAGCTTCTCCATCAGATAGACTTAAATCAGCAGAACAATCTGCTTCATGTACATTTCAATTCATCGGATATTGACTTTGAGAATTTATCACAAAAAAAAGAATTTTTGAATGCCATGTTCTTTACGAGTTCTACTAAAGAAGTCTGTCAAAAAGCAATGGACGACTATGGTGTAATTGTAATATGTGCGGAAAATATCAACGATTTCAATTATCTTCTCAATGGTAATGGAACTGCTATCCGTAAGAAGGAAACGAATAAATGGAGTTGTTGCTTGGCTACAGAAAAGCCAGTCCCATGCAATTCTCTTGTCATTATAGATAATTACATCCTTTCCAAGACCGATTTGATAAAAGAGAATTTAATGGATATTCTTGACACCCTTATACCTTCTCGGCTAACATCTAAAATCAACTTTCAGATAATGATTTTCACATCCTCTCTCAATGACGCAACAAAAAGGCTACAGGATGTTACTGAAATACTCAAAAGTTTACGACCAGAGATAACTTTTGATGTAGCCATTGTCAAGAGTTCTTCAGACAACTTCCACGATAGGAATATCATTTCTAATAATATTCTTGTATCTTGTGGAGGAGGCTTTGACTTATTTAAACAAGGAAAATCGCAGAAGACAACAACCGTCACTCTGCTTAATCCATTTATGACCTGTACTGAGAAATGGTCACGCAAGGCATATTCCGACATTCTTCTTGATGCTAAAAAGGTACATCAAATATCTCCTGATTACAACGAAGAAAACAACATCAATGATTCTTGCCCAAACTTTAAACTTGGGGAGGATTATAATAGACTAATTGAGGCTATTGATATTTAGACCAAGAAAACCACAAAGGAAGAATGCACACCGCACAGAAAACCATCGTGCTTGCCGACTCCAGCAAGTTTGGCAAACGCGGCTTCGCAAAAATCGGCGACACTGAGGAAATCGACATCATCATCACCGACGCTGGCATCTCGCCAAAAGACCGCGCCACCATCGAAGACCTCGGCATCGACCTCATTATCGCCAAATAGCGCACCCCCATACACACTATATATAATAAAGCCACAAAATCGCCCCCCGAATTTGTGGCCATTTTTTCACCCCCAGTATAATTGACATCTACCACAATAGGCGATAGCGAAAATTGCACCATAACGTAGGGACATGCCTTCGGCATGTTTCCAATGCGTTGACACCTTGTCGTTTGCATCGAAACATGCCGAAGGCATGTCCCTACGCTATGGCGTTATGCCATAGCCTCCTACCAATAAGGGAGGCGTGAAAGCGGAATCACGCCATCTCCGATGGCTGTTGCTCAATGGGGCTACTGAGCCACAATCACTTTCTTCGCCACAGCCCCCACTTTTAGGATATACAGCCCACTCAATGAGCCATTCTGCGACGTGACATCGCGGCCAGAAATATCATAAATGGCAAAATCGCTGTCACAAACTATGCCACCACACACCACTTTATAAGTGAAATCGCTGGCAATCGCAGTTTGGTCTACGCCTGTCGACACCTGTGGAAGGAACATTGGACGAACTGGGTTTCCCATATATCTGCTGGTCTTACCCACCCATTTGCGCCCATCGTTATAGAGGCAAAATTCGATTGCTCTTTCATTAGGAATAAAGCCAATAACCGATTTCACTTGGTTGAGATCCGACGACCAAAAATAGGCACGCTGATTGTAGTCGCGAACTTTATCCATCGTCATATAGCCGCAAAGATGAAAATAAATGGCATTCCCATTCGGTCCTTTCACTTCATACACTTTATAGGATGAGTCGTCAGGATAAGCGACGAAGTTCACTTCACAGGCGTTCAATAGTTCCTCAAACTCCTCCTTAGTGGGCATACGCCAGCGTCCACCCCACTTCACCTTTGCCACATCGTCCTCTGGGTCGAGGCGCGTTTTTTTATCGGTGTCGTTGTATTTCAGCACATGCTCCTCGGTGTCACAGACACCCCATTTGTATGTGTTTTTGGTGTAGCTATCCTTCGTTTCCACCTCGCCCCACGAGTAGTAGTCGCCTATATCCACAGGGGAGTGCGAACCAATATTCTTGGTTGCCCACATGGCGCCACTGGGCAGCCCCAAATCCACATATTCATAACCATTTTCCAAGTTATTCTGCGCCGCACTGGCTACCGACGACAGCAGCACTGTAATTAATGTGATAACAGATTTCATAAGTTATAAATTGTTTAAATGATGAAATTATAAATATATTTTTTCCTATACGCAAAGATAAAAAAAATTCCGTAACACACCTTATATTTTAATAAAAAAAGGAAATGATATGCCACGGCTCTTTCATTTAAAAATGCTTTGAATTTTCAATATCCATGAGTATTAGT
>OIYV01000665.1_pt1 | contig 18775 bp, 18 predicted proteins | sample 1588251 | NCBI WGS metagenome assembly OIYV01 (sample SAMN03283282) | human gut metagenome | biome: human-associated habitat; material: feces | host: Homo sapiens | place: Peru | collected 2012
GGATGTCCATATCTATTATTTTTACCAACACTAATTATTGAATATTTAGGGTTGATATTGTCTATAAATTTTTTACTACTACTGGTATTTGAACCGTGATGCCCTACTTTTAAGAAATCAATATCTTTTAAATTATATTTTCCTAAGATGTCTTTTTCTTTATTAACGCCAGCATCTCCCATAAATAAGAATTTTAAACTGTTGTAGTTAAAGTAAATAACATTTGAATTATCATTTTCATTATCATACTCTTTAGTGTTTAGAAATAGTAATTTATAACTATTGATATTAAGTTCTTTAAGACACGAATAATACTTAATTTTCTTTTTGTCTAATACCTTAATTAATTTTTTTTCTAAATCATTAAAATCTCCACAATTAAAAACAACATTTTTTACTTTAAAATTTTCAATTAATTCGATCGATTCACCCATATGATCATAATCTCCGTGTGTGAGTATGAGATGGTTTATTTTGGATATTCCCCTACTCTTTAGATATGGAATTGTTTTATTGACGGTTAGTTTATATTCGCTATTTACTAATCCACCAGTATCAATTAATATTACTTTTTCGTTGTAGGGATATTTGATTAAAATTGAATCTCCTTGTCCTATATCTAAAATTAATATTTCAAAATTTGAATTTAAGTAAATGCTATATTTATGAATTAACATAATTAAGAAAATATAGATATTTCTCTTATTATAAAGAAATAAAAGGATAAATATATAATATATTATAATAATTAATATGCTTGGTTTAGGAAAAGAAATAACTCCTAAATGATGATTTGAAATGGTAAGGGAGATAAATTGTAATATTTTGGTGAAAATGTTTAAGATATAACTTATTTGAGGGAGAAAGAAACTTATTAGGGATAGTGGAAAAATGATTATACTTACTGTTGGAATAAGGATAATATTTAAAATAATAGAGAAAATATTTACTTGATAAAAATTATAAATACATATTGGAAATGAAGCAAGAGTAGCTATTATGGAAGTATATAGACTTTTAATTATTTTATTTTTAATATATTTTAATTTATAATTAAATAAGATTAAGAAAAAAGAAATAGTATATGAGTATTGAAATGAAATGTTATATAGATAATAAGGATTAATTAACAAGGTTATTATTAATGTTAAACTCATTATATCAATACTTTTAATTTTTAAATTGAATAATTTATTTATGGCAAATAAGATGTACATAATTAGACTTCTTATTACAGAAACTGAAGAACCTACGAGGAGTGAATAAAAGATAAGAAAAGATATAACAATAGTGTAGTTGTAATAATTATTATATGAAATTCTTTTTAAAAAATAGAACAGAATAGCTGCAAAAAGGCTTATATGCATTCCAGAGATGGAAAATAAATGTGAAATTCCATTTTCACGGTAACTAGCTAAAGTAGATTCATCTAATGATGAGGTATCACCTAGAATAAAGATTCGAAGGTAACTAGTTGAATTTTCTATCTTGTCTATTCTATTAGAAATAATACTCTTGATATGACAAATAATATTAGTATTATTAGCTGTTTTAGTGATTGAACTTGCTATTACTATATAGTGTATGTCATTATTGTAGAGGTATTTTCGATAATTAAAGAGATTAGGAATAGTATTGTTACTAGGAAGTTTTAACTTTCCTTTGACAAAAATTTTATCACCTATTTTAATATTTTCTTTAATATCTTGATAATAATTTACAACTAACTTCTCACTACTTTTTAAGTATATTGTAGTTTTATTAGAGGTTGTTTTTATTTTGAATACAGTACCTGTAAACTCTGTTTCATCTCCCAAGTATACACTATGTTTTTGGCAAATGTTGGTATAGATAATTGATAATATAAAAACAATTATAGCTAATATTTTTAATAAATGATATCTATTTATATAGAAGACTAATCTTTTTATAATCATACAGTTATGTAATCTTTTATTTGATTAAAGAATTTTTCTCCAATACCATCTACATTCATAATGTCAGTTATACTTTTAAACTTACCATTTTTTTCTCGGTATGTAATAATTGCTTTAGCTTTGGCTTCTCCTATACCGGAAATTTTTTGCAATTCTTTCATAGTGGCACTATTAATATTTATAATATTATTAGTATTAGTAATATCTTCTTTTATGTCTGTATTTAAACAACCATCATTTTGAATATTTGGACATTTACATTCTTTTTCTACTATCTTTACAACGTTTTTAACAATATTTGAATTTTTCACTTCATCCTTTGTATAAATAATTATTACCATTTCATTAGTTATTTTTTTAGCTAAATTTATAACTGAGGTATCAGCAGAATCAATTAAACCACCAGCTAATTTAATAATATCATTAACAATTGAATTACAATTGGCTTCATACACTCCAGGTTTCTTTATAGCTCCTTTAATATCAATGCTACAAAGAGATTCAGGCTCTTTATTGTTAATTTGCGTTTGTTCTACTGAAGGGTTTTCTGATAAAATACTAAAATCTGAATTAGCATTATCATTTAGTTTTTTCTTTGTTATTATTACATAGAGTATGATTAATAAAATAAGTATTATAGTGATTATATATTTATATTTTTTGATTAACTTCATATTCCTCCTTTAGGTCCTTCATATATATTATTCGTAAAAAGTTTTTCATTTTTCTTTTTTATTTTTTAATTTGACATATTTTATTTTTGAGAGGGATTATAATGATAAAAGAGTTTAAATTGACAAACGAACAAAAGTGTGGTAATATATTTGGCTGATTAGGGGGGATGTTTATGAGAAAGGAATCATATTTTATTAAAATTTGTTTTATCTTAATTGTGATTGTTTTTGCTAGTGTGACTTTTTTTGATTTGAAGAGTAAAAATACGGAAAATGATAAGAACAATGGTAATGACAATGATAATGTTGTTGAAGTGGTAACTAATGATAATAAAGAAGAGAAATTAAAGAAAAATAAGGAAACTGTTTTATATTATAGAAATAAATATAATAATAATGATGTTGTTGGAGAGTTTAGTATTTTAAATACAGATTATAAAAAGGCTTTAATGCAAAATAAAAAAGATAATGATTATTATTTAAATCATACGGAAAATGGAAACAGTAGCTTTATGGGTTCAATATATTTGGATTTTAGAATTGATGTTGACAGTGATAATAAACTAATTATTTATGGACACAATTCTGAATATGTTGATATGCCTTTTAAGATTCTTGAGGAGTACTATAGTTATGATTTTTATAAAGAACATCAGTATATTAAGATAGTTACAGAGAATAAAGTTAGATTATATAAGGTTTATGCAGTTTTAGTTGAAACTAGTGATTTTAGTTATATGAAAGTTGATTTTAAAGATAGTGATGATTGGTATGAACATATAAGTAGCTTTAAGAGTAAAAGTATGTATGATACTTTGGAAGATGTTGAAAAGGATGATAATATTTTAATAATGCAGACTTGTAGTACTCATAGAAATTATAAAAAATATAATAAAAAGTTTTTATTAGTTGTAGCTAAAGAGATAAAATAAAAGAATTTCAGAGAAGTGTGAAATTCTTTTATTTATTTTTTTTATTGTTTTTGATAAGCATTCTTATTATATTTAAAAGTAATAAAAATGAGATAATGCCTATAAAATAAAGGGTGTAATCAAGTTTTTTCTTAATGTTAATAACATATGTTACTTTTTCTTCATCAGTTACTGTAATAGTAATAATACTACCGTCTTTTAGGTCACGATTTCCTTTGATTAATACTTTACTTTCATCAATGTTATACTCAAATGATAAAGAGTTTTCGTTTCCTATTTTTAAGGTGTAGTTATGGGTATTGGGATCGAAGTTTAAATTATATCCTAGAACTTTGATATTTAATGGTTCTTGGGGTTTTTCGATTACGATAATTTTAGTGGTAGCTTTTATTTTTCCTTCTTTATCAGAGATTGTAATGGTAGATTCCCCGATGGCTAGGGCTTCGACCATGCCATTTTCAACGGTAATAATATCAGGATTACTGCTTGTCCAGATTGGTTCATTAATTGCACTCTCGGTAGGATTGGCAATAGTTTTTAGGGTACTTTTTTCTCCTAGATAAATTGTTTGTTCTTCTTTTTCAAAGGCGATTGATTGAATTGGTGGAGTAAGTACGGTTACTTTACAGACTTGCTCATAATTACCTTCTTCACTTTTGACGGTTATTTCAGCAGTTCCTGGTTTAATTGCTGTAATAATTCCATCTTTGACAGTGGCTACTTTTTCGTTGCTACTACTCCAAGTAACTTTTTTATTTTCGGCATAAGTAGGATTAAAGGTTACTTTAATATTTGTTGTTTTATCTACATCTAGAGTCACTTCTTTTTTGTCAATAGTAATTCCAAGAAGTTTTTTAGAAATGGCAGTTACAGTTACTTTGCATATGGCTACGTGGCTTCCATCTTCAGAAATCGCTTTAATTTCGACGGTTCCTGGTAGTAAGGCTTTGACGTTACCGGATGAATCGACAGTGGCTACTTTTTCGTTGCTACTTTTCCAAGTGACTTTTTTATTGGTAGCATTTGTAGGATTATAAGTTATATTTATTTTAGCTGTTGCTTGTTCTTTTATTTCTAGGGTTTTATTAATAGAAATACTATTTAAATTTATTTTATCTATAACGTTAATAGAATATGTTGCTGTATATGGGGATGAGACTGATTTGACAGTTATAATAGTTGATCCTAGTTTTTTACCGGTAATTACTCCATTTTGATCTACGGTAGCAATTTCTTCGTTACCACTACGGTAAATTACAAATTTGTTGCTTGCGTTATCGGGAGTAATTAATGGTTCTATTTTCTGGGTGCCATTGATGACGACGGAGCCACTACTGTTTTTTAATTTTAGTCCGGTAATTGAAATGTAATCGGAAATAACGTTTACTTTACACGATGTTCGATAATTCCCAGATATTACTCTGATGATTGTTGTACCAATACTTTTCCCGGTTATTTTACCATTGGTAACATCAACAATATTTGGATTGTCACTTTTCCAGATGGGATTTGTGACTTGGGCATCTCCATAGGTATTTATTTTTAAAATAGTTTCTGTATTAAGGCCTAAAGTTACTGAATCTTGGCTTAATTTTATATATGATTCTTCTGAATATACAGGTATGATACTAATAAACATTAAAAGTATTACACTTATTAGATATATCGAGATTTTTTTCATTCAATTCACTCTTCTTTCCCTTTTTATTATCTTAAGTAAATTATAATATAATTTTTTATTTTAGTAAAGAAAAAGAGTTAATAATTTTTTGTTAACTCGATTACTTCTTTGGATAATTCTTTTTGTATTTTTTCATCATCAAGGTTGCTTAAGCATTTGGAGATAATTTTTGCGACAGCGATAAATTCTGGTTCTTTAAATCCACGGGTGGTCATTGCAGGAGTTCCTAAGCGAATACCAGAGGTTTTCATTGGGCTTTCGGTGTCTTTGGGAATGGTATTTTTGTTGACGGTTATGTGAATTTTATCTAGGGCTGTTTCAGCTTTTTTACCGGTTATTCCTAATTTTCCTTTGATGTCTACTAATAATAAGTGATTGTCGGTCCCGTTGGAAACAATTCTGAATCCTTCTTCTTGAAGGGTTTGACATAGGACTTTGGCATTTTTAATTACTTGTTTTTGATAGGCAATAAACTCTGGTTGTAAGGCTTCATAAAAGCATTGAGCCTTGGCAGCAATAATATGCATTAATGGACCGCCTTGAATTCCTGGGAAAACTGTTTTGTTAATTTTTTTGATGATTTCTTCATTATTTGTTAGAATAATGCCTCCTCTTGGTCCTCTTAATGTTTTATGGGTAGTTGAGGTAACAACATCGGCATATGGAACAGGGTTTGGATGAAGTTTGGCAGCAACTAATCCGGCTATATGAGCCATATCTACCATTAGATAAGCGGATACAGAATCGGCAATTTCACGAAATTTCTGAAAATCGATAATTCTTGAATAGGCACTTGCTCCGGCTATTATCATCTTGGGCTTTTCTTTAAGAACTAGTTTTTGTAATTCTTCATAGTTGATTGTCTCAGTTATAGGGTCAACATCATATGATATGATCTCATAATCTTGACCACTAAAGTTTAAACTGTGACCGTGGGTTAGATGCCCACCGTGACTTAGGTTCATTCCCATTACTTTATCATGGGGTTGTAATAAGGCACGATAGACGGCCATATTGGCACTTGATCCGGAATGTGGTTGAACGTTAGCATAGTTACAGCCGAATAATTCTTTTAGGTATTCAATGGCTAGATTTTCTATTTTATCGACTATTTCACAGCCACCATAGTATCTTTTCCCAGGATATCCTTCGGCATACTTATTAGTAAAGATGCTTCCTTGTAGTTTCATAACATCTTTTGAAGTGTAATTTTCACTGGCTATTAGTTCAATGTTATTTTTTTGACGTTTCTTTTCTTCTTTTAAATATTTTTCGATTAATTTATCCATATTTTCTTAACTCCTTTTCGATATTTGTTTTTACATTTTTTTAATTAGTTTGAAAATTTTTTCAATTGATTTATTATTATCATATTTATTTAATTTATTTTTCATATTGTTTAAGAGATGTTTTCTTTTAAGTATTTTGTTAATTGTCTTGGCAAGGCGTCGTGGAGTTTTACAGTTAATGCCATAACCATTTTTACAAACGAATTTGGCATTATATATTTCATTACCGCCATTACCAGGAATAAGAAGCATTGGCTTTTTGGCTTCGAGGCATTCGGTTATACTTAGGCCTCCTGGTTTGGTAATAACAACGTCTGAGATGCTTAGGAGGTTATTTACTTCTTTCGAGAATCCTAAGATGTGAATGTTTTTGTAATTGGCATCTTGAATTAACTTCTCGGCTTTTCGTTTTAGTTTTTCATTTTTTCCACAGATGTAGATAATATTGATGTCGTATTCTTCTTTTAGAATTCTTTTTAGATATTTTAAGGAGAATGTTGAACCAATACTACCACCGGCAAAGAAGAGAAATGTTTTCTTGGAATTATTGATGTGGTATTTTATTTTTAGTTCTTCTTTATTGGTTATTTTGGAAAATGATTCGGAAATGGGAATTCCATAAGGGTATATTTTTGATGGATTTACACCACTGGTTACTAAATTATTTTTTAGAATCTCGTTGCTGACAATGATAGCATCTATACTTTTTTCTTCTTTTAGCCACATTTGATGGGGGGTATAGTCTGTCATAATACTAATTATTTTGGCATTGGTTAAGTTTTTTTTGTTCAAGAGGCTTATTACGATGTTTCCAAAGAAATGAGTCGAAATGAAGATATCTGGATTAAATGATGTGATGATGGATTCTAGTTGTTTATTTTTAAAGATTGATTTAGTAGCCATTTTGTATGCTAGAGTTGTGCTTTTTAAGTCAAAAAATTCATAGGCAATACTGAAAAAGAAACTGCTAATTTTATGTTTGAAATTTTGTTCAAAGGCTTTTTTACTAATTAATCCAATGATATTTTCGTAGTCCATTAAATCAATTAGTTTTATTTCATAATTGCTATTTTCTAATAAGTAATTGTATAAATAATTAGCGACAGTTTTATGACCGGATCCATAGGTGGCATAAGCAATTAGTATTTTTTTCTTTTTCATTTTATCACCGACTTTTTTTATTTATTTTCCATTAAAGAAAGAATTTTATTTTTTAATAATTCGTTGGCTTTTTCATAATCCATATTAGTTACTTTAAATGGTTGACCAATTCTTATTGTTAGGTTTTTGCTTCTGAAAACATAGTCACCACTTATTCCGAATGGAACAATATATGAATCGGTTTTGCTAGCCATCGAAACAGCTCCATATTTAAATGGGAGTAATTTTTCTTTGGTTTTATTTCTGGTTCCTTCGGGAAATAATCCGACGGCATAGCCTTGTTTTAATAAATTTAGAGCGTGGTTTTTGGCCTCTTCATCGTGGATTTGGCGATTTACGGAGATACAGCCACAAGCTTTAAAAAACCAGGCGTGTTTACCATCAAAGTATTCTTTTTTTGCCATATAGTGAATCATTCTTTTGGTGGATATCATTATTGAGCATTGATCCATTACGTGTAAGTGATTGCCACATACGAGAAATGAACCTTCTTTGGGAATATTTTCGGCACCAATAATTTTAGGATTATAGTATAGTTTAAATATTGGACCTAGAATACCTTTAAAAAATACATAACTTTTTTTATGTTCTTCTTTCATATATTACTCCTTATTAGTTTTATTATTTTGTCTTCAAGAATTTTATTGTCTTTTTCGGCTTCACCAGTTACATTGTAAGGTTTTCCAAAACAGATGGTGACTGATTTACGAAATGGTTTATATTTTCCAGTTATGGAAAAGGGAATTATTTGGGTATTAGTTTTGGCAGCCATTTTTACGGCGCCTTTTTTAAAGGGCATAATTATTTCTTTAGTGCGATTAATGGTTCCTTCGGGAAAAATACCAATAATATTTCCAGATAATAAATATTCATTGGATTCTTTTATGGCTTTGGGATTTTTATTTTTTCTATCTACAGGAATGACTCCGACGGAGTTAAAAAAATATTTTTTAGGGCCTTTAAATAGTTCTATTTTACCTAAGAAGTGAATTACTCTATTAGTAGATGACATTAGTAATAGTGGATCTAGATGGGAGGTGTGATTGCCCGCTAAAATAACCGGACCTTCTTGAGGGAGATACTCTTTATTTAAATATTTTACTCGATATATAGACATTACTAGTTTGTCTAAGGGAATAAGAATTTTATATAAAAACGCTTTTTTCATTTTAACACTCTTTTCTTATATATTTCTTTTATTATTTTTTTGCCAGAACCGTTTTTGGTATCGGCATACTCTTCTTCGAAGGTATTTAAAATTTCATTTATTTGAAATAGATTTTCATAATCTAAATACCCTTTTATGTTAATATCTATTAGTTCACTAGTAATATTATAAAATGCTTCTTCGTCGTGATGTTCAATAATATGAAGATAAGTATGTGAAGTTAAATCACATAATATTGCACAATTCCATCCTACAATGGGGCCATTTAACCTACTGGGAATTATTAAATGATGAAATGTTATTTTGTTGGCATAGTTGAGAGGATAGCCCATAAAATCATAACCAAGTTCATATATTTTAAATTTTGAAATCATTAATTTTGTTTCTTCTTTCATATTATTTCCTTTTAATAATTATATCACGTATTTATTTATATAAGCAACCTTTTGGTAAATAAATAATTATTATATTACATATTTTTTAATATAATATTTTAGTATATTTCTATGTTTTATTATTGGGAATATGAATGGTTTTGCTATTAAAGATGGAACTTTTTTAATACAATTTGACATTTTGTATTTTTTATAGTAAACTTTAATAGTGATTATTAAAGGGGCATCAAAATAATGTTAAAAATTAAAGATAAAAAATATAAGAATATAATTAAGCCGATTGTTAGGGATAGTTTGTTTAAGAAGACGTATTATATTGAACATCACGGGATAAGTCGAATGGAACATATGATGAAGATTTCTTACTATTCTTATAATATTGCAAAAAAATTAAATATGGATTGTGAAGCAGTAGCTCGTGGAGCACTTTTACATGACTTTTATTTAGATGGTGATGAGAGAGGTAAAGGTAAAAAGTTTTTTGATACTTTTTCTCATCCGAAGAAAGCTTTAAAGACTGCTAATGAGAATTTTTCACTTAGTGAGAAAGAAAAAAATATTATTGTTAGTCATATGTTTCCAATATATCCGGCATTACCTAAGTATAAAGAAAGTATTTTGGTTAATGTTGTTGATAAAGTTGTTGGAGGATATGAATTAGCTAGAAGAGCTAAATGTAATTTTAAATATAAACTTGGTTATGTTTTAGTTTTGTTGGCAGTATTTATTAATACTAATTAGTAAGTAGAAAGATGGTTGGTTTGATCATCTTTTTTTGATGGTGTTTTTTAGCAATATAAAAACCCTCAATATTAAGGGTTAATTACATAAATGGTGACCTGTATGGGATTTGAACCCATGAATGTTACCTTGAGAGGGTAATGTGTTAACCATTTCACCAACAGGCCATAATAACAGTCTTTTAAACAGTGACGTTATTATTTTAACATAAGTATTTATTTTTGACAATATGTCTTAGGAAAGTTTTTGTTTTTTTCTTCTTTTAAAAGAGAGTCATAGTTGTAATAGTATATAGATAAAATGCCACGATATGATTTTTTCCAGGGTTTGTTTTTACCGTAATAATGAATTATTTTGGTATTTTTATTTACCCAGTTAAGATTTATTTTGTTCTTCTTGTGAGAGCGATTGTAAAGTTTAACTGCTCGATCTCCTAGATTATATATTAATTCATCGATAATTATGGTTTTATTTCCAAAGAGTGAACTGATAATATCTTGTTCTGGTAACATTAATTTGTGTTTATTTTTTTTAACATATGAATATATTATATTTTTTATATCTAAATCTCTTAATTTTTTATTATTAATTAAGAGAACGCCAGCATTAATATATGGAGTGTCTTTAGATAGGTTTAATCTAAGATTGTTAAATATTTTTACTATTCCAAAAACGTGGCTAGTTGCAATATAGTAATTGTCTTTAAATGGATGATGGTAAAAATCTTTGATGGAGTTAATTACAACGATGTCTGGATCTAGGTAAAGTATTCTGTCTATTTCTTTTGGTAAATAGATTGAAGCAAATAATTTATAATATATTTCTAAAGGATATCGTTTATCGACGATGGGAAAATCTTTAAAATCATCGGATAAGACTTTTATATAGTTAATAGTGGTTTTAAGTTTATCAGCACTGGTAGTTAATTCTTTTTTGGTTGCTTGAGTAAAATCACGTTGCAAGATGTATATGTTAAATTTTTCGTCGGGGTTAGATACTTCGAGTGATTTTATTAAAACTTTTAGTTGATGAAGGTAATTTCTATTAGTAGTTATTAAAATATTTATCATTTTATCACCTATTATTTTATTATAATATATATTTTTTTTAAAATAAACGGCAGTTTTTATAAATTTGTTGGGGTTTTATTATTTTTAGTGCTTGGTTTTATTAATTAGTTCTAAATATATTTGATAGACTTCACTTACTTGATCAGACCAGGTTTTATATAAATCTATATAAGAATTTTTACTTACTTTACTATATAACTCTTTATCTTTCATAATTTCTATTATTCTATCAGAATATGCTCCGATGGTGTTATCTGATAAAAATCCATTAATATTATCTGTTATTGTAGTGGCAGTGGCAGTATTTTTTAGAAATAAGCCTGGTGTTTCTTGAGAAGCAGCTTCTATTCGGACAATGGCTGAGGTATCATATATTGAAGGAAATAGTAAGAGATCAGCTCTTTGGTAATAGTATGATAACTCTACTCTATCATATATTGGTCCACATAGGATAACATCATCTTCAAGATTATTTTGTTTAATGCGAGATTTTAGTTTATCTTCATCTTGTCCAGTACCAACAAATAACATTTTAAAGTTTAGTTTTTTGTCTTTTTCTTTAACTACTTTTAAGGAGTCAACAATAAAGATAATATTTTTTAGAAGATTTATACGTCCTACGAAAAGAAATACTTTTTCGTGCTTTTTTAAATGATATAATTTATTTATATAGTTATTGGCTTGATTTTTGTCAGCTACTGGTAGCATTTCAGTAGCGTTGTCCATTACTCTGGGAATAGTTTTATAACCATAATCTTCGTTAAAGATACGAGCAGTTTCAGCATTAACAGCCCAACACTCATCACACTTATTAAAAACTTTAATTATTTTATTGGTTAGTTTTGCTGATAAAAACTCGTTTTTAGTGGCTCTTTCAAAGTCTTGTTTAAATTGGCTATGCATTGTAGCAACGCAGGGAATGTGATGTCGTTTAGCATAATTTATTCCAGCTATACCTAGGGAAAATGGAGAATGGATATGAACAATGTCTAAGTGATACTTTTCTAATTCTTTTTTGAATTGGTAATCTATTTTGGGGGTTGGTAGTGAATAATCTAGGAAAGGAATTTTAATAGAATTACAGCGAACTACTCTGTAAGGAAGGGTTGAATCATCATAAAATCTACCGGTATATTTTGGTACAAAGACAATCACGTTAGCATATTTTATTAATCTTTTAGCATAGTTATCTATAACGGTTACTACACCATCTATCATTGGATAGAATGAGTCATTAAATATTCCAATGGTTATTTTTTCTTTCATTTGTATTCCTCCGATTGTTAATTATTGTAATCTAGGGTGAGATATTCTGGTTCGCAAGTTAAGTTTATATTTAAGTTTTGGAAAGTTTTTTTATCACCGTTGGTAACAATATATGTAGCGTGAGCTTCTGCACCTTTTAATTTTTTTAGGTTATTTAGAGCTTTTTCAATAATAGGAGTAGTTGCTGAACATATTGATAAGGCTGTTAAAACTTCTGGTAATTGTAATCTTATTTCACTATTACTCATATCTTTTTTTAGTTTTAGCATTGGTTCTAATACTTTTGGTGATAAGAGATTAATATCATCTTGAATTTTAGTTAACTCTTTAATGGCATTAATAATTAATGAACTGGCTGGGGAAAGGATATCTGTTTGTTTACCAGTAATGATTTTTCTTCCTACTTTCATAGCAATAACAGGAACGTTTTCTTTTTTACTTTTAGTTAAGGCAGGTTTTACTACTTCAAGATAATCTTCTTCAATAGATAGTTCATTCATTAGTAATTTTATTCTTTTATATGAATCTTCGTCTGATAGTCCTAATTTATAGTTATTTGTTTCGTGATAATAGCGACGAACTATTTCTCGTTTGGCAGATTCTTGGACAATTTTATCATTTGTTATACAGAATCCTACCATATTTACTCCCATATCAGTTGGAGATTTATAGATATCTTTACCTGTGGCTTTGTTTAGGATACTTTTTAAAACAGGGAATAATTCAATATCACGGTTGTAATTTACTGCTGTTATACCATATTCTTGAAGATGGAAGGGATCTATCATATTTACATCTTTTAGATCAGCAGTAGCAGCTTCATATGCTAAATTTACTGGATGTTTTAGAGGAAGATTCCATACTGGAAATGTTTCAAATTTGGCATATCCGGCATTTACTCCTCTTTGATGTTCGTGGTATATTTGTGATAGACAGGTAGCTAATTTACCACTACCAGGACCGGGAGCGTTAACTAAAATTAACGGTTTTGTTGTTTCTATGTAGGGATTGGCTCCGTACCCTTCTTCACTTACAATAGTATCTACGTCTGTTGGATAACCTTTTGTAAAGGTATGAATATATGTCTTGATACCATTACGATTTAATTTTTTTATAAATTTATCTACACTAATTTGATTTTTATAGAGGGTTATTACAACGGAATTAACTGAAAATCCTAGTTTTTGAGAATCACTAATTAATCTTAGGACTTCAGTATCATAAGTTATACCATACTCTCCCCTAGTTTTGTTTTTTTCAATATCATTAGCATTGATGCAAAAAATTATTTCTAGATCTTTTTTTAGTTCTTTAAACATATTTATTTTAGCATCACTGAGAAATCCTGGCAAGACTCTTGCAGCGTGGTTATCATCAAATAATTTACCACCAATTTCTAAGTATAGTTTATCAAATAGTTTAAATCTTTCTTTTATTTTTTCACTTTGAATCTTAACATATTTTTTATTGTCAAAACCTATATTCATCTTTACCACCAATTATATTATACAATAGGTAAATATTAGTTAACAAGAAAATTATAAAAAAGAGAAAGACTATTAACAAATAATTGTCAATAGTCTGTAAATTAACTAAGAGCTTTTTTAACTCTTTCAATAATTCTTTCTTTACCTAGTAAATTCATTATTTCATATAAATCTGGAGTCATACTACTGCTGGTAAGAGCTACTCTTATTACAGTTGAGATGTCGGCAACACTACCTTTGTAGTTATCAGGATTAGCTTTATATTCTTTCATATTAGAGCAATATCCTAATTCTTCAGTTAATTCTTTTATTTTATTAAACCAGGTATCTTTATCATCTTTAGGATCATAATATTTATCAAGATATGTTTTTAAAATTTTAGATATTTCTTCTTTAGAGGTTATTTTTTGATAATCGTATGTAATATCTTTAAAGTATTCATCATACATATACCAGATGTTTTTCTTAATACTTGACCATGATTCATAATCTTTACGAGGCTTTTTTTGATATCTTTCAATTCCTAGGATTTTAATGGTGTAATCCTTATATTTGGCTAATATCTCAGAAAATTCTTTGTCATAGGTATTTGACCATACTAGAACATTATCATATATGTCTTCGGCCTTTAAAAAGCTTATATAATTTCTAGAAATATTAATTAGTTTTTCAACATCAAATAAGGATCCGCTTGAAGATATTTTTTTAAAGTCAAATTTAAAATCATCAATACTTTTATCTTTATTTTGATCATACCATTGTTCAAAGTTAGTATTGGCAATAGTCATTAAGTATAAATGAACGGCTTCAACAGGAATACCTAATTCGGTATAATAACTCATAGCGGCTTCACGATCTTTTCTTTTGGAAAGTTTTCTTTTAATATCACCATCTTGTTTTTGAATTGGTGATAAATGAGCATATTGTGGTATTTCAAAACCAAATATTTTAAATAATTGAACGTGAATTGGTAAGGATGATACCCATTCATCACCTCTAGTTATATGGGTAGTTCTCATTAGGTGATCATCTACTAAATGAGCAAAATGATATGTAGGTAAGCCGTCTGATTTCATAATAACAATATCTAGATCATTTTCTGGAAATTCAATTCTTCCTTTGACAAGATCATTGACAACTACTTTTTTTTCAAAATTGCCTGGAGATTTTAAACGAATTATATATTTTTCACCATTTTTTATACGGTTATAAGCATCTTCAATTTTTATATTACGGCATACGGCATAGCGACCATAATATCCAATACGGGCTTTTGTGGCTTCTTGCATATGTCTTGTTTCTTCGATTTGTTCTTCAGTACAAAAGCATGGGTATGCTAGGCCTTCTTCTAATAGATGTTTAATAAAGGCTTGATATATTTCTTTTCTTTGACTTTGGATATATGGACCATAAGCACCAATTTCTTTTTCTCTTGATAAAGCGCCTTCATTAATATCAATTTTAAAATCTTGAAGGTCTTTTACAATTCCTTCGATACCGTTTGGGACTTCTCTTTTTTGATCTGTATCCTCAATTCTTAAATAGAATACACCATTTGTATCTTTGGCAGCCTTACTTGAGATAAATGATGCAAGTAAGCTTCCCATATGAACAAAACCGGTAGGACTTGGTGCAAAACGGGTTACCATAGCACCTTTTGGTAAATTTCTTTCGGGATATATCTTTTCATAGTCAGCAATAGTTTTGGTGATATTTGGAAAAATTAAGTCAGCTAAATCTTTATTTGTCATAAGTAAATCACTCCTTTGGTTTCATAATATTTATAAATTAATTAAGTAGATTATATCAAAAATATGGGTAAATTGCAATATTTGGATAATAATTATGATATCTATTATATCGAATATTAGTAGTTATTAATATAATATATTGAAAGGAGGGATAAGATGTACGGATATGGATACCCTTATTATGGTGGATATGGATATGGTAATGGATACGGATGGGTATGGGCAATACTAATTGTTTTATTAATACTTTTCTTATTATGGGGTGGAAATGGCTTTATGGGTAATAATAGTGGCTGTGGTTGTAGGTGTAATAATCGTTGTTGCAATAACTAAAATAATAAAAGATAAGGGATTTCTTGAGTTTGTAGATTCTGATGGATATTAATTTTACGATTCAAGCTTTTCTTATCTTTTTATATCTATGGTTATTAGTAAAAGATAAAATTTGTAGAATAATGAGAGGTAGAAAAAAGTAGTATAATAAAAACCCTTATAGAATAAGGGATTTCTTCTTAATGGTTGCCCCAGCTAGATATAACTAGTGCTTTTCTTTTATATTATTTAACCGCTTTTTACCTTATAAGTCAACAATATATATCAATTGATGTTAATCAATTTTGACCTAATTTTAGAAAAATAAGAGGTAAATGAGAGGTAAAAAGTATGAATAATTATTGTAAATATTTGAGAAAAAGAAAATCAAAGCCATACTGCTATGTGATAAAGAAAGAAATAACATTTTCACTTTGTAAGGAATGTAATGATAAAGAATATAAAAAGTCCACTTCTGACAAAAAAAGTTCGGTTGCAAGTGGACTATTAAATAACAGTCAAATGAGAAAGCATTCACAAACATTGGCAAAAAAGCAACAAAAGCCAGCAAAAATGCAAAACAAATCAAATAAACTAGCTAGTCTAGAAAGAAATAGATATAGTGTATTTAGTAATGATACTGAAAGATGTTACTTGTGTGGCAGCACCTATAAACTAACTTGGCACGAAATATATTCGGGAAAGTCTTGATATGGCCACTAAAAAATCTGCACTATTAATGACTCGCTAGCGAGACATGTTGGAGAACTGAATTGTTATCACTTCCCATTTCAAATAGTTTTAGGAGTTTCTAAACCTCTACATACAAAAAAAGAATTGGAAGCTGATAAAGCGGAAAATGAAAAAGGATTTGAGTTTGAAGGCAATCATTATACTATGTATGAGGGAACTCAATTACAAAGACAAATAGAGACTAAAATAAGACAATATAAAGATAGGCAAATAGGTGCTAAATCAATAGACGATACTGATGAAGTATATCACTGCCAAGAAAAGATAAGACAACTTACTGATAAATATTATGATTTACATAAAGTAAGTGGACTACCTACTAAAATTGATAGATTAAGAGTAGATGGGTATAGAAGTATTAGTAGCAAAAAAGTAATTAATACTGATGAAAACAATAATTATATTGATATAACAAGTGAATGGTTAGAAACAGCCACACCAAATAGCCATACAGTTGAAGATAGACAATATTTTGAATATAAAGGCAATAGATACAATGTAGATGGTAAAAATGTTGTACTAGATTATTCTTTAAAAGAAAAAGAAATTGCCGAATGGTTAGAAAATACGTTTGGTGGAGAAATATATATGCTACCAAGAATAAACAATCCAGAAGGCATTCAAACAGCTGACTATTTATTTAGAGGAGAATATTGGGATCTAAAAGAAATTATAGGAAAAGGAAAACATACATTAGATTCTGCAATTAAAAAAAAGAAAAGTCAATCTAATAATTTCATTTTTGATATGAGTAATAGTGAAATAACAGTAGAATCAATTAGCAAACAATTAAATCTAATTTACAAAAGTAAAGATAGAAAATGGGTAGATAAAATAATAGTAAAGCAAAACAAGAATGTAATTATAATCAATAAAAGAAAACAAAAAAGAGATTAACCATCAGTCCCAAACACGGACCAAGATCAATCTCAAATGTAATTACAATTACATTTTACTATATTTTATGCAAAAAGTCAAATTTTATTAATAATTTTAACAAAAATGCTATCTTATAGGTAGCATAGAGTAGATATATAGCCACAATATACGGGTATTGGCTAGGCGAAACAGTGTTAATTGTTAATTAGCCATAATACTGGTATATCTATTCTATGGTGCTTATAAAATGCACTACTAGGTCGATTGAATAAAATCAGTTTTTTTTATGAAATGAGGTAATATTATGTCAAATGATATAGGTGGAGTATGGCGTACAGTAGGTGGTAGGAGAATATTCATAAAAGATGTCAGTTTATTAATTAATCTTGGCTGTGATAGTAGAGATGTTGCAAATAGAATTGGTGATACCGTTAATATAGTGGAGAAAACTTATTATCATATGTTTCCAACAAAAAAAACGCATGTTGTTAATGTATTAAATAATCTAAATTAAGAAAAAATGAGAGGTAAATAAGAGGTAAAATAAAAATAATATAATAAAACCCTTATAAAATAAGGGAGTAGTTCATAATGGTTGCCCCAGCTAGATTCGAACTAGCGTTCATGGAGTCAGAGTCCAATGCCTTACCGCTTGGCTATGGGGCAATAAGTAATTACTTTTTGATTATACCACAAATGATAAAGAAAAAAAAGACTTTTCGTCTTTTAAAATATAAAATATTTTATTAAGATTATAGCTGCAAAGATTACTCTATAGATAGCAAATACTGAAAAGTCGTGTCTTTTTATGTAGTTTAGAAGGAATTTTATTGAGAAAATACCTACTATAAACGCTGTAAATACTCCCATTAGAGTTTCCCAGGTGAATGCTAAATTACCTATTTCAAGAATGGTGGCGCCAGCAATAATTGGGACTGATAATAGGAAGGTAAATTTAGTGGCAGCACTTTTTGATAATCCTAATAATCTGGCTGTTAAGATAGTGGTTCCACTTCTAGAGAATCCAGGGATAATAGCTAAGGCTTGTGATAAGCCAATTAGAAAGGCTTGTTTTAAACTTATATGCTTAAAATCTGTTTCTATTTTATAGTGTTTATCTGCCCAGCGATCTCCTAGGTAAATAAGAACGCCCATAATAGCTAGTGATGAGGCAATTAACCATATTTTTTGCCTGAAGATATTTTCTACGACATCATCTAAAAGAACTCCAAGTAATGCTCCAGGGATGGTAGCGATGACTAGATACCAAAACATTTTA
>OIYV01000677.1_pt1 | contig 18434 bp, 15 predicted proteins | sample 1588251 | NCBI WGS metagenome assembly OIYV01 (sample SAMN03283282) | human gut metagenome | biome: human-associated habitat; material: feces | host: Homo sapiens | place: Peru | collected 2012
TGGTGCCAATGACGTAGAGGTTTATAGCTTTCTTTGTCGAACATTATATATATGAACCAATCTATATCTATTTTAACACATACATTGTATTTCTTCCATTACCGATCATAATTATTAATTCTTTTTCACACATATTATTTAATATATTTTTAGCTCTCGTCGATGAAATATCTAATAATTGTTCAACTATATTTCTATTTATCTTATTATTTTTCTTTAAATATTCTACTATTTTTTCTTCTTGCGTTAAATTAGAAGGTAATATTTTTTCATGATTTTCAACATAGTTAACATTATATAATGTTACATTAAATGCATTATCTGTATCTACAAATATAGGTTTTTTATTATAACCATCGTATGATTGAATTATTCTGCCAATTCCAGTCCCAAAACTTTCAACATATTTTAATCTATAAAATATATTTGCCAAATTAGGATTTCTGCTTTCGGATATTCCTAAATATAAATCATTTAAGCTTAACCCTTTAACAATACCACCCAATGAAGTTATTTCAAAATGATCATCATAAAGTGAAATAAGAATACTTCCTTTGTAATTATAGTCTCTATGAATAATTGCATTTAATAATGATTCTCTTATCGCATATTCAGGGTAATCCTTTGTATCAATTCTTTCTAACCCGACAATTCTTCCTTTAGTTTTATTAAATAAGTCTAAATATTCAAATACTTCATTTACTTGTTTTAAAACTGATCCAGTAAACTCTTTTCTATCTTTAAATTCTAACTTATTTGTTCCATTATAAATCGCACATTTTATTGAATAAGGACATTCATCAGATAATAATAATCCTAAATTAGTATAATTATTGTTATCATCAATTATATTTAATATTTTATACTTGCTTTTATTAAAAATTAAATTATTTTCATTAAACTTACTTTCTAAATATTTAAATGTTAAATTTTGGCTTTTAGAAGTCATTTCTTCAAATCTTAATCCTGAATGTTCAAATATCATTTTTCTTATAAGTTCATCGGATGCTTGAATAGAAGAAGAACCGTGTCTTAAATAAACACCGGAAGGTTTCAAACCTTTGTCAGCTAAATAATATGGTTTATTGGGACTACTTTGAATTTCAATAATAATAATATCTTTATTATCATATTGTTCTACCTTAATTTGAGTGTGTTCTATTAATGATGGCTTTATTCCTTCATTTATCATTCCTGTTAAACTTTGTAAATTACTGTCAATATTATCTATACCAACTACCTCACCATTATCTGAAATACCAATAAATATTTTACCGCCTTTTGTATTTGCAAATGCTATAATTTCTTTTTTTATATCCTTTGTTAAAATGCTTTTTAATTCACAATAATCATCTTCAATAAATTTCATTTTCTCACCAATATTATTATATAAAATTTTTTTTTAAATTTCAATTTATTCGTTCACTTTTCGTTCACTTTTCGTTCACTTTATAAAAAAATCGAACTAAATGCTCGATTATATATTAATATGGAGGAACCGACCAGATTCGAACTGGTGCTCAGGGTGTTGCAGACCCACGCCTTACCACTTGGCTACGGTTCCATAATACATAATATGCTTCTTCATAAAGCAATATTATTGTATTATATTTTTTTATTAATGTCAACTTTTTAAATTGATTATATACTTTTGATTTCTAATTGTAACAATAGCTTGAATTACACTTGCATCTACAATTTCACCACCTACTTCAAAAGCAATAAAATCCTTTTGATAATCGGGCGTAACATTTATTGAATTATTAGAGTATACTTTATCATCAACTTTATATTGAATAGTCATAAAATCATTAGCAAATCTTCTTGGTAAAGTATTACTTTTAGAATATAACATATCACCATCTGGAGTATAGTTAATATGAAGTGTTAAAATATAATTATTATGCCTTGAGGCAGTAAATGGAACTGTAATTGCATCATCATATGCATTACAATTATCTTTAAAACATTTTTCATAAGTATAAAAATATGTTTTATTTAATTCATAGCTTTGAACTTTTAAAATAGTATTTCCTAAATAAGTATCATTAAATGTAACTTTTTGTCCTAAAGCATAATTTCCATTTAATTTTAAGTCACTTATTTTTTGGGGACGAATACTTACATAAATATGTTTTGTAGTATAATCTTTTTTATTTTTAACTGTACCATTATAAATATCAAGTTTAAATCTACTATTTCGATTTTTTTCATTTATTTCATATACTAAAGCAAATGTCTTATCAGTTTTATGTGAAAATTCACTTATAACATTTTCTGAGGCATAATCAATAAAATAAGAACTCATACTTAAAGTTGGCTTTACAAGTGTGCCACCCACGCTTAAATTAAATTGATTAAAATCTATCTTTCTTGTTAAACCAGAATTATTTTTTAAATTAACTTTTAAAACTACATAATAATAACCATTTTTTATAATATTTCCTTTATAATCAAGATTTGTCACTATAGAATCTTCGACTGTTAACTGCATATTATTATAGGTAAATACTTTACCAGTTTTATAACTTTGATTATAATTTATATTTCTATTTTTAATAAATAAAATTATTAAAATAAATGCTAATATACCAAGTGAAATTGTTACAAAAAGTTTATTCTCTTTTAGATAATAAGTAAATTCTCTTAAAGATCTACGTATTTTTCTTTTGTATTTATAACTATTTAAATTTATATTAACTTCAACTTCTTCGGAATCAGAAAAATCATAGTTCATTTCTCTTAAATCAGATTTAAAGTTAAATTTCTTAATATCAAAACCAATTGCTCTTATTATAGAGAAAACTAAAAATATTAATTGGACTGCTGTTATAACAATTGAAAAGTCTCTTATACTACGTGATAGTTTTGCACTAAGAAGTTCCTCACTGAGGCCTGAAAGAACTTCTCTTATATATATAAGGCAAATTAGTAAAAACACGTAATATATAATCATAAATAAATATAGTTTAGTTGGTTTATTTTTATGTTTAAGCAAATAATATATTGAAATTGCTAAAGCAAGTACAAGTAATATTGCAATAAAAAATATGCTTGATGTATAAACATTTTCAAGACCAATAAGTACACTTGATTTGTAATTATTTTTAATATATTCAATAAAAAATTTTACAATAAGCACACTACGATATAATATAAAGCCAATTAAAAAAGATAAAACTAAATGAATAAGTCTAAATTTTTTAATTAAAAATGCATAAGGTTTTTTTAGTATCACTTACAATCACCCTATATTAATAATATCACAAAATAAAAATGGTGCAAAGACCATTTATTATTTTCTAAAAATTTTTGTTGATAATTTGTTAAAATAATTCCTAATACCAAACTTTATATAAATATAATCCTTCGGGTGGTGCAGTAGGAAGTGATTTTTCTTCTATAGTATCAAGCATTTTTAAAAGGTCTTCTTTACTAGCGTTATATTTACCAACCTCAAGTAAAGCACCCATTAAATTTCTAATCATATAACGATAAAAACCAGTACCAATAAAATGAACTTCAATTTTATTATCAAATTTCTTAACAAAGTTAATTTCATAAATAGTTGTTACTGTTTTATCATTAGTCCCTGATATAAAATTATTAAAATCATGTGTTCCTAAAAATACTTTTGAGGCATCTTTCATAAGAGCAAAATCTAATTTTTGTCTAGGTTGATAATAATAGCAATTTAAAGAACTTTTAAAAGGTCCTATATTAATTTTATAAACATATTCTTTCTTTTTAACTGATAATCTTGCGTGAAAATCATCATTTACGTTAGAAACTGATTTAACAACAATATCTGGATTTAATAGTAAATTAAGTTTGTGTTTTAAACCTTTAATATCTTTTTTTATATCAAAATGAGCTACCTGACTTACTGCATGAACACCAGCATCAGTCCTTCCTGAGGCTTTAAGTTCTATATCATCTTCGAATATTTTTGATAAAGCTTCCTCGATTGTTTTTTGTACTGTTCTAGTATTTTTTTGACGTTGGAGTCCATTAAACTTTGAACCATCATAACTAAATATTATCTTTTTTCTCATTTTTTACCACACTATCCTTATGTCTTTTTACAAGTGCTGCTATCTTAATAAAATGATGATTAACACCAGATTTTCCAATGTTATAACCATATTCAACATTTGCAATTTGTGCAATTTCCGCTAAAGAACTTTCTGGATATTTCTTACGGATTTCACAAATAATTTTTGTATTATCATCAAGAAGACTTAATAAATCATTATCTATTATATAATTAATTTCATTTAATTGTTTAAGTCCTGTTTGAATACTTTTAGTCTGATTAGAAAGTTCACAATTATTTAGTCTATTAACCATATTTTTATGATCTCGATATATTCTAATATCTTCGAAGAAAAACAAACTTTCTGTAGCCTTAAACATTTTTAAAATATCTGATATATTATCACCATTTTTTACATAAACAACAAACTTGTAACCTCTTTTTATAATTTTTGAATTAATTTTAAAATACTTTAAAAGATTATCTATTTCTTTAGCAATTTTTTCGTGTTCGCATGCTTCAAAATGAAGTCCGTCAATTTTTGAGGGAGTTACAATTTTATTCAAATCAATAAAATCACATTTTTGTTCTTTTGAAATTTCATAATAAATTTTTGCTAAATTTTTAGATTTTTCTATTGAGGTTTTGTCAAAAAGACGGGTAAATATTGGGCTTTTTAGAACATCGTCAGTTAGTTCTGTTGGCGCAATTAAAATTATTTTAATATTTGGTAATTTATTTTTTATTAAGCTAATTAATTCTGAAATTCCATTTTTAATATCTTCAAAAGAAACATTATATTGAAATTGTAAATCATTAATACCAACAGAAAGGATTACAATATCTATATTTGGGCTTAATAATTCAGGAAGAATTTTATAACCAGTAAACATTTCACCTGCCAGATTGTTTGAAAAAGCAGTTCTGTTATTACAACCTGCTTCTATAATGTGAAAATTATTTTTGATTAAATTTTGTAAAATTCCAGTCCAACGAAAAGATTTGTTAAATCTTGAACCATTTAATGGATTAAAGCCAAAAGTATTGCTATCACCGAAACATAAGATATTTTTCATAAACTAATTATATCAAAAAATTTATAAAAATTAAAAATATTCATTATTACATTGCTAGTATTTTTTTGTGTGTTATAATCTTTTTTAAAAATGGAGAATATTAAGATGTCATTATTGAAAAAGATTGATTCACCATACGACTTAAAAAAATTATCTATAAATGAAATGAAAGCCTTATCTCAGGAAGTTAGAGAAGGGATTTTAAACAGAGTACACAAAATAGGTGGACATTGTAGTCCAAACTTGGGTATTGTAGAAGCAACAATAGCTTTACATTATGTGTTTAACTCTCCTATTGATAAATTTATTTTTGATGTTTCGCACCAATGCTATACACACAAAATGTTAACTGGTCGAAAATCAGGATTTATCGGGGATATAATGAAAAATATTTCAGGATTTTTTAACCCTTCTGAATCTGAGCATGATACGTTCGTTTTAGGGCATACTTCAACATCTTTAAGCCTTGCGTCTGGTGTTGCAAAAGCTCGTGATATAAATGGTGAAAATTATAATGTTATAGCGCTTATTGGAGATGGTTCGTTAAGTGGTGGCGAAGCCTTTGAAGGTTTAAACAATGCAGCCATGCTAAATAGCAATTTTATTATTATTGTTAATGATAACGAAATGTCTATTTCTGAAAATCAAGGTGGTTTATACCAAAATTTGAAAGAATTAAGAGATTCAAACGGAGCATGCCAAAATAATTTCTTTAAAACTTTTGGTTATGAATATCATTATTTAGAAAATGGTAATAATCTTGAAGAATTAATTGACTTGTTTAACAGCGTAAAAGATACTAATAAACCTGTTGTTCTTCATATTCATACTTTAAAAGGAAGTGGCTATATTCCAGCAATTGAAAACAAAGAAATGTTTCATAACACAATATCTGGCAGAATTAACGGTAAAACTCCAGTTATTCCAAATGATTTGCCAGAAACTTATGGAAGTATAACAACAGATTTTATTTTGAAAAAGCATGAACAAGATAAATCAATTGTAGCAATTACTGCCGCAACTCCAGGTGGTGTAAGTTTTACAAAAGATTTTAGACAAAAAATGGGTGATGCTTACATTGACGTTGCGATTTCAGAAGAACATGCTATGGGCTTTACTTCAGGTTTGGCAAAAAATGGTGCAAAACCTATTTTTGCAGTTCAAAGTTCATTTGTTCAAAGAACTTATGACCAAATATCACAAGATATTGCTTTAAATAATTCTCCTGTTACTGTAATTGTTCATTGTGGTGGCATGTCGGGAATTGACATGACTCACTTGGGTACGTTTGATATCTCTATGATTAGTAATATTCCTAACATAGTTTATCTTGCTCCAACAAACAAAGAAGAATACTTGAGCATGCTTGATTGGTCTATTGAACAAGTTGAGCACCCTGTATTTATCAGAGTTCCTTTAGGAGCGCCAGTTGTTTCAGGTAAAATAGATAAAACAAATTATTCTGTAATAAATAAATATCAAACAGTAAAAGAAGGTTCTGATATTGCGATAATCGGCTTAGGTACATTCTTTACTTTGGGCGAAAAGGTTTATAATAGATTAAAACAAGCTGGATTTAATCCAACTTTGATAAACCCTAAATTTATTACAGGTCTTGATGAAAATTTACTAGAAGACTTGAAAAATAAACATAATGTTATTATTACTTTAGAAGATGGTATTCTTGACGGCGGTTTTGGTCAAAAAATTGCAAGTTTTTATGGTTCTTCTGAAATGAAAGTCTTGAATTACGGTGGTAAAAAAGAATTTACAGATAGAGTAAATGTAAACGACCTATATGAAAGATATAGATTAACTCCAGATTTAATTTTTGAAGATGTAATGAAATTACAATCTGGAAGTTTACTTTACGCGTAAATATCTAAAAAATATATAATAAAAAAGTGGCGCGAACAATTTATAAATTGTTCGCGCCACCTTTTTATTGTCTTGAAAATTATAAAAACGCCAAAAAAAAGACCTTACGAATAAGGTCTGTCCGTTTAAATAAGAAGAGAGAGCTTTATATTATTAATAAATACATTATGCAACAAAATATTGCTATTGGCAAGATTATTTTTAACTTATGTAAAGAATTATTTGTAAAAAGGGCTTTAAGTTTAAGGAAATTGTGTTATTATAGACTAGTAAGAAAAAACATAATATAAGGAGATTCAATCATAGCAGGCGAAGATAAATACGGTCAAAAGAAAGACAGTAAAGATAAAGTAATGATGAACGAACGGATTCGTGCGAAAGAAGTTAGATTAATCGGCGAAGATGGAACAAATCATGGCGTAGTTCCAACAACAGAAGCGCTTCAAATGGCAGAAGATGCAGATTTAGACTTAGTGTTAATTAATCCTAACCAAGAACCTCCTGTGGCAAAGATATTAAATTACGGAAAATATAAATACGAAGTTGAAAAGCGAGCAAAAGAAGCTAAAAAGAAACAACATACCGTAGATGTAAAAGAAGTAAAAATTAGATATAAAATTGATACGCATGACTATCAAGTTAGAATAAATAATATAAAAAAATTCATCGCACAAGGCAATAAAGTAAAAATTGTTGTAATGTTGAGAGGTCGTGAAATGCAACACTCAAAACTTGCATTTGACTTAGCAGACAGATTTGTTGAAGACTTAAAGGATGAACCATTAACAATCGAAAAGAAACCTCAAATGGAAGGTAGAAACGTAACATTGTTGATTGGACCACAAGCTTAAATAAAAACTTGACGAATAAAATTTATAATGTAAAATAGAAATACAGACATTGAGCAATACGCTAGATGAGCCGCGTTAGCTCAGTTGGTAGAGCAAGGGACTGAAAATCCCTGTGTCCTTGGTTCGATTCCGAGACGCGGCACCACTTTAAAAGACCTAGAAATAGGTCTTTTTTTGTTGCGTTAACTTGATGTTGTATTGGAAAGCATGATTGTTGTAATTTAATGAGTAGTTTGGTTTGCACGGTATAATTTGACTTGCAGTTTGAGAAAAAGTGGCAGATAAAATGAGAATTTTATCGTCGGTGTGGTAAAACCGACCTACCTACTAAATTTGTCGTGTGTTTTTGCTATAATTATAATAAGGAGAATTATATGAAAATTTTTTTAATTATAGTTATAATTGCTTTTGCGTTTGTGAAAATAGTAGAATTTTTTGAACAAAAACAAAAAAATAAACGTATAGCAAAAAAACAAGCTTTTAAAAAACAAATAACAGATTTTACCTACAAATTTTTACAACCTTTGGTTTCTAATGATGAAAAGTATCAATTATATTCATCTATACCCCAAGATAAACTTAGAATATATATAAAATTATTACGTGAGGAATTTGGTAATGAATATATTGAAACAATTAAAACTTCCTTAATGAACAAATTTGAAAATTTAGATAAAATAAAAGAATTTGGCAAAACAAATAAAATTGCGTTATTAAAAGAAGTTAGAGCAATAACTGGTTTAGAATTAAAAAATGCTATAGAATTAGTTGATAATATTCTTATGTCTAATGAAATGCCAACTGACCCTAAATTGGTTCAAGTTATTAATTCAATAAATACTGAAAACATGCAGATATCTTTACAAAATACAAAATGGTCAATATATGATTCACAAGAGTTATTAAATGAATTATTTTTTGAAATTTTATTTAAAAAATTTATAAAACAATTTGCTGAAGATAACCCTAATTGTACAGATGATTGGGATAGTATCAAGGAGTGTTATGTTCGTACTTTTGACAATAATACCGACTATTTAATATTTATAGAGCGTTATGCAAAAATTAAAAATATTCAAATTCCTACCAATCTTGAAAATTCGATAAATAACTATATAGATGAATTAACTTTAGAAGAACAAACAAATAAATATAAGCAATTAATTGATAATAATGAAAAATTAACAAAGAATAACATAGTAATAGAAGATATTGATGGTTTAGATGGCTTTGCTTTTGAACATCTACTCGGAGCTTTATTTAAGCAAATGAATTATAAAGTTGAAGTTACCAAAAGTAGTGGCGACCAAGGTGCAGATATAATTATTTCAAAAATGGGAAGAAAAACAGTTGTTCAAGCTAAATGTTACTTGAATAATGTTAGTAATAAGGCTGTTCAAGAGGTTGTTGCCGCTATGAAATTTTATAATGCTGATGCTGGTATGGTGGTAACAAATAGCTATTATACAAAAGGGGCAATTGAACTTGCTAAAGCTAACGATATTGCACTATGGGATAGAGATAAGCTTGCTCAAACTTTATTAGCTTTTCCTGTGGTTTTGGATAAAATAAAATAATTCAAAACTTGACTTCCAACCACTTCCAAGCTTGCAAGGTCGGATTTACTAATCCGACAACAAATTTCCCACTATTCGGAAGTTTTTATCCTTTTTCTATCCTTGCTTAATTTCAACACCTGCCCGAGTTTAAGGCAAATTTCCCAGAACACGCAGGAAAAAAGGATATTTTTAAGGATAAGAAAAGGATAAAAAGGATAATTTTTCTTAAATTCAGGGAAGTGGCTTAAATCTAAACAACACCTAAATTGTACCAACATTCCTACTTTCAAATTTATCCGTCAGGTTATACACGGGAAGTAAAGAAAAATATTATTCCTACAAGTAAAAAAGTAGATAAATTTTACTTTATGCGTTTGCTGAAATTGAAATTTAAAACATTTACATTTGCTTTAAAAAATAGTGTTACTAATTGTTATTGGGCAAATCCAAATATCGGAATGCTAAATAAGACTTGGGATTTAGTTTTAAATGACAATATACATTATAAATGGTATTATTTTCAAATTCCAGCAAATAGTATCAAGTTAAATCAATTAGTTTTAAGTGATAAAAAATATCTAATTGATTTACAAATAAGATATAATGATTCTTCCTTTACTGATACAAGAAGTGGAATTAGTTTTGTCAAATGGTTGAAAAAACAAGGTCAATACTAAAAAATTACTTATTCAAAAGAATTTGCATGCCTGCAAGGAAATAACTCTTGATTTCGTAGAAAGAACGAATTTTATGGCAAAAATTATATATACTTTTGCAAAATAATGTATGTGAGTTTATTTGGGAGCAGAAAATTGTTATAATAATGAAGTAAAATTTATAACTTCAGATATTTACAAAAAACAAAAACTTTATGAAAATGATATTGAATAAATATCATCTTTTTATTTCTTATAATTTTCCAATTTATCGTTTATGTAAGCAATTGTTCTTGGATAATATTGTTGCATGTATTGAACTCTTGGAGCTAATGACATTTCTGTAGTATAAGAATCTCTTAACGCATTTGTTTCAGCAATGACTTCGCTTAAACCACCCCACTTACCATCATAGTGGTTAGATTGTTTAATAAAATATGAAACATGTTCTCTTTGTGCATTCGGATAAGCTTTATCAAATGCTTCACGTTCTTTTGTATAAATATCTCTTAAACAGTAATCAGTACCAATTGAAGAAACATTACCTATCACCATATTTGAATTTCTATAATCAATAGCATGACCGGTTTCATGTAGCACTGAGAAAACTTCATTTATAGTATCTATTTGCTTCTTAGTCGGATACATCATGCACTCGTTTTTGTCCAAGCCATTCAATGTTTTTACAGTATCCGATAATGCTAAAAGTTGTTCTGCTGGTAACTTTTTCATTAATTCTAACATCTCTGATTTATTACCTTCAACGTTCAAACCTTTTGAAAAGAATGAACTATTTGAAATTCTTATTACTGTCGGTTCTTTACCATTTTCTTCAACTGTAATTTTATCTTTTTCAAATGTTACATCATAAGTTTTGTCACCACTTGTTGAACGAACTTTATTTTCTGAAATTCGTTGCATTGTTTTGTTTAAATTCATTAAAACATTACCGTCTTTATCAGTAATTTTATATTTTAATGATTTATTACCCTTGTTATCTTGCTCTAATTTATATTGAGTTCTTGTTCCATCCAAAGAATTCATATCTTTTTGGATAATTTCTTTACCATCTTCTTTAAATTGTCTAGCCTTTGAAATAATTTTTTCTGTTCCATCAGGATAAACATATTTTTGGTCATAAGCTCCCTCAACAGGAGAATGAGTCATCATTTCTTTTCTAATAACGTTGTTATTTTTATCTTTGACAATTCTAACTTCATCCGTTACTACAATGTTTCCGTTTTTATCAAGTTCAGAACGAACCTTTGTTGTTGTGTTGTTTCTATAATCAATATTCTTAACTATTTTGTAAACATTACCTTTTTTAGAATACATTGTAACATCTTCTTCAGCTAATTTATTTGCATTTTTATCATAAAATTCGCTGTGAGAATCATTACCTTTTAAGGTTGCTTTTAAACGGTATTCTTCTTTTGGTGAAAATTCATCTTCATCAAAAGTTATAGATTCAACGTCTTCACCATATTTTTGTTTTATATTATCATACGCTTTATCAATCACAGCTTGCGTAGAAGACGGTAACTTTCTATAAGTCCATGTTCCAAAAGCACCGGTAAATGAAGGAGCCGGAGCATTATATGTTTTTATAGGATTTGTGACTTCCGAACTTTTTACAAATGTATCATTAGCAAGTCCTACGGGCATTTTTGGTTGATTAGCACATTGCTTATTTTGCTTTGTGATTTGAACATTTGATATTAAATTTAATGATTGAATATTCACTATTAATTCCACCTAATACACCTTATAAAAGATTTCTAAATCATGATTATTGCTTAAGTTTAGCCTTACTTTTACAAAGATTAACATACAAAACGTACACTATTGTACTCAATAAGTACTATATAAGAACCTATAGGGCATATCAATACTTGAAAACACACTTGTTAGTATACAACTAACAATATTCTATTTATTATTATTTTCAGAGGTTAAGTCTTTAATAACTTCTCCTGCAATAATCATTCCAACTACAGGAGGGACAAAAGCTGTACTACCCGGAATTTGATGTTTTACCGTACATTTTCTGGTCCCCGGAGGGCAAACACAATGATTTTTACAACTTATTGACATATCATCTTTCGGTTTTATCGGTTGTTCTTTTGAATAAACAACTTTAACCCCTTTTATTCTTCTTTTTTTAAGTTCTGTTCTTATAACTTTGGCAAGCGGACAAACTGATGTTTTAGAAATATCTGTCACTTCAAATCTTGTTGGATCTAGTTTATTTCCTGCACCCATTGCACAAATTATTGGTGTACCTGCAGACTTGGCTTTTTCTATAAGTGATAATTTTCCAACAACTGTATCAATAGCATCAATTACATAATCATATTGCGTAAAATCAAATTCATTTTCTGTTTTTGGTGTATAAAAAGTTTGATACATATTTACAACACAATTAGGGTTAATATCTAAAATTCTTTCTTTTGCCACTTCAACTTTATATTTACCTACAGTTGAACGTGTTGCATAAAGTTGTCTGTTCAAATTGGTTATACAAACCTTGTCATCATCAACAATATCTATAGTGCCTAAACCACTTCTTACAAGAGCTTCTACTGCATAAGCACCAACTCCACCTATACCAAAAACAATAACTCTGGAATTTGCAAGTTTTTCCAACGCTTCTTTTCCCAGCAATAATTCTGTTCTTGAAAATTGATTTAACATATTAACTTAACTCCATTTCAATACAAGATTACAATAAATTTTTTTTATTGACAATTAAATACAATCTCTTATGTAATAATTATATTAAACAATTTTGCTAACTTTTGTAAAAATATTTCAATATTAAATTAATATTTTTGTTTGACTTGTTTTAATTGTCGTGTAGGAAAGAAGGTTTACAATGAGTGAAATTAATAACCCGAAAGACATTAAATTTAACATTAAAGACCGCAATTTTTCTTTAAAAAAGAATGATTTTAAAAACGATTCAAAAGAATTATTTTTATTTGATTATTTAACAGACAACAAAAAAAACAAGTTTTTTAAATCCGATGACAAAGTTGTTTCTATCCACATGTTAGACCAAGATGAAGGTACAAAGGGAACAATTACATCAAAGGATATTCAAATATTTTTACAAGATAAAAAAGTTCAAAAAAAAGGTATCACTGAAAATGATATGGTTAAATTTTTGAACAAAATGATGAAACTTAATCCAACACAAGAAGAAAAAACTCAAAACGAATTGTCACAAAAGTATAAGTACGACAATGGCAATACCGTTATGACTGACGAAATGAAAGAAATGTTTGGATTAGAAAGAAAACAAACTATATATACCGATACAAATGGTCAAGTAAAAAAAGGGCTTGAAATATTCGACCTTAATAATGATGGAAAAATTGATGACGTTGAAGAAGCTTTCATCAAATCTAATAATGTGTCAGGTTACTCTAATATTAATGATTTAAAGCAATATATTAAAGCCTTAGATAACGTTAATAAAGAAGACGGAATTATTACACAAGAAGATAAACTAAAAGCTTACAAAAATCAAACTGATAAAATAGCTAAAGAAAAACAAGATACATTGAATAATTTTGCTATAAGAGATGAAAAAGGTGAAGAAGTTATTACAAAAGAGGTAAAAGAACTTTTTAAAGGTAAGAATGGTTCAATCTCTTTTGATGAAATTACAGATTCAAACGGAAAAGTCAAAAAAGGACTTGAAGTCTTTGATCTCAATAACGACGGAAAACTTGACGAAAATGAAAAAAGTTATTTTGCTAATGGCGGACGCTCAGAACTAAGTAAAGCAACAAAATTAACTATAACAGATCTTACAAATGCAATTGAACAACTTGATAAAGTTGGCTATACCGGTGGAGGTAATCCTAAGGATTCAGAAATAACAACACAAAACAAACAAAATTTACATAAAATGTTATCAAGTAGCAGCTATATGCTTGAAAATTTAGGAAGTTTTCCTGAAGGTTTGCAAGATAAATTTGCAAAAGCACTAAAAGAAAAACATTTCTATGAAACAAAACAAAAAGATGCAATTGGTGTAAACACCGAAGATGCTCTAAAGATTGATGCTGAAAAAATTTCAAAACCTGAAATTGCATCAATTATGGCGCATGAATTGGCACACACAATTTTAAGCGATAAAAACCATAATATGGATACTTTGCAACAAGAAGTTATAACCTTCTACACTGAATACAGATTTTATGAACAAGCAAAGAAAAATGATCCTGATTTTATAAAAACAATTTCCGCAGTGCCTAAATCTGGTATAAAAGAGATTATAGTTGACATGGACTATATGAACTTTGTCGAAAATTTAAAGAAAAACAATCCTAAAATGTCAGAAAAAGATCTTGCAGTTGAAGCTTTCTTGAAATTCAAATTTGAAAGTTATAATGGAAGGTACAAGGCAAAAGTTACCCCTGACGAAATTCGCAATGCAGATTATTCTGTAGCTGAGGATTTCTTCAAAAGAAAATAATGTTCAAATACCCTTCAATTTTTACACTAATTCGTGTACTAATGCATAAACTGCGGCTTGTAATCTGTTACTTACTGAAAGTTTTTCGTATATTGAACTTACGTGCGCTTTTATTGTGTGAGTGGTAACTGTCAATTTTTGCGCAATCTCTTTGTTTGTTAATCCTAAAGTAACTAACTTCAAAACATCTAACTCTCGTTCTGTTAAATCTACCATTCTATATTTGCTCCCTAATCAACGAAATTTGATTTATGTTTCTATTATTCTACTTTACAATCGATATGTCAACAAATAAAAATAAATCCGTTCAAAATCTAGTAAAATAAGCAACTTTAGACAGCAACAGGCGTGTTAAAATCCTGTAACAATTTATACGCTTATTAGGTACTTTTATCCATAAATTACCATACTGGTGGTTTAAAATTCAAGCCTTATAGGCTATGTTATTGTAAAACAAAGAAGTGAGAATAAACCAATGGTCGATAAAAAATTTATTGCTGATAAGATAAAAGAATTTCGCAAAAAAGCGGGATTGACACAAACAGAATTAGCACAAAAAATTGGCGTTGGTGAAAAACAAATCAGTAAAATTGAAAATTATACTAATCTGCCGTCACTTTCAACATTTTTTAAAATTATCGACTTTCTAAAAATTGATATTTCTGAATTTAAAATTAATACCATACCACTTATCAATAAAAATCGTTTAGAACTTGAAAAATTCATATATAGTTCGTCAGAAGAAGAATTAGAGTTTTTTGCAGGAGTTGTAAAAAGTTTTAAAAAATATAGGGATTATAAAAAATTTTAATAAATTTAACACTATATTAAGGTTGAAAAGCGAGCAATAATACAATTATTTTTCGTTTATTGTATAATATTCTCATAGTTATAAGCAATAATAGAAAGATGTATTATGAAATTAGAATCAACTCAAGCACAAAATTCATTCAAATATGGTTGGCTACTTTCTCGTATATGGCCTTATATTAGACCTTATTGGTTTAGAATTGTCTTAACATTTATGGTTGCAATTCCATTAGGATTACTTGATGGTGTTACAGCATTTGCATTAAAACCCTTTATGGATTACGTTGTAGGCAAACAAGATTGGGTATTTCACCTATTTAACCACGAATACACATTAACATGGCAACTTTTTGCCTTCTTAATTCCATTCCTTGTTGTTGCATTTGCAGCTTTTCAAGGTTTGCTTAGATATTTGAATGAATATTTATCAACTTGGACAAGCCAACACATAACAAACGATGTAAAAATTGATTTATTTCACAAATTAATTTACATGCATCCTCAATTCTTTGATGAAAACTCTTCAGGTGTTATTATTCAAAGATATATGAATGACCCGCAAACAGCATCAGCTGGTCTTGTTGATCAAATTAAAACAATTACAACAAGTTTGTTTGGCGCTTTAGGTTTAATTGCGGTTATGCTTTATAGCTCTTGGAGATTAGCAATCGTTGGTGTTGTTGTACTTAACATCGCATTTTTACCTGTAGCTTTAATTAGAAAAAGAATCAAGTCTGCATCTAATAAAAACATGGTTATTGGCGGTAATATCACAACTAACATCAATGAAACATACAGCGGTAATAAAGTTATGGCAGCTTATGGCTTACAAGAACGTCAAGAAAAAGACTTCATCACTCAAATTTGGAATTCATTCAATGTAAATATGTCTTTAACTAAACGTGCAGGATGGATGTCACCAATTATGTACTTAATTGCATCAGTTGGTATTGCATTGGTTTTAGCTTATGGTACACACTTAATAAGCTCAGGTATAATGACTGCAGGTTCATTTGCATCATTCGTAACATCATTGTTACTACTTTATAAACCGGTTAAAACTCTTGGTAACACTTTAACTAATATACAAAATATTTTCGTTGCAATGGGACGTGTTTTTGAATTATTTGATGTAACTCCTGAAATAGTTGATGCTCCTGATGCTATTGAAATGAAATCTTTAGAAAAAGATATTAAATTTGAAAATGTTGAATTTGAATATGTTAAAGATGTTCCTGTAATTAAAAACTTGAATTTAACAGTAAATAAAAATGAAACACTTGCTATTGTTGGTAATTCCGGCGGTGGTAAATCAACTATAGTAAACTTATTACCTAGATTTTATGATTTAAAATCCGGTTCTATCAAGTTTGATGATGTTGATATCAGAAGATTTACATTAGAATCATTAAGAAAAAATATTTCTATGGTATTTCAAGACAACTTCTTGTATTCAGGTACTATCAAAGAAAACATCTTAATGGGTAATGAAAACGCAACAGAAGAAGATTTAAAAAATGCAGTTGAATACGCTCATCTACAAGATGTTATTGCAGAACTTCCTGAAGGCATAGAAACAAGATTAGGAGAAAGAGGTTTGACACTTTCAGGCGGTCAACGTCAACGTGTTGCAATTGCTAGAGCTATGATTAGAAAAGCACCTATTGTTATTTTAGACGAAGCAACCAGTGCTCTTGATAACGAATCCGAAGCTTTGGTACAAAAAGCTATTGATAACTTAATGAATAATAGAACTGTATTTATAATTGCTCACAGACTATCAACAATTAAAAACGCTGATAGAATTGCAGTTATAAACGAAGGTGAATTGGTTGAACTTGGCACTCACGATGAACTAATGGCTATTGAAAATGGTGCATACAAAGCATTATATGAAATGCAATTTAGAGCTCAAGAAGAAACCGTTCAATAAGGTAAAAATGACAGATAAGCAAAAAGTTTTAATAATAAGATTATCATCGTTGGGGGATGTTATTTTCAACATTCCCCTTGCTAATGTTTTAAAACAAAACAACTATGAAGTGTCTTGGCTTGTTGGAGAAAAGGGATTAGATGTAATACAAAATAATCCTTGTGTCGACAAAGTCTTTTTTGCTCCTGTGGAAAAATGGAAGAAAAATAAAAATATTTTCCAAAATATAAAAGAAATGATTGCAATCATAAAGGATTTGCGTAGCGAACATTTTGACATAGCAATAGACTCTCAAATGCTTATGAAGAGTGTTCTGTGGACAAAATTTTGTGGAGCCAAAAGAAGAATTATAGCAAAAGATGCAAAAGAATTTTCTATAATAGGCGCAAATGAAATAATTCCGGCAATAAAGGATAAATTTAACAGAAATATGGTTAATGCAAACCTTCGTTTTGCACAATATTTAGGACTTAATACAGAAAAAACAACGGTTACACTTCCGCCATCAAGTGAAGAAATAATCTCAAATGTTAATAACTTGTTGAAGGATTTGGATACCTCTAAACCAATTGCCGTAATTGCACCTACAACTACTTGGATTGGTAAACATTGGGATAAAGACAATTGGAAAGAATTAATCAAAAAAATAGAAAATGATTATACTTTAATTTTTACGGGTACTAAAAAAGATGAAGATTACATCAATTATATCGGTGGAGATAGACATCTATCACTTGCTGGCAAGACAAACTTAAAAGAATTTATAGAAGTTTTGCGTAGAGCCAATTTAGTAATTTCACTTGATAATGGGGCAACTCATCTTGCTTGGGCAACTCAAAAACCAAAAGTTCTTTCTATTTTCTGTTGTACTCCTAAAGGGCTTTACGCTCCAATTGATGACAAATGTTTAACGGTTTCAACAACCTCTTGTACACCCTGCCATCATAGAAAATGTCAATTAAAAAACAATAAATATATTTGTACAAAATCACCATCTGTTAACGATGTAATAGAGGGCTTAAACACACTTATAAACAATTAATAACAAATTGTAACGAAAATTTAACATTTATCACTAAAAAACTAAACTTTTTATTATAAAATCCGTAATATAACATGTAATTGATAGAGTAATAGGGGTTATGTAAT
>OIYV01000678.1_pt1 | contig 18413 bp, 11 predicted proteins | sample 1588251 | NCBI WGS metagenome assembly OIYV01 (sample SAMN03283282) | human gut metagenome | biome: human-associated habitat; material: feces | host: Homo sapiens | place: Peru | collected 2012
CGTCCTTGACGCGCAGGCACTTCATGTCCTGGCCGCCGATGTCCAGGATGAACTCGACGCCGGGCAGGAACGCCTTGGCGCCGCGCAGGTGCGCGACGGTCTCGATCTCGCCGGAGTCGGCCTTGAGGGCCTCAATGAGCAGCGCCTCGCCGTAGCCGGTGGTGGTCACGTGGCCGATGGTGCAGCCGGCGGGAATGTGGTTGTAGAAATCGGCCATGATGACCTTGGCCGTGCCCAGGATGTCACCGTTGTTGTTGCCGTACCAGGTGTGCAGCAGCTGGCCGTCCTCGCCCACGAGCGCGGCCTTCATGGTGGTGGAACCGGCGTCGATGCCAATGAACACGCGGCCGGTGTAGCCGTCGAGCTTGCCCTTGGGAACGACCTCGGTGTCGTGGCGGTTCTTGAACTCGGAAAAGTCCTCGTCGGTGGCAAAGAGCGGATCCAGGCGCTCGACCTCGGCGCCCTGCGTGTCGCCCAGACTATCGATGGCATCGATGAGCTGCGGGAACGTGCTGAGCTTGTTGGACTCGTGCGCCATGGCGGCACCGCTCGCCACAAAGAGGTGGGCGTTTTGGGGCACGATGCGGTGCTCCTCGTCCAGGCTGAGCGTGAGGTAGAAGCGGTGGCGCAGCTCGGAGAGGTACTGCAGCGGGCCGCCCAGGAAGGCGACGTTGCCGCGGATGGGACGGCCGCACGCCAGGCCCGAGATGGTCTGGGTCACGACGGCTTGGAAGATGGAGGCGGCCACGTCTTCGGGGCGGGCGCCCTCGTTGAGCAGCGGCTGCACGTCGGTCTTGGCAAAAACGCCACAGCGGCTGGCGATGGGATAGATGGTGGTGGCGTTGGCCGCGAGCTCGTTGAGGCCGCTCGCGTCGGTGTGCAGCAGGGTGGCCATCTGATCGATGAACGCGCCCGTACCGCCGGCGCAGGTGCCGTTCATGCGCTGCTCGATGCCGTTATCGAAGTAGATGATCTTGGCGTCCTCGCCGCCCAGCTCGATGGCGACATCGGTGGCTGGGATGAGGGTCTCGACGGCACGCTTGCTGGCGATGACCTCCTGGACAAACTCCAGGTCGAGCCACTGGGACAGCAGCAGGCCGCCCGAACCGGTGATGGCGCAGGTCATTTGGGCCGTCGGCAGCACGGTCGCAGCACCTTCGAACAAATCGCGGGCGCAAGCGCGGACGTCGGTATGGTGGCGCTGGTACTTGGCGTAGACGATCTGGTTGTCATCGTTGAGCACGGCGAGCTTAACGGTGGTGGAGCCTACGTCGATGCCCAGGTGCAGGTTGCCACGGGCGTTCTCGGGGTTGAAGATCGCGCCTTCGGGGGCGTGGGCGGCGGTGGCGGCTACGGGCTCGGCGGCGGCGGACTCGCTAGCGACGGACGTCTCCCCTGCCGCGTTCTTGGCATCGGCAACTGCCTCGGCAACTTTCTCGGCGGCCGCGGTCGCGGCCTTCTGCGCGGCGTCCACCACGGCGGGCGCGGCCTCGCGTGCGGCAGCGACCACACGGTCCTTAATGCCCTCGACGAGTTTGCTCATTGTCTCTCCTCTTAGTTGTTGGACTCGACGGTTGCGGAGGTGTCGGCCGCGTCCTCGAGCTGCAAGTTCAATAACTTCATGCCGTATTCCGGCACGTTGATATCGATGGGTTGGCCATACAGATCACCAGGGCGCACAAAAGCGAGCACCGTCATAATGCGCGCCATGGCCTCGGGCGATTCGGTGAGCCCACGCTCAAACCAGCGCTGAATCATGCCGACCTCGGCACTCACGACGTAGGTGACGTAGTAGTCAAAGAACGTGCCCAGCGCCAGGCCCAAAATGCCCGTCTGCGCACGCGGCACCACAGCCTCACGAGCAGTGTCGATGATCCTTTTAATGAAGGCCTGGTCGCCGCCCGGACCCAACAGCGCACCGATTAAGTCGCGGTTGGCCGCAAGATAACGCAGCAGCTCAACCGAACCGGGCGCCGGCTCGAGCTCATCGATGTTGTGATAGAGATCGGGCAGCTGAGCTGCGGTGATGAGCTCAATGCGCTCACGGATCTCGGCCAGCAAGCCGTCCTCGATTTGATTGATAAAGTCAGGGATATCGCGGTAGTGCGAATAGAACGTGCGGCGCGTAAGGCCGGCGCGCTCGGTGAGCGACGCGACATTAATGCGCGAAAGGTCGCCGCTTTCGGCAAGCTCGCTGGCAAGTGCCTGGCGAAGGGCACGCTGCGAGCGAAGGGACCGGCGATCGCATTTCTCGAGCTGGGACAAGCGTCCTCCTTGTTACTCAGCCTGTGCGCTATTGCACAGTCCGAGTATTATTGCACACCGTGTGCATCAACACGTAAAGGAAATATTTTAGATGTGACGAAGGGACTGTCCCTTTGTCACATCGAGCTGCAGCTTAGTCCCGTTAATGGGACCAGCAATCGCCGCACCCATTGCATCATGCCGGTAATGATCGATAAGGAGGCCGACATGAACAATCAGGCAAGCGATAGCATCACCGATGCCGGCAAGGATCTCGTCCTCAGCTGCATCAAGAGTCAAGAACTGCGCGACCACATGCGCAAATACCTATACTGGCCGGCGCCCATCATCGCTGGCTCGCTTAAGACGCTTGGTGAAAAGTGCGACATGCTCGAGCAGCTCCGCAAGGAGGCTTCGCCGGAGCTGACCGAAGATATCGATTCCCATCTTGCCCAGCTCAACAGCGCGCTCGAAATGCTCAACAACGTCGAACGCGACCGCGGCATCCTTCTTCTCTCTGCCATGTGCTACTGCGAGGAGGAGCGCGGAACTGACACCTTCGATGGCCCCTTTCCCACCGCCTCGTGGGAAGCAGCACAAAACCTCATGAAGCGCTACATCGAGGAGTATCCCGAAGACGACTGGTCCGAATCGTTCTGGCAAGTCGATCTCTACACCTCGGAAGACCTGCACGAGCACCAAACGGCGCAGCCCTCCCTGTCGTTTGCGGCAACCAAAGACGGCGAGCTCATATTCCTCCGCGATCTGCGCAATCACCGCACTCGCAAATCGCATGTCGAAAGCGTCTGGCGAAACGAAAGCAGGCGGTTCTGCGACAGCAACGATCCCATCTATACGCCGTGGGCACCGGGCGACATCCTCAAAATCGACGGTCGTCCTTTCGATCACGGACCCCGCTTTGCCATTGTGCTCGAGAACGACTACGAGCACACACTCCGGGGACAGATCTGGTGTGCGGGGCCCAGCAAAGACCGCGGCGTTAAGGAAGGCTCACTTTCTTCCGGCACCTACCGCGACAGCCTTTTGGACGCCTTCGCTCCTTCCGCGCTCTATACCGCTGAGCGCTATACCGGCGACCTTCCGGACGACTGCGCCTTTATGTTTGAACTCTCGCAAAAACTGCACGACGACCCCGACTACGGCAAACAATGGTCCGAGGGTTCCGTCGGGCATGACTGCCTTCAGCCGTATCGCAAGCCCGCCAGCCAAAGCGCGCAGGATATTCGTCCGGACATTTTCGAGTTTTTAGACTCGCGCAGTATTAAGGAGCATCTTCAACGAATCAACTACGAGCTCACCACACCCGTAGCGGCTTTCATCGTCCATCGCTCGCACAAAGCAACGCTGCAGCAAAAGCTCGAGGGCTGGCAAAAGATCATCGACAATATGCCCAATTGCGCCATAAGCCGCAGGAACGACACATTCAACATCCCGGACTTCCATGCCTTTCTACGCAATGTCATCAAGCAGGAGCAAAGAAAGCTCGCGCACTTTAAACGGACAGACGGCCGGAGTCTGTATTTCTTTGAGGACTACTCATGGGACCGGCGCGACCAGGGCAACTGTCTTTACGGCCCTTATAGCAGCTATCAAAAATGCTTCGATGCCATCTGGAAAGAACTCGACGGCGACAACCCCAAAGCCATCAGGATCACTCGTCGTCCCATCGACCCAGACGAAGACCACTATGTCGATGACATGGTCGTACTCAATGCGAGTGGCGAGGTGATGTCCTGCGACTACAGGTTCGAGGGTGAGTGGGACGAGGCGGGCACCGCAAGCGATTTTGAGGACATGTGGTTCGATATCCCAACACCCTTCCATGCCGGAGACATCGTCTGCAACCTCCAACGCCCTGACGAGCCGATGGTGCTGTCTGACCTGCAGACTTGGGGATCCGAGCGAGTCGACAAAGAGCTGGCCTCCTCCGTCTACAAAGACCGCCTCGTTCAAAAGGCCGACAAGCTATTGCGCTGGCACCGATATGACGGCGACACCAGCGACATGTACGCCTACGGATGCCAAGTCTCATCTGCCTTGCATTTCCCCTTCTATATTGGGGAGCCCAAGGGATTTCTTTTGGACATCGACTATTATCGCAAGCCGCTCAAGTCAGAGGAGCGAATCCTCTACGGCGTCAGGGCATATGTCAAAGGCGACCTGGCGGTTGACTCACTCGCCGCGATGGCCAGCGCATACGAGCTACAAGCGCTAGCGGAGAAAAAGACGCGCGGCTTCGAGGATGCAGACAGCTGGCTCATGGACCGCTACCCAGAGCTGTTCGATGCGACGGTTGATCCTTATTTAGAGGGAGATTGCACCGGTCGCTAGGATTAAGGGGTCGACGCCTTAGCGGCGGCGACCCCTTCTGTTACGCTTCGATGCGCTGTCATCGGCGCATCAGCGGTACCAATCCTCCAAATTGCGTGACCACGCATATTCCCAGGTGATTTCTGCAGGAGGCTCGGCGATTTGAAGATAAGCCTCCCACATGAGCATGGCGATTTTCTTGAACGGAACAAATCCGCACGCTCCACCGAACGCGGGCACTACGATCCGCTGGCGCGAAGTTCGCATCGCTTCCATAAGCGTTGTCCTCATGCATTGATAGACGACCAGGGGGTCAGCAATGGGAGTAGGAGCTCGCATGGTCGGAGTGTGTATGAGCAGAATGTTCTCGTGCCCGGGAATTGGGACGGAAAAGCTCGTGCCAACCGGCTGCTCTCCGTAAAACCGCTCCAAAATAACCGTTCGCACTCGCTCGGCAAGCTCCGGTCCAAACTTATCGGTTATCGCCCTGTCGTAATTTCCGTCCATCAAGCCATATGCGTTCGCCGGCGATACGACGGCATCGATTTCAGGCTGCTGATCGATAAACGTTCGGAAATCACAGCAATGCACCGCAACGCCTTTATAGCCCCTAAAAGCGTCCTCCCAGGCTTCCGCCATACCGGCGCTATTCGTCACAAGATCCAGCATCATGTTCTGCATACCAATCCTTTCAACACACACGCCCATGTACCGGTGCGTTTCCAGAAGTATGTTTGACGCGAGATTCATATCAGACCCGTTAATGGGACTACAAACCACAACCCCTGGCGGATGCTAACGGCAACGACCAAAGAGGAGGTTGCCATGAACAGCCAGACCGATACCATAATCACCCGATCCGGCAGGGAGCTCGTATGCAGCTGCATCAAAGACAGCGAGCTGCGAGACCACATGCTCAAATACGCCGGTGGGCGAGATGATTCTTGCGTCAACATCATCGGCGGCTCCCTCAAGACGCTCGACGAAAAACGGGCCATGCTCGAGCAGCTCCGCAAAGAGGTCTCATCGGATTACGCTGAAGCGATCGATTCCAGCCTTGGCCAGCTCAGCACTGCACTCGATATGATTTACAACGTTGACCGCGACCACGGCATCCTTCTAATCTCCGGCATGTTTTACAGTGAAGAGGAGCGCGGGCACGACATCTTTGACGGTCCCTTCCCCGTCGCTTCATGGGAAGCTGCCCAAACCCTTATGAAGCAATACGTCGATGACGATCCCGATGAAGATTGGTCCGAATCATTCTGGCAGATTAAGCTCTACACCGCCGAAGACTTACACGCCCGCCCACGCGCCCAAGCCTCGTTGAAATTCGCCGCGACTATGGCAGGTGACCTGGTCTTTTTGAGCGACCGCCGGAATCAACGGACTCCGCGTCAAAGCATCGACCACGTGCCGTGGAACAGAGCCAAGCACTTCTGTGCCAATGGTGAGGTCTTCTACACTCCCTGGTCCCCCGGCGACATCATCAAGATCGACGCCCGGCCCTTCGACCACGGCCCCCGTTTCGCTATCGTGCTCGAAGACGACTACGATAGTTCGTTCAAAGACCAGGTTTGGTGCGCCTATCCGAGCAAAATCTACGGAGTCGAAGAAGGCGCCCTCCGCATGAGGGATTTCGTTGACGGCTTCCTCGACGACTTCACGCCCTCTGCCCTCTATACCGCCGAACGTTATACCGGCGACTTGCCCGATGATTGCTCCTTTATGCTCGAACTCTCGAAAAAGCTGCACGATGACCCCGGCTACGGTAAGCAATGGTCGGACGGCTTGGCCGCACACGACTGCCTGATGCCATACCGCACATCGGCCGGTCCTAGCACCAACGCCATACGTTCGGACGTCCTCGAGTTTCTCGACTCCCCCGACATCAAAGAGCACTTACAGGACATCGGCTACGAGTTCACCACGCCCGAGGCGGCATTTATTGTTGCCCGTTCGAACGAGAAGGCGCTATGGCAGAAGGTCGAGGGCTGGCAAAAGATTATCGACAACATACCCAATTGCGCGATGACCAGGCGGCACGGCACGCTTAGCATTCCAAACTTCCATGCCTTTCTTCGCGACGTCATCAAATGGGAGCGCAAGAAAATCGCCCGATTCAAACAACCTGGCAAGCACATGTATTTCTTTGAGGACAAGACGGGAAGTCCCCATGAGAGCGGGTGCAATTATGGCCCCTACACCAACTACGAAAAATGTTTCGAGGCAATCTGGGATGAGCTTGAGGAGGAGGATCCTACCTCGATTGAAATAACGCGCCGCCCGATCGATCCGGACGAAGCCCACTATGCCGCCGACAGGCTCATGCTCAACGCAAAAGGCGAAATCATGGACTGCCAGCTGTGCTGCATCGACGTGGAACGCGAGGGCAAAGACCCCACTTTTGCCTTTGAGTTGATGTGGTTTGACATCCCGACGCCATTCCACGCCGGCGACATCATTTGTCGCCACGGCGACCCTGGCGACCCCATGCTGCTTCTCAACATGCAGACATGGACCACGCAGCGGGTCATAGACGAGCTTCCGCCTTCCGCCTACAGGGAACGCGCCGCAGAAGGGGCCGATGATTTGCTTAAACACCATCGGCAAAATGGCGATACGAGCGACATGTACGCCTATGGCTGCCAGATTGAATATCCCCTGGAGTATCCCGTCTATATCGGAGAGCCGAGTTGTTTTCTTCTCGATATGGAGCACTGTCGCACCCCGCTCAAGCCGGAAGCGAGAATTCTGTACGGCGTGCGGGCATATCTCGACGGCAATCTGGGTCTTGACTCACTTATTGCGCTATCAAGTCTTTTCGAGCTGCAGGCATTGGTCAAGAAAAAGGTCGAACGGTTTGAAAGGGAAGATGGCGGACTCAAAAGCCGCTATCCGGAGTTGTTCGATGATTCGGTAACCCCGCCGGCGCACTTCGAAACAAAGAGGAGCTAACCATGGACATCTTGGATTTTGTCGACTCCCGGGACATTCGGGAGCACCTGTGCAGCATCGATTACCGGCCCAACACCGTTGAAGCCGCCTATCTGGTTTGGTTTTCGAAAACCGCTACGCTCGAGCAGAAGTGCGAAGCCTGGCAAAAGATTGCGCACACCATGCCCAATTGTTCGCTGGAAGCCACCCTTGCCGGTTTCGGAAGGCCCGCTATCCCCGATTTCCATGCCTTCTTACGCTGGACGATCGATTACAACAAGCGGTGCGTCGATGCGTTTATGACGGGGACGGGCTACGTTTATCAGTATGAAGAGGAGATCGTGCCCGACGGGCAGCTTTGCGGGGCCTTCGGCGCGCCATTCAGCTGTTATGAGAAATGTGCCGAGGCGCTGCGCCGTGACGACGAGCTGGCGAGTCGTCCGAAGGCACGTGTGCGCATTACGCGAAGCCCGCTCGATATCGACGAAGCCTATCGCCGAGAAGACTGGCTCATGGTGAACGGCAAAGGCGAGGCCCTTTCCGTTTATTGCCCTTCTGCCGGCCCCACTGAGAACGATTGGGATAACGCGTTCGAATTCATATGGGTTGATATCCCCACGCCGTTCCACACCGGCGATATCGTCTGGGCGCCACAAGGCCGCGACCGCAAGCCGCTCACACTCCTGCACTTGCCCACCTGGGACCGAACGCGCCTTGAGGCAGAGCTCCAGCCCGCCGAGCGTTCGGAGAGTTGGCTCGAGCATATGCAGCAGCGGGTCGAGCACTATCGCAATGTGGGAGACATCAGCAATATGTGCGCAACCGGCTGCTCGATTACCTACAACGAGACATTTCCTCTCTACGTCGGCGAGCCGGAGCCGTTCTACCTCGACCTGGAGTATTATCACGAGCCGCTCAAGGATGAACAGCGAATTTTAATAGCGGCCCAGGCATACCTGCGCGGCGACCTGTATGTCGACTCGCTTGTGGCGTTTATCGACACCATAAGGATGGAGTCCAAAGCCAAGCGTAATCTAAAAGAGCTGCGTCTGGACCAAGCACCGCTCAAGGAGAAGTGTCCGCAGCTATTTGAGTAGAGGTTGTCATGTTCGAATCCACGAGAAGCCACACCGATAACTCGGAGGCCATCATGCACGAAGAAATAGTCAACCTGATCGAATCTCCGGAGCTGCGTAAACATCTGCTGCACAACCCTCAGCTACTGAGCGGCGATCATTACATGCAGATTATTGGCGGCGCGCCGATAGAAATCAACCGTAAAAGGGAGTTGATCAGCAGATTGGCTGCAGTCAAGCGTAACTCGGCAGACGACACCTTTTGCTGGTACGATCCAAAGATTTGTATCGACTATATCGATGACTGCCTGGACGCGCTGAGGACGGTTGACGAAAACGAGAAGATGTTGCTTGTCAGCGAAATTAGCTTCGTCGGCATCGAGACTGGATCCGCCATTACGCATGGCCCCTTCCCCGTGGCATCGTGGTCGGCTGCCCTGGCGGCAATGAAGGCATATGCAGACAAGTGGCGCGAAATGACAGATTTATCGTCCTCATACTGGATGATTGAGCTGTTCAACCTTGCCAACGACCCGAGCGATTCGTATCCCTACGACGGCTTTCTGCAGCCGGACTACACCTACTACGCCAATGCCGCCGGCGAAATCCAGCACATCTGCAGGGAGGAAGAGGGCGAATGCGGCGAGGTACTCGATTGCATTGTGGGTGGAATCTTAGGTCCGTGGTTTAAGGGGGCGTACGTTGACCTGCCCACGCCGTACAAAAAGGGCGACATTCTCGAGATTGATTGCCGCCCATGGGCGCCGGGACCTTGTCATTGCCTGGTGGCAAACTCGAAATTGGACTGCTTGTACCTCGATGGCAACGGGCAGATCCGCTGCGGATCTATCCCCTATGGCAGCTGCTTTGCCGGATGGGCGCATACGAACCTGATGCTGTCACCTGTGTTTAAAGCGAGAAAGGTGACGCAGCCCTTGCCGGATGAATGCGCGACCTTGCAAGCGATCGAGCTGGACCGGATAGATAACCTGCTAGAAGAGCGCGCCGACACCAAGGAGAAAGAGCCGGGGTGGCTTGACATATATCGGCATCGTGCGCGTTAACGGACGCGGAGTTCCACACCGATACTCAGACGAAAGAATTAACAGGTACGAGGGCCCATCCGGGGATGAGAACCAAATGCAGTGGCGGCGCAGACTTTTCTGAAGAGAGATTCAGATGCCAGCATTTGAGCTTTTCACCGTTCACCCGCCAAGATCGTCCGTACGTCTTTGTTGCTCAACAAATTCGCGAAGTCCTCGCTCTAGTATTTTCGTTAAAGAGGCCGCTAAAAACGGGGGCAAAATGGACACCGATACGAAGTTCGCCTGGGTCGATGCCTATACGGCAATCGCTCGAAACTGTTGGCTATGCGAAACGACGAAGAAACCCTTCTCGCAATCTATAAGCCCCCCCGCGTCTACAACGACATGATTGGATCGAGTGTTAACTGGAGGTCGACAATGAACAACAACGAGCAAAAAGAAATTTTAATCGCCAAGGTTTTTTGTGGTAGATATCTTTTCGATGGTGAGAACATAGGCCATGAAGTCATTGATTTTTTTGACACAGATAATGGTGAAAGATATCTATATATAGCTCCTGATGGAAACGTTAATGACCACCCAAATGTAGAAGCAGTGCTTTTAATTCGATCATATGGAAGCACGCTGGGTGAAGCCGTTGGTCTAGCATGCAACCTTGAAAACATTTGCTCCCCGAGAAACAAGGACGAAGCTCTTCCAATAACGTATGACAGCGTTTCCTATAACGGCGTTTCCGTGGACAAGATATTTGCCGAAAACGTTTACAAAGGAGAAAAAGAAGAGGCGTTCAGTACTCTCAGCTACCATACGGGATCGTTTAAAATCCCCAGCTCCAAGCATCAGATCTTTATTTCTATGGGCAAAGCAAAAGACGAAGACGAGCGTCGTCATCCAATTGAACTTATTTGTAGCAACAAGAAGCAATGGGGACATCAACGAACATATATCTCCAGTATCGATGATCCAGAGGCTTATACGCGGCTAAAAGAGCTGATAGCGGATGATGAAAAATGGGAAGAACAAATCGGGGCAAAACCCGTTAAGTCGATGAGTTGCGACAAAACGCAGCCCTCGTTCCTTGAAATTATCGGAAAGGAAGACGATGAGCTCGTGTTCTCCAATTTGCTGGCACATTACCTAAGTTGTAGCAAAAAAGGATTTGAAGCGTTTACCAAAGAGGTTCTCGGTATTAACGACTTCGGTCGGCACCCCACGATCATTCGCGAATCAAAAGACCACGTGGATGTATGGATTGAAAATGAGCGGCACATCGTTGTAATCGAAAACAAAATCCATTCGGCGATTAATGGCATTAAACCCGATTGCTCAGAAACGCAGCTTTCACGATATCGAGAAGCGGCGGAAAAGGAATGCAAAGACAGAACAGTTAAGTGCTATTTATTTGCGCCGGATTTCAATAATGTCGACGAGGCCAAGGCAAAAGCAACAAGCTTCAACGTCAAACACTATAGCGAGCTATATGCATTTTTTAAAACTAATAAAAGCCTATTTACTGGAGATGAACGCTACGGTGTAGATGAACATTACGATGAATTCCTCATTGGGCTGAAACGGCATACCCTGGCTCCTGCGGAGCGTAATGAGCAAGCGATGCTCGAAAGGTTCTCGTACATGATAGATAGAGCAAAACAGAGCTGAGCGAAAACTGGCTCGGTCGGGAAGACTGCAGCCGTCATCTCGATCGCTCCAATCCCCGCTCGGTAACTGGAGACGCAGGTCGAAAGCTCGTTATTTCAACACGAGTTCTCGACCTGCCGATTCTTCGTGAGACAAGAATTCTCATTTGATACTCACACTGCTCACGCACCAGGAAGCCAAGAAATCCGGGCGCCACTCAAATTAGGTCGGCGTTATCTTTCATAAACGACACCATGTTCAGATGCCTGACACCGTCTCTCTCCTGTAGCAGGGGATCAAGCGTGAAAAGGTAGCGCGGATACCCATCCCTGATGTGGCCGAACGGCCTGTACTCCCGCTCCTCCACGTCCCTATCGGCGATTGTCATCGAGACCTGGATATAAGCATAGGCATTGCGCCTGCGGGCGATGAAGTCGCACTCCAGCTTCCCGATGCGGCCCACGGATAGCCTATATCCCCTCGAGCGGAGATAGATGTACAAGGCATTTTCCAGCGAGGGCCCGTAATTCAACCGAACATCGACGTTACGCGCATAATAGATGCCCGGATCCGCAAGGTAATACTTCTCCTCGCCGCGTAACGATTTGCGGGACTTAAGGTCGAATCTCTCGCATCTGTAGAGTATCTTGGCACCGACGAGCATCTGGATATAGGCGGCAATCGTCCGCCGCTCGACGGCAATGCGCTCTGACTTGGTGAAATAGTCGTGAAGGCTGGTGAGGCTCGTTGGCGCACCGTAATTGTTGATGACATAGGTCATGACACGGTTGAACGTATCAATGTTCCGGATCTTGTTGCGAGTCCTAATGTCCTTGTCGACGATCTGCCCGACGACATCCTCGATGTAGCGAGCTTTCGCCTCGGGATCGTCGTATTCCAGAGACCGGGGGAACCCGCCATACCGTAGATATTCGTCAAATTCGATTCGCGCGTCACCGACTTCTTTGCCCATGAACCTCTTCATGTCGAGAAACTCGGAAAAGGATAGGGTGAACATCTCGAACTCCACGTATCGACCCGTGAGCTTGGTCATCAGCTCGCCAGACAGCAGATACGAGTTGGAGCCAGTAATGAAAATCGAGAAGCCGCCATCCGAGTTATAGGCGTTCACGACCTCCTCGTAGTCTCGGACGTTCTGCACCTCATCGATGAAGAGGTATTTGAAGTCGTTGTCAGCCAGAAGCGACTCGATTTTTTCCTCCAGCTGATCAGGCGTCTTAATTGAGCGGTTGCCGCGCTTGTCAAGGTCGAGGTAGATGATGTCCTTGTCTTCGACACCACGGTTTCTCAGTTCTTCGGCAATCGTCGACATGAGGCACGATTTGCCGCAGCGGCGGATACCCGTGATCACCTTAATCAGGTCGTCGTCGTAGAACGGTCGAATCTTTTTCAAGTACTGTTCGCGATGATACAGTTTCATAGAAATCGCCTCCTCTGTTTAGCTTATCAGAGAGGACGATAATCGTCAGTTAAGGCACTTATTTTTTAGTTTTTGCAGAAATTGGTGTCTTAAATCTTATTCCCACTCTTTAAAAATAACCGGCCCGCGGCGCAAGTGCTCCGCGGGCCGGGCTACCGGTATTGGTTGCAGCCTCAGCCGAAGACTCGCGTGTAGGACGGCTCCGTGCCATCGAAACTTATGCGAACCAGAACGTCCGCGTTGCAGTGGGTCTCGGCAAACGCTGCATCGCTCTCTTGGCACTCCGCTGCAAAGCAGCCTGCCAGGATGGCGGATGTTGGGCTGAGCATGTTGCGTAGGTCGCGCAGGACTGCATTCACGGGACGCCTATCGTCGAGCATCTCGAGTCCATCGATTACGACAACAACGTCTTTCAGTGCTGCCTTAATCCACGTGCGATCGTCGAGCAGCCAGCTCGTCAAAAGGTCCATGGTCATGTTGTCTTCGACAAAGATGCCCAGGTTGCGTTGCTTGAGACGCATCGTCGCGCGAATCGCCTCAACCTGTTGCTCCTCAGGATCCTCCGGCACAGCGCTGCCCATCTCGGCACGAATAAGCCGGGCAATCGCGTCCTCTTCACACTCCCGAATCGGCACATAAAGCACGGCGCATTGCTCGCTCAGGCGCAAAACCGAACGCGCCAACACATTCGAGACGTCTTCGTGCGCACCGCCAATCACGCTGAGTTTGCCCAGCCCAATGCCGCCACCTAAGGCACTATCGACCGACATGCCGGTCTTCAACACGCGTGGGGCTTCAAACACCAACGTTTCCACACCACGGTCGAGTCCAGAAGCCAGTCGATCGTGAAAACCGCTGAGGTCAAAGCCCTCATCGTCACGTTCTCTACAATTTCCAACACGCTGGTTCGCGGGCAGGAGCATCACACCCGGAAGATTCACCATCTCGCCCATGCTCACAGTGTGTCCAATCCGATCGTCCCTAACATTCATCTTGCGCGCCATCACGATCCTCCTTCGAACCAAAGCGGCGGCCCTCACCTCGGACCAACCGGTGTAGCCACCGATTTCCGTTTACCTACCTTTCACCCTTTCCCGGCTCTTGTTACTGCAAATACTACGGGCGCAGGCACTACAATGAGTCCCAATAACGGGTCTTGTTTTGTATCTCCGGCTGATACGCTGCCGGCGAAAGGAGACATCGTGGCGAACAGACCAAATCAAAAGCTCAGGCTTCTGTTCCTGCTTAAAACCTTGATGGAAAAGACCGACAGCACACACGGGCTCACGACGCAGCAGATTATCGAGGAGCTCGCCTATTACGACCTCGAGGCCGAGCGAAAAGCCATCTATCGCGACCTGCAAACGCTTCGCGACTTTGGGCTTGATATTGACCAGCGCGGTGGCAGGGAATGGGCCCTGGCTTCGCGCCCGCTCGACCTGCAAGAGCTCATCATGCTTGTTGACGCCGTGCAGAGTTCGCCGTTTTTGACCGACGAGCTGACCGACCACCTCATCGGCAAACTGCAGAGTCTCGCCAGCCTCGACGAGCGCGAGCTCATGCACAAACGCGTCGACGTGCCTTCACGTGTGAAGATGCAAAACTCCGATGCCCTGCTCAACATCGACTTGATTCAGCAGGCCATGCGTGAAAAGCGCAAGATCCGCTTCCGCTACTTCCACTACAACGCCGCCAAGCAAAAGGCCTTCAACCATGACGGAAAGACCTACGAGCTCACACCCGTGCGCCTTATCTACTCCGACGAGCTCTATTACATGATTGGGTTTAGAGATAAATGGGCTAACGCCGGCTCGGGCCATCAGCCGTTCACGCCCTACCGCGTCGATCGCATGCTCGACGTTGCGGTATCCGAAGAGCCCGCGACCAGGGATCCGCGTATTACCGGCTATGTGCTCGAAGACCACGTTTCGCCGTCATTTGGCGTCTATGCAGCCGACAAAACCACCGTCGTGTTGGAGCTCGACGATCGTGCGATGAACCCGCTCATCGACAAGTTTGGACTCGACGCCGTCGTGTTTGAAAACCAGGATGGGCGCCTGTTGGCGACCGTCAAAGCTCCACTGTCGCCGCAATTCTTTGGCTGGCTGCTGCAGCTCAGCACCTTCATTAAGATCGTTCAGCCCCAGAGCGCCATCGACACGTATCTCGACTATCTCGATAGCACGCGCGCGCTTTACCAGGAAGACAGGTGATATTGCCGTGAACATGACCCCCGAACTCAACGCATCGCTCAGGCGATTAAACCCCGAACAGCACGAGGCAGTCGAATGCTTGGACGGACCGCTGCTCGTTATTGCCGGACCTGGAACCGGCAAAACGCAGCTGTTGAGCCTGCGCGCGGCAAACATCCTGGCAAAACGAGATGCCGCCCCTCGAAACATCCTCTGCCTCACCTATACCGAAGCGGGCGCCGAGGCCATGCGCAAGCGTCTGATTGAGCTGATCGGTCGCGACGCGTACGGCATCGAGGTCAGCACCTTCCACGGATTTGCGAGCAGCGTCAGATCGCGCTATCCCGAGTACTTCACGCGCCCCTCGACCGACACGCTCGTCACGAGCCTGCACCAACAAGAGATCTTCGACCGGTTGCTTAAATCGCTGCCCTTTGGCTCTCCGTTAGGCGGAGGGTCACCAGACGGCCCCGCTCAAAATATTGGCAAGATGATCGGCTTTGTCTCCAAGATCAAACGCAGCGGCCTGGACTACGACACGCTGAGCGCCATCGCGCAGCAGAATATCGACGCCGCCGCCTGGCTCACCGAGCATTCCGAGCTGCTTACACTTGTCTGTGGAAGGGCAAGCGCTGCTCTAGCAGAGCATTTTGAGGAAGAGGTCGAGCGCGCCTGCGGCATGGCGCCGGCATCGCTCGCTCGCCCGATCGAATGCCCCGCCGGCACATACGTGCCCTACATCCTTGAGCTGCGCGACACCGTTCGCCGCACCGATCTTATTGACGAAAAGGGCAAGTCGTCGGGATATACCAAGGTGCGCGACAACTTCTTTGGCGGAAGCAATTCCCAAGGACGCACGTTTAAGATTGCCGAGCAAAGCGAACGTCTTAAGGCCGCTTGCGACGTAGCACGGCGCTACCAAGACGAACTCGATCAACACCATCTCTACGATTACGACGACATGATTGGCGATTTTGTTTACGCCGTCGAGCACAGCAATGCGCTGCGTCAAGCGCTCCAAGACACCTATACCTATATTCAGGTTGACGAATTCCAGGACACCAACGGTGCCCAGATGCGCATCATCGAGCTGCTCTGCGACGGCGTCGACATGCCCAATATCATGGCTGTTGGCGATGACGACCAGGCCATCATGCGTTTTCAGGGCGCCACGATCGAGTGCGCCAACCAGTTTGCTGCCGAATTCTCGCCCCGGAGCATCGTGCTTAAGACCAACTACCGCTCCACGCCGACCATTGTTGAGCTTGGCCAGGCTGTCGCGCAGCAGATCGAATACCGACTCGATGCCAGCTCGAACAAGTCAATCGAGGCGTTTAGGCCCCAAGGCGACCAGGTCAGCTTTAGCGAGAACGTCTATACCGGTAAAGCCGAGGAGTACGCTGCCGTCGCCGCAAGCATTAAGCAGCGAATCGATACAGGCTATCTCGATGACTGCGAAGACCCCGACGAGGGGATCGCGGTCATCTCCGCCAAGCATGCCGCCCTGCGCTCGCTTATCCCCTTCCTCGTTAAGGAAAACGTGCCGTTTTCCTATCGCGAGCGACGGAATCTCTTTGCCTCCGAGCGTATGCAGACGACGTTGGCGCTGCTACGCTGCGTGACCGCACTCGCCCGCGGACAGAAGGAGGTCGCCAGTAGTTATCTCCCCCAGATCATCTGCGCTGCCGAGCTGGACGGCGATCATCCGTCGTCCGTTGCGTTTGCGCTCAGCGCCAAACGCGAGCACCACGGCGACTGGATGGCCGCCATGCGTGAGAGCGCCAATACCCGCGTCAAAGAGCTGCACGACAACCTGATGCAGTGGGCGGCAGAGGCTGACGCCTCCCCCGTCAGAGCGCTGATCTTTAAGATTGTCGAGCGCAGCCTTGGTTATTACCGCCATCGCAAGGGACAGGACCCGCTGGGTGCTGCCGAATTCAATGCCGGCATCCGCGCCCTGCTCGCATTTGCCGAGGGCGAAATAGGAGATGCGCGCCGCATGGGGCGCGCACTTCGCCTGCCCGATATTGTCGACAAGCTCAATGCCGCTCAAAAGTTTGGCGTGAGCATCGATGCGTCGATTGACCTTGGCACGCCGGGGGCCGTTCGCCTTACCAGCGCCCATAGCTCTAAGGGCCTGGAATTCGACTGCGTTTATCTGCTCGATGCCGACGACTCCACTTGGCACAAAGGCGCCGGCGGCATGAGCCTATACCCGTCTAACCTGCTGATTCGTGACGAAAAGGATGATGACGACGCACGTCGTCTGCTATTTGTCGCCATCACGCGCGCCAAACGACACCTCAAGCTGTACCGTGCCGGCGGATCGGCGCTGCAGGAACTCACGGGGCTTATCGACTCTTGCGAGGTTGCCGTCGAGGCGGACCAACTCGGCGCTGCCATCGAAACCGAATGGCGCGACAACTATGTGTTTGATACGCCCGAGCTCCGCGCGCTTTTGGAGCCCCACACCGACGTGAAGTTTCTCTCTGCCACGGCACTCAACAACTTTGTGACCTACGAGCCTGGGTGCGCAAATAGCCAGCACTTTCCCGAGAAGCAGATTGTGCGCCTACCCACGGCGCCCACGATTCAGACCGAGTTTGGCACCATCGTTCACGCGATGTTCGAGGAGATCGTTAATCGAATGTCCGCTGGTGACGAAGTGGCAATCGAAGCAATCGAAGCTGAGTACCGCCAGCAGATTTCGTGGCTCGATTTTGCCCCCGAGGACGTCCATCGCTATTCGGAGCGCTTCGAACGCATTTGTCGTGCATTCGTCCCCTGGCTTGTCGAGCATGTGCATGGCTATCGCTGCGTCACAGAGGCGAATATGCAGTGCCTGACCACCGAAGGAACTCCGCTCTTTGGTTTTCTCGACCTGCTCCTCGTTGACGATGCAGCTAAAACGGTACAGATCGTCGACTACAAGACTGGCTTTGGCAGGGAGGTGCCCCCGGGCTATCATCGCCAGCTCAAGTTCTACAAACTGCTGGTCGAAGTGTCACCCGAGTTTTATGGCTACACCGTCTCTTCCATGGGCGACTACTATGTAGAACCCGACAAGACAACGGGCGAGCTCCGCCCGCCGTTCGCGACAACCGCCAACGCCGACGACATTGCCGAGCTCGAGCAACTCATCGATGCCGTATGGTCGCGCATTGAACACGGTGCTTGGGATACCAGCGCTTTTGAGCAGAGCGATGCCCATGAGCTTGCCATCGAGGAGCAGAAGGGCTGTCGCAAAAAGGCCGACAAAGCCGAGATCATGCAACGCGCCTACGAACGTTGGCTAGTCGAGAACCCCGGATTGTGACAAAGGGACAGTCCCTTTGTCACATCCAGCGACCGCCTAGGTTGTGCCAGTTGTACCCGGCTTTTGAAGCGGCATTACCGATTGTCCAAAATGTCATTCGTGGGTAGAATAGTGTCGACGGCAGCCCAAGTTGTAGCTAGCTGGGCAGCGCCGTTGTTTGCATTAGGGGGTCAACGCCTTAGCGGCGGCGAC
>OIYV01000681.1_pt1 | contig 18319 bp, 17 predicted proteins | sample 1588251 | NCBI WGS metagenome assembly OIYV01 (sample SAMN03283282) | human gut metagenome | biome: human-associated habitat; material: feces | host: Homo sapiens | place: Peru | collected 2012
CCGGCGAGGAAGGCGAAGCACTTGGTCTCATCGGACAGGAGCATCGCGCCGAGGTTGCCGTGGCCGAGGCCGACCTTGCGGTCCTCTGCGACGGAGCCGTCCAGGCAGAAGCTCTGCAGGCCGACACCGATAAGCTTTGCGGCCTCTGCGGCGTTCTTTGCACCGGACTTGATGGCGATGGCCGCGCCCACGCAGTACGCCCAGCGGACGTTTTCAAAGCAGATGGGCTGGATGCCAGCGACTATATCATAGGGGTCGAAGCCTTTGGACTTGCAAAGCTCTCTGCACTCTTCGACAGAGCCGAGTCCGTACTGAGCGAGGACACCGTTTATTTTGTCTATTCTTCTCTCGTAATTTTCAAACAGAGCCATTGTTTCGTCCTCCCTTCCTTATTCCTGACGCGGGTCGATGTACTTCGCCGCGTTGTCCCACTGGCCGTAGTGGCCGGTAGCCTTCTTCATAGCCTCGTTGGCGTCGTCGCCCTTCTTGATGAAGTCCATCATCTTGCCGAGGCTGATAAACTCATAGCCCACGATCTCTTCGTCCTTGTTCAGTGCCAGACGGCTGCAATAGCCCTCGGCCATCTCCAGATAGCGGGGGCCCTTTTCTCTGGTGGAGAACATGGTGCCCACCTGAGAGCGCAGACCCTTGCCCAGATCCTCCAGAGAAGCGCCCACGGCCAGACCGTCCTCGGAGAAGGCGGACTGGGTACGGCCGTACACGATCTGCAAAAACAGCTCGCGCATAGCGGTGTTGATGGCGTCGCACACCAGATCGGTGTTCAGCGCCTCCAGAATGGTCTTGCCGATCAGGATCTCGGAGGCCATGGCGGCGGAATGGGTCATGCCGGAGCAGCCGATGGTCTCCACCAGTGCCTCCTCAATGACGCCGTTCTTCACATTCAGGGTCAGCTTGCAGGCGCCCTGCTGGGGTGCGCACCAGCCGATACCGTGAGAGAAACCGGAGATGTCGCTGATCTGGTAGCTCTTGACCCACTTACCTTCTTCAGGAATGGGAGCCGGACCGTGATGCGGACCCTTTTTAACGGTACACATCTGCTCAACTTCATTTGAATAAGTCATGATGATTTACTCCTTCCAACAATACTTAATAATTTATCAAAATTACCAAGGTTATTATAACCATTTTTTTGCTGCGCTTCAAGACTAAAACTATAAAAAAATGTCGCTATTTGTAAGAATGTTTTAAGCAAGTTGTTGAAAGTTTTGCCCCAATACAGTATAGTATAGGTAGAAGAATGACTTTGAGGTGACTTTTTATGCAGATCAAACCGGGCTTTGCCATGCGCAAGATTGCCGGCAGCAACATAGTGGTGCCTGTGGGCGCCGCCTCGTCGGATTTTAACGGTATGATTACCCTGAACGATACCGGGGCTTTTCTTTGGAACTGCTTTTTGCAGCCTACCACCGAGGCGCAGGTAGTTGAGGCGCTGATGCATGAGTATGAAGTGGAACGGCAGCGTGCTGCCGCGGATGTGGCGCATTTTGCCGCGCTGCTGCGGGAGAATGATTTGCTGGCGGAATGAGAAATTGCGGGCGGCAGGTTGCCACGCCTAAGATAATCCTTTTTGTTTTCAAAGGGATGTGGGTTTGCCGCAGGCAAACGCGCAGGGATTATGCGGTGCGGGCTTGCCCCCCGCCGCTGTATTTTTAACGCTACACCTTCCCAACGGGAAGGTGTTTTTTCTGCAAAAAAATGTCAAAAACGGGAAAAAAGGGGCGATTTATTGACATTGATTCCGTTTTCGTGTACTGTTATAAGTACAGGTGTTAGTTATTTAGCACTGTATCATAACAAACACGCTCGTTTTGCGGGCACATGAAAAGGGGTATCGTATGTCCAAGCGGAATTCCGGGAATAATCCGGAGGAAAAAACAGATCTGCGTATTCGGCGCACCAAAAAGTCCATTCGGGATGCCTTTTTTGAATTGATTGACGAAAACGGATTTGATTCCGTTACGGTCAAGGATATTACCGACCGGGCGCTGATCAGCCGGAATACATTTTATTTGCATTATGAGGACAAGTTTGATCTGCTTAACAAAATCAGCAATGAGCTGATGCGCAAAGTGTATTGGCGGGTGAGCAAAGATCTGATCAAGATCAAGGATCTGGACTTTACCATTGATTGCACCGCCGCGCTGCTGATCAGTATTCAACGGGTGATCGACGAGGATCGGGATTTGTATCGGTTGCTGTTGACGGATCCGGGCACCGTGGTGTTCTCTGAAAAGATCGAGAAAACCATTCGCACGGCGTTGGACCTGATCAAAGGGGACATTGAGGGGATCAGTGACCTGAGCATTGAATATATTATTACCGGTATGAAAGGGGTTATTCGTTACTGGGTGACCCATGATAATATGGATATACAAACCGAGGCGTACAATTTTGCCCGGATTCATCTGGGCTCCATTTTGGAGAATATTCGTCACAGCAAGGATGTAAAGCACGGACGGATTCCCCGGGAGAGCTATTGATATGTCCGGCAAAAAGCCAAAGCGTTCTTCCAAAAACTTAAAGATCAACACCCGCATTGTGCTCACCACCGTGCTGGCCATCGCCATACCGCTGGTGCTGGTGGCGCTGGTGTGCCTGGGGCTGCTGCACAGCACCTCCCACACCTTTCAGTTGGCGGCGGAGACGGCGGACAGGTACAGCCTGGTCAACCAGATCGGTTGGAATCAGACGGTGAGCAACCTGTCCGATGTGTTGCTGCGCACCAAAGATACGGATGCAGAAAAGCTGGCGGATATTACCGCCTACGCCGCACCGCTGGAGAAGCGGGGCGTGGCGCTGGAAATTCGACGGGGTGACGAGGTATTTTATCGAAGCGCCGGGTGCAAGGATGTGCTGGGGCGTGCCCGGCAGATCGTGGCCTTTGATTCGGAAAAAAATGTGTACCACTTCGGTCAGGACGGGCTGGTGATCGTCAGTCATGTGCAGGCCGGGGATCAGCGCTGCCGCCTGGTGCTCACCGGCACCGGCTATACGGTGGCGGATCAAACGGAGCCGGCGGCCCGGGGCACGCTGTCGCGTCTGTTGATGGGGCGTACCGGATTGGTGGTGCTGGCCATTGTGCTGATTTTTGCCGCTGCGGTGGCGGCGTTCTCTTTCTTTACCAGCCGCACCATTGTGCGCCCCATTCAGAAGATTGCCCGGGGAGCGGACGCCATTGCCGGTGGCAATCTGGATTATCAGATCGACTATGACTCTACCAATGAGTTGGGCCAAACGGTGGAGAGCTTTAACGCCATGCGCCTGCGGTTAAAAGAGACCATTGAGAGCCGCGAGAAAAGCGAGCAACTGCGGCGGGAGATGACCGCCGGCTTTGCCCATGATCTGCGCACCCCGCTCACCAGCATTAAGGGCTACGCCGAGGGGCTACGGGACGGCATTGCCAACACGCCGGAGAAGCAGCAGCGGTATTTGCAGACCATTTACGACTCCGCTGTGCAGACAGAGAAAATTCTTGATGATCTGCTGGCGCTGTCCAAGCTGGAGCTGGGCAGCACAGGCAACGATCGCTCCATTGTGCAGCTGCAAGCGGTGCTGGATGATGCTGCGCCGGAGCTGACGGCTTTTATGGAGAACCGCGGCTGTACCTTTGCGCTGGAAAATCACTGCCCGGCAGATACACAGATTGAGATCGATACGGACGCTTTTCGCCGGGTGTTTTTGAACATTCTGGGCAATGCGGTTAAGTACGCTCGCCCGGGTGTGCCCGGTCGGTTGGCATTGACGGCCACCGCCTATGATCGGGTGGTGATCCTGGAATTTGCAGACAACGGCATCGGCGTGGATAAGGACCAGCTGCGCAAGATTTTTGACGCCATGTACCGTACGGATCCGGCTCGCAGCCAGGTGAGCCAGGGCAGCGGACTGGGGCTGGCGGTGTGCAAGCAAATTGTTGAGCAGAACGGCGGCTCCATTTGGGCCCGCAGTCATACGGACGCGGGGCTGTCGATTTTTATTTCGTTACCCAAAAGGGAGCGTGTTGCAGATGAAGCAGATATTGATTATTGAGGACGACCCACGCATTGCCGGGCTGGAGCGGGATTATCTGGAGGCGGCAGGCTTACAGGCATCGGTGGCAGCGGACGGCCCCTCCGGACTGCGCACGGCGTTGGATGGTCGGTTTGACCTGATTTTGCTGGATATTATGTTGCCGGGCATGGATGGACTGGAGGTTTGCCGCTCCATTCGCCGGGAGCAGAATGTACCGATTATCTTAGTCAGTGCCAAGAAAGAGGATTTGGACAAGATCAAGGGCCTGGGCGTTGGTGCGGACGACTATGTGGTTAAGCCCTTTTCCCCCAGTGAGTTGGTGGCCCGGGTGCTGGCGCATATCAGCCGGTATGAGCGGCTCACCGGCGACGGCGCTGCGCACCCGCCGACCAAGGACGCAGTGCTGGAGAGCGGTGCCCTGCGGTTGGATCCTGCCACCCGCCGTGCCTGGTTTCGGGAGCAGGAGGTGGCGTTGACCAATAAGGAGTTTGAACTGTTGTATTTTTTGGCCGGCCACCCGGACGAAGTCTTTAGCAAGGAACAGCTGTTTGATCGGATTTGGCAGTACAACAGCTTGGGCGAGACCTCTACCGTCACCGTTCATGTAAACCGGATTCGAGATAAATTCAAGGAGCTGGATTCTAATTTAGATCTGATCCATACAGTGTGGGGTCGTGGCTATCGCTTTGTCCCCGCCACGGTATGAATACCACTGAGAGCGAAAAAAGAATGACCGCACCATTCCCGGTGCGGTCATTTTTGTATTTTTTTGTTTTTGTCACACAAACACAAAGTGGATCAGGAGCATATAGCCGATGGTGCCCACAGCGATGCTCAGGAGGGTATTTTTGCGCCACAGATGCATCCCGGCGGTGAGCGCCACGGCGATCAGCTGGGGCACAATGTAGTTCACATTTCCCTGCTCAAAATCCTTAAGACAATAGACGATGAGAATGCCCAGGATCGCTACCGGCAGCACATTGCCCAGGTACTGCACGAACTTGGGCACCTGCTTTTTGCCCCCAAACAGGGCAAAGGGAAACAGGCGGGTGGCAAAGGTACAGGCGGCGGCCACCAGTACCATGATCAGCAAATGGGTGTTGGTCATTTGGCAGCCCTCCGTTCCGAATCAAAGAAGGGGCGCCCGGCGGACAGCACCGCCACGGTCAGCACCAGGGAGGGAAGCAGGAATTTGTCTGCCCCGAAGATCAGCAGGCACAGAATGCCGGCGCACAGCCCCAAAGCGCCGATCAGCCCGGCGCGACCCTTTTGGTTGCGGATCAGGTCAATAAAAATCACCACAAACAGGGCGGTCATAGAAAAATCAATGCCGGTAAAGTCCATGGGCAGGGCGGCACTGAGCAGAGAGCCAAGCACGGAGCCGATGATCCAGTACACATGGTCAAACTCGCCGATGAGAAAGCGCGCCCGGGGCTCGTCTACCCCATCCGGCACAGACAGGATGGAGGCGTTTACCGAGTAGGTTTCGTCCGTTAAAGTAAAGATCATAAAAGGATAGCGCCAGCCGCCGGCCTTGAACTTATCAATATAAGACAGGCCATAGAACATGTGGCGGGTATTGATAAACAGCGTCATCAGTGCGGTGGTGGCCAGCCCGGCGCCGGAGGAGATCAGCGACACCAGCAGAAACTGGCCGGACCCGGCATACACCAGCAGCGAGATCAGCGCCGCCCACACCCAATTGTAGCCGGCCTTAAACAGCATAATACCGAACGCTGCGCCTAAAAACAAGTAGCCGAACAGCACCGGCAGTGATTGCTTGAACGCAAAGCGCAAAGTTGCGCTTTTGTTATATTTCATAATTCCCTCTCCGCATACAAAAAATGTGCACAACGATTATACCACCTTTTGCGGAAGAATCAAGGGTGAAGTGCGGCGGCGTGGGATGTGTGGGCTTTCAGGAGAAAGTGGAAATAAGTTTTTGTAGGGCGATGGCGGGATGAAGCGGGCGGATACGATCCGCCAAAGCGGCTTTTTTGGTGTGCGAAGATAGAAAAACTGCCCCTTGATTTTCAAGGGGCGCTGTTATTACATTCACTTTACCGTGCCCAGCAGGGCGGTGTATTCCCGTGGGGTCATACCGAATCGGCGCTTAAACAGGGCGATAAAATGGGATTGGGAGGAGAAGCCCAGGCTGTAACACACCTGCTCGGCGGCGCAGCCCTCCCACAGCAGGGTTTTGGCCAGCTCCAGCTTTTGGGCGGTCATATAGGTGCTCAGGTTTACGCCCAATTCGCATTTGAACAGATGGGAGAGATAGTCCGGCGACAGGCCGCAGTGGGCGGCCACGGCAGCCACCGTCAGCTTGCGATCCGGGTTTTTGTTGATATAGGCAATGCAGCGGCGCACATGGGGTGAGTAGGTCAGGTCCTTTTGCGCCCGGCTGACCATATTGGTCAGTTCAATGGCGCCGTCCACAATGGCGGCGTGCACGGTACGTTTGGCGCTGGCCGCGTCAATGCGGCGAATAAAATCGTCCGAATACGCATAGGCGCTGCTTTCGCCCAGACCCCCTTGAATGGCATAGCGGGTGGCCAGGGTGATAAAGCTGACAGCCATATATTTTTGCTGCTGCAAGTCGTTCTCCGACATTTGGCCTACGGTAATATTTTGTATGCCGATCTGCCCCAGTTCGTAGATCAGCTTTTTCAGATCACCCCGTTGCAGGCAGGAGAACAGGCGCACCTCGTCCCGGTATGGGGTATGGTGCAGTCGCTCCAGCGCGTGGTGTCCGGTTTCTTCCTTGACGCTTTTCGGGATCACCCGAATACTCATTAAAGATGCACTATCCATTTGAATTCCCCCTAAGTGCAGTATAGCCGCCCGGAGGCTGTCCGTCAACCGGGGCGGCGCAAGTCGATGGGGATTTGTTGTATTTTCGCGGCTTTTTGGTAGACAAAATGGGGGGTTGTGCTATGATAGCGTTGGAAAGGAGTGACCAAAATATGAAAAGTAAGACCAAGACCCTGCCTACCGACGCGGTGCTGCGGGATATGCTGAAACAAGCCGGACTGGACAGCGCGGGGGTGCAATTTCGGCTGCTGGGGGACGGTATGTTCAACGCCGTTTTTGCAGCGGAGACAAATCCCCCGGTGGTGATGAAGATTGCGCCCCGACCCCAGGTGCCGGTGATGACCTATGAGCGGGATATGCTGGCCACCGAGCTGTACTGGTACGATCAGATCCGGCAGCACACGGAGATTACTGTGCCGGATATTCTGTATAGTGACCCGGCGGGCAACCTGTGCGGCGCGCCCTGGGTGGTGATGGAGCGACTGCCCGGGGTGCACCGAGACAAGTGCCCGCTGCCAAGTGCGGAGAAACACCGGCGCACGGCGGAGATGGTGGCGCAGATCCATAATGTGTTCGGCACCGGCTACGGTTATGTGCAAAATGGGCTGTATGAGAACTGGGCGGACGCTTACATTTCCATGATCGAGAACCTGCTGGCAGATGCCCGGCGTATGGGCAAGACCAGCCGCCGAGGGCAGCGCCTGCTGGCGTATGCCCGGCAGTATCGGGCGGTGCTGGCGACGGCACCTTGCGTGATGGTGAATTTTGATCTGTGGAGCAGCAATATCCTGTGCCATACGGTGGACGGGCAAACCCGGTTTGCCTGGATCGACCCGGAGCGCAGCCTGTGGGGCGACCCGGTGCTGGACTTTTTGCCGCTGGAGTCCTTTACCGCGCCGCTGGACAAAAAGACTTTGTCCTTGGCAGCCCACAATGCCCTTTGCCGGGTACCGGTGCAAGTCAACCGAGAGACCCGGCTGCGCTACGCCTTTGCCCAGGGGCTGCTGGCGTTGATCCAGGAAGTGGAAAAATACTATCGCTTTACGCCCTTGAGCCAGGGCTGGATGGTGGATATAGGTGGTGCTTCTGTGGCGTACAAGGCGGCCTTTGCCGCTTTGCGCCGTGGGTAGGGGCGGGCGCCAAAAGGCGCAGGACAAGGCGCAGGCGCTGACCACTGCGCCGGTGACCGGCCGACTGCTGCGGCACCTGCCGTACACTTTGGCTTCGCTGCTCTTTAGTGCCTTTTATAATGTGGCGGACACGTTGTTTGTCAGCCACGGGGTAGGCGATCTGGCGGCTGCGGGTATCAGCGTGGTCTTTCCCCTGACGGTTTTGCAGGGTGCTATTGCCCAAATGGTTGGCGCCGGTGCCGGGGCGCTGGTGTCGCCCTGTTTGGGGCAAAAGGACTACCGGGCGGCAGGCCGAGTTACAAAAAGCGCCATGGCGTTCTTTTACACCACAGCGCTGGGGATTACCTGCATTTGCTTGTTGTTTCGCACGCCGCTGCTGCGGCTGTTCGGTGCCACGGCAGAGATCTTGCCTTATGCCCGCACCTATTTTACCATTTTGGCAGCGGGCAATGTGTTCTCCACCGGGTTTTCGTCTATTATACGGGCGGAGGGGCGTATGGATTACAGCCTTTGGATCTGGCTGTTGCCTACCGGGGTGAACTTGCTGCTGGATTGGTTGCTGATCTATCGGCTGCACCTGGGCATTGCCGGTGCGGCTTGGGCCACGGTGATCGCCCAGGCGGCGAGCTTTTGTATGAGCGTATTGTTTTTTACCCGGTTTTCCTGCCAGCAATTCCGCGGCGTGCGGGCGGATCGCGCCACCGTGGGGCGGATCTTGACTCTGGGGCTGCCCACCTTGGTGCAAATGGGCAGTCTGTCTGTTGTGCTGGTGGTGATGAACGGTTTGTTGGCGCCTCGGGCAGGCACAGTAGGTGTGGCGGCCTTTGGCTATGTGAGTCGATTGGCGGAATTTGCCTTGGCGCCGTTCTCCGCCCTTTGTTTGGCAGCAGCGCCTATCATCGGCAGCAGCTACGGCGCCGGTCTGCATAGCCGGGTGCGCCAAACGGTGGTGCGCACGGTGCAGTTGGGACTGGTGTATGCGGTGGTTGCTGTGGCAGTGTGTTATGCTTTGAGCGGGGCGCTGCTGGGTGTTTTTACCCGCGATCCGGCGATCGTGCAATTTGGCACCCACTGCTTGCGGCGGTTGGCACCGGCTCTTTTGTTCTTGCCGCCGGTACTGACGGTGAGTGCCTATTTCCAGTCGGTAAACCGAGCCAAATCGGCGCTGGTTACCGCCGGTGCGCTGCCGTTGTGCCTGTGCGTGGGTGCGTGCTTGGCGGCACCCCTGGGCACCGGGGCTGTTTGGTGGGCCGTGCCCATTGCTGCCGCCGTTTGCGCCGTATTTTGCGGGGCGCTTTATGCCCGGCAGGCAGGGAAAAGGAAGCGTCGGGCTTTGTAGGTGGTGTGCTGTTGTTTGTAATTTTCGGTAAGGGTGGCAGATTGCCGCCCTTACCTATTTATTGGAACAAGCAAAACAAAAAAAGCGCCCCTTGCAACAAGGGGCGCCAAAGGGTTTGAATTATTCTTTTTCTTTCTGTTCTTCCCGGGGCAAAATGTCCGCTCGGGCGGGGGTGAAGAATTCCAGCCAGCGGGTATCCCGGTAGACCCGGCAAAAGGCGTGGGGTACATTGCCGGGCACCTGCACAATATCGCCGGCGTGCATACGGCGCACTTCGTCACCTACCTGCATATCAATCTCGCCCTCCAGTAGGTAATCCACCTGGGTGTGGGGATGGCTGTGGGGCGGCTGGGCAGTGCCGGCCTTGCACTCCATTAAGACGAACATATAGTCTTTGTCGCTGCACAGCAGCTTCCGCCGGGCGGTGGGCATCAGCTGCTCCCAGGGCAGATCCTGGTACGGGTTCAGTTGCATAGGAATATCCCCTTTTCGTTATGATAACTTCACTATACACCCGGGCAGGCATTTATGCAAGAAAAAAGTGTTGACTTTAACGCTTTTATGTGCTAAACTAAAATCATCATAAATTTACCGAGAAAAGGGGTTATTACAATGAATAAGGTTGTGAAGAAGATCGCTGCCGTGGCGCTGTCCGGGCTGCTGGTGGCTTCTGTATTTGCCGGTTGTTCCGGCGGCAGTGCCAAGGACACTTATACCGTAGGTATCTGCCAGTCCATGCAGCATCCGGCACTGGACAAGGCTACCGAGGGCTTTAAGAAAGCGCTGAAGGACAAGCTGGGCGACAAGGTGACTTTCAAAGAGCAGAACGCCTGCGGCGATTCCACCCTGTGCTCCACCATTGTGAACCAGTATGTGTCTCAAAATGTGGACCTGATCATGGCCAACGCTACGGACGCACTGGTGGCTGCCCGCACGGCAACCAACACCATCCCGATTGTGGGTACCTCCATCACCAGCTACGGTGTAGCTTTGAGTCTGAAGGATGAGACTGCCACCAAGACCGGGATCAATGTGACCGGTACTGCCGACCTGGCGCCGCTGGATAAGCAGGCCGCCATGGTTAAAGAGTGGGTGCCGGATGCCAAGAAAGTGGGTATTCTGTACTGCTCTGCGGAGAAGAACTCCAAGTACCAGGCCACCGTTGTGGGCGCAAAGCTGAAGGAAATGGGCCTGGAAGTGAAGGAATACACCGCTGCGGACTCTAACGAGATCGCTTCTGTGACCAAGCTGGCTTGCCAGAACAGCGATGTGCTGTATGTTCCCACAGACAACACTATGGCCTCCAGCGCCAAGACCATTGACAACATTGCACAGCCTGCCGGCGTACCCATTATTGCCGGTGAGGAGGGCATTTGCTCCGGCTGCGGTATAGCCACTCTGTCCATCAGCTATTACGACATCGGCTACAAGGCCGGCGAAATGGCTTATGACATTTTGGTTAACGGCAAAGACCCGGCAACCATGGACATTGAGTTTGTGCCGGAAGACAAGTTGACCAAGGAATATGACGCCGCCCGCTGCAAGGCACTGGGCGTGAAGGTGGTAGACGGCTACAAGGCGATCGAAAGTTAAACATTGCCACGATGCCGGGCAGCAAAAATGCTGCCCGGTTTTTTGTGTGGTTGATTAGACGTGCGGTTCGGTGGTGGAGAGATTGGCGTTCTTTATATTGGCGTCCTCTACTTGATTTTTTACGGCGGATTTGGTAAGATAGGACTACGCTTTGCGAATTTAGCACTTTAAATTGAAGGAGATTGTGCAATGAGCGGATTTTTAGCTTCTTTGCCCGGTGCTTGTGCCCAGGGTATCATCTGGGGTATCATGGCAGTGGGCGTGTATTTGACCTTTAAGGTTCTTGATTTGGCCGACTTGACGGTGGACGGCAGTTTTGGCACCGGCGGCGCCGTGCTGGTGGTGTGTACCATTGCAGGGATGAACATTTGGCTGGCCATGCTGCTGGCGTTCCTGGCCGGGTGTATTGCCGGACTGGTTACCGGTATTTTGCATACCAAATTTGGCATACCGGCGATCTTGGCAGGTATTTTGACCCAGCTGGCGCTGTATTCCGTAAACCTGCGGATTATGAGCGGTCGTGCCAATGTGGCGCTGAATATTGATGAATACGGGATCTTGGTATCCCTGCGGTATATTCCCAAATCCATTCTCGTCGGCGGTGCTTTTGCGCTGGTGATCATTGGGTTGCTGTACTGGTTCTTTGGCACGGAGTTGGGCGCCGGCGTGCGCGCCACCGGGTGCAATGAGGCCATGGCCCGCGCCAACGGCATCAACACCGGGTTCAACAAGGTGCTGGGACTGGTGCTCTCCAACGGTATTGTGGCATTGTCCGGTGGCCTGCTGGCCCAGTATCAGGGCTTTGCGGACATCAATATGGGCCGCGGCGCTATCGTTATCGGCCTGGCGGCTGTGATCATCGGCGATGTGATCTTTGGCAAGCTGTTCAAGAACTTTGCTCTGCGCCTGCTGGCAGCGGTGCTGGGCGGCGTGATCTACTATATTGTCATTCAGTTGGTGCTGCAAATGGGCCTGAACGCCAACGACCTGAAGCTGTTCTCTGCTTTGGTGGTGGCGCTGTTCCTGGGCGTGCCGTACTGGAAAGGGCAGCTGAGCGCCAAGCATGTAAAGACGAATAAGGGGGGCAAGGACAATGCTTAAAATCACAGGTGTACAAAAGACATTTAACCCCGGCACCATCAATGAGAAAAAGGCCCTTTGCGGCATTGATCTGACCTTGAACGAGGGCGATTTTGTAACGGTGATCGGCGGCAACGGCGCCGGCAAATCCACGATGCTGAATATGATCGCCGGTGTGTACCCGGTGGACTGCGGTTCCATTGTGATCGACGACAAGGATGTGACCAAGCTGCCGGAATACAAGCGCGCCAAGTTCATCGGCCGTGTGTTCCAGGACCCCATGACCGGCACTGCTGCGGATATGCAGATCGCCGAGAATTTGGCCATCGCCGCTCGCCGTGGCAAGGGGCGAACCCTGCGTTCCGGCGTCAGTAAAAAAGAAAAGGTTCAGTATGCAGAGATGCTCAAGGAGCTGGATCTGGGGCTGGATACCCGCCTGACCTCCAAGGTGGGTCTGCTCAGCGGCGGTCAGCGCCAGGCGGTGACCCTGTTGATGGCCACTTTGAAGAAGCCCAAGGTGCTGCTGCTGGATGAGCACACGGCAGCGCTGGACCCAAAAACCGCCAAGAAGGTGCTGGATCTGACGGAGAAGATCGTGGCCCGGGATCACCTGACTACCATTATGATTACCCACAATATGAAGGACGCCATTGCCATCGGCAACCGGCTGATTATGATGAATGAGGGCAAGATCATCTATGATGTAAGCGGTGAGGAGAAGAAGAAACTGACCACCAAGGATCTGCTGGATAAGTTTAAGGTTACCTCCGGTGAGGAGTTTGACAACGACCGGGTGCTGCTCTCTACCGAGGCGGGGGAGTAAGTCCATCAAGCAAAACAAAAGACGGAACCATGTAGAGTGGTTCCGTCTTTTTTGCGCTTTTTACAGGGTTACGCCGTCTTTGAAAATGGCGATCTCCCGGTAGCCGTGGCGTTCGTTTTGGGTCTCCTGCCCATTTGCGGTGCGCAGAATCAGATTGAACAGATCGTCCGTGGTGGCCGTTTGGGCGTCCAGATCGATCCAGCCGGACTTTTTCTTTGCCAGGGCGGTGTTGGTGGCAATTTTGATGGTGGGTACCGGCGCACCCAGGGGCGTGCCCCGCCCGGTGGTAAACAGGATCAGGTGGCACCCGGCGGCGCACAGGTTGGTGACCGCCACCATATCATTGCCCGGGCCGTTGAGCAGGCTCAGTCCCGGTTCTGTTACTCGATCGCCGTAGTCCAGCACGGCGGTAATGGGGGCGGTGCCGCCCTTTTGCACGCAGCCCAGGGACTTCTCCTCCAGGGTGGTAATGCCGCCGGCCTTATTGCCGGGAGAGGGGTTTTCACTCACCGGCTGGTGGTGATCCAAAAAGTAATTTTTGTAGTTGTTGATCAGTCGCACCGCTCGGTCAAACACATCTTGGTTGGTGCAGCGGTTCATCAGCAGCTGCTCGGCACCGAACATCTCCGGCACCTCGGTGAGCACCGCGCTGCCGCCCATGGCCGCCAGTCGGTCGGTGACCCGGCCGCACAGGGGGTTGGCTGTGATGCCGGACAGGCCGTCGCTGCCGCCGCATTTCAGCCCGATTTTCAATTTGCTGACAGGCAGGGCACAGCGTTGGTCCTTGGCTGCCAGGGCTTGCAGCTCCCGAATGATGGTAACGCCTTTTTCCAGCTCATCGATACAGTCCTGGCAGTTGAGAAAGCGCACCCGCCGGGAGTCCCAGTCACCCAGGATTTTTTTGAATTCCGGGATATTGTTATTCTCGCACCCCAGTCCCAGCACCAGCACACCGCCGGCATTGGGGTGGTGCACCAGCCCGGCCAGCACCTTTTGGGTCACCGCCAGATCGTCGCCCAGCTGGCTGCACCCATAGGGGTGGGTTAGGGAAATGGCATCGGTGCGGTCCGCCAGTGCCCGGGCAATGCTGTTTACGCACCCAACGGTGGGCACGATCCAAATGTCGTTGCGTATGCCCACTTGGCCGCCGGGGCGGGCAAAGCCGTCTATGGTGGCCTGGCTCAAGGGCGCCGGGTATTGGAATTTTGGCGTATAGGAGTAATCTCTGGCGCCGCCCAGGGCGGTGCGCAGGTTGTGGCAGTGTACCCGCTGGCCGGGGGCAATATCTGCTGTGGCAATGCCGATGGGAAAGCCGTATTTGATCACCGGCTGTCCCTTGTGAATGGCCCGGCGGGCGTATTTGTGCCCATCTTGCAGGCACACTTTGACCGTATCGTTCGGGTGTATGGTCACATACTCCATTGCATTGCCTCCCGCACACCGCTTTGGTGCAGCTTTTCCGTACATATTGTTACCGTGTCCGTTAAGAAAGACAGGTCCGTTCCCCACAGCTCGGCGTTTGCCAGGATTACCGGAAGGGGGTTCCCTTTAATAAACGCTGTCTGCTTTGGATCGTCCGTTACCGGGCGGGTTTTATAATACTCGATCAGGCAGGCCAGGGAGAACGCCAGGGGCCGGGGCACCGGCGCGCCGCCTGCTACGGTGTCCAGCAAAGTGGGCAGCACCCGGGCGGTGTATTTGCTGATGGAATTTAGGGCAATGGACTGCCACCGATGGTGGATATAGGGATTGGCAAAGCGCTCCAGCACCGCCTTTGCAAAGGTCTCTGCCTCCGCTTGATTCTCCAGCGTGGGCAGAATGTAGCGGTGCAGGCAGCAGTCTAAAAAGGCCGCCAGATCCTTGTCTTTCAGGCTCTCGCCCACCGTCTCCACTCTGCTCAGCAGGGAGGGGAACACCAGGGCGGTGTGGGCACCGTTGAGTATGCGCACTTTCATTTTTTTATAGGGCGCCACTTGGTCGGTCCAGACCACATTGAGCCCTGCTGCCTGTAAGGGCAGTTCCTGTTCAAAATTCCCTTCGATCACCCACAGGTGGTAAGGCTCGGCGGTGTCCAACAAGGCATCGTCGCTGCCGATTTGGGCACAGATCTCCGCCGCCTCCTCCCGTGGATAGCCGGTGACGATCCGGTCCACCAGGGTGCTGCAAAAGGCGTTTTCCGATTCCAGCCAGCGGGCAAAGTCCGCTCCCAGTTGCCACTGCTCGGCGTAGCGGCGCACGCAGTTTTCCAGTTCTCGGCCGTTGTGGTCGATCAGCTCGCAGGCCAGAATCACCAGCCCGGGCAAATGGGCCTGATACCGGGCGTACAGCAGCTGGGTCAGCTTGGCCGGGAACGAGGCAGCGGGTCGGTCCGTCAGGCGGCAGTGGGGGTCAAATTGAATGCCCGCCTCCGTGGTGTTGGAGATCACAAAGCGCAGCGCCGGCTGCCGTGCCAGCGCCAAATAGGCATCAAAGTTCCGGTACGGATTGACGGCGCGGGAAATGCAGCGAATCTCGCGCAGATCGCTGATCGGTCGACCCTTTGCCAGCCCCCGCAGCAGCAGGTGGTAGCGGCCGTCCTGGGCATTGATCTTCTCTACCGTAGCGGAGTCGGTAGGGGATACCACCACCACTTGGCCCGCATATAGCCCCTTGTTGTTTAATTGCTGCATAAAGTCATCGGCAAATCCCCGCAGGAAGTTGCCGGTACCGAATTGTAAAATAGTCTCTTGCATTTTTTGCTCCGATATCTGACCGCGCCGCTGCAAAAATGCAGACGGTTTGGCTGCCTTTTTCTGTTTGTGTGACCGTGGGGCGCTAATACCGAAATGTTGCAAACGGCCGCTTGGATCTCTTGCTTGCTCTTTGCTTTTTCTGTTCTGCTTATCTCTCTCATTTTGTAAAAAACAGCGACTTCACTATACCATAATCGGCGGCGATTGTCTATATCCGGTTCTCGTTGCCCGGCACACAGTCTTACTATACCACGCGCACACCGGCCGGACTTCAGAAAAGCCGCCGGGTTTATTAGAAATACTGCGATTTTCGCCTCACCGACGGTAAAATAAAAAGCAGCCCGGTGGGCTGCTTTTTATTTATGGAATTTTGGTAATCGGTTCCTAAAGCAATGGGTCCAGGCGGGCAAATAGCCGCTTTTGACGGCCACTTTTTGAGAGCTTATATTGGCAATATCCGTGGTGTAATAGGGCACCACACCTCGAGCCAAAGTCTCTATGGTCAGCATATTCACCAGCTTTACCCCGATGCCGTTGCCGCGATAGGCAGGGCGCACATCCACGCCAATCTGCCACATTGTCTGGCTATCTGCACTGACACAAGCAATGCCGACGATTTGCTCTTGGTCATAGGCTACGGCGGCCAGCACTTCTGGTCGCGCGCTGTCGCAGTCATACTGTAATGCGTTTGGAAAGCCCTTGTTTTTATACAAACCGTGCAGGTCTTTATCCAGCAGAACAAAGGAACAGGCGGCATTTTCCATAGGCTTTATGTGCTCTATATCCGGAAGATAGTAGGGATTTGCGCCGTAGACCAGCTTGTAGGTAAGAATTTCGTAGCTGCTTTTGTTCCTGAATTTTTGCTTTACATAGGGCATAACACTTTTAGATGCGTTGACCACGGTGCTTTTGCCCATGGTGATCACCTCCAGACGCGGGGTGACAAATGGCATTTCCCGCCGGCCTCGCTGCATTTTTGCTTCTGTAAAAAGAATGCCGCTTCTTGTAAAATCCTCCGGTTGGCAATTATAGTCAAGCGCCAGTTGGCGATACACGGTGGCCATCATTTCCTGTTTTGTCATTTCAAAATATCCGTCCATCCATCCGTCCCTTTGCGCTGGATGTATTCCTGTATATCCTCGTTGGTGAAAACATCCAGCATTTTGTCAAAGCTGGGCGCCAGGCGCATGGAGCGCAGCGCGTCTAATTCGGTCCAAAACACTTTGCCTTCGTTAGAATCATGCAGCGTGCCGGTGTAGCGGTTGGTTTTGAACAGCAGGATAATGTAGCGCCGGCCGTGACCTGCTTCCCACCATTTGATCCCGCACAGTTTGGGGGACTGAATATCCAGCCCAGTCTCTTCTTTCACTTCTCGAATAACGGAATCCACAAAGGACTCGTCTTTCTCCACATGCCCACCGGGAAAGGTGATTCCGCCCCAGCTTTTGCCGACCTTGTCCTGCACTACCACACGCCCGGTACCGTCATAGATCATGCACATGTTGGTCAGTTCCGTTTTTTCGTATTTGCTCATATATTTGCTCCCTGGGTTGTATCTGATATGGTAAGTATTGCGATTTGTTTTTCTAATTCATTTATCAACTGTTCATTTGTTACTTGCTCGAAAGGAATAGATGGTTGACTTGCGCATTCTATCCATTGTGCCACAGCAATTTGTTCATTTGTAGCACGCAATTCAATGATTTTATTTATGTTGTTGGCTCGGTCTATTTTGCCGTATGTGCGGTAATCGTAAATGATCTGCTGTCGCTCCGCAATGTCTTTCGCATTAGAGAATTTGTCTACGGTATCTTTTATATTCGCCATTTTGTCCAATTCTTTCTTTGATTATTTACAGGTGTTTATGCTGACTACATTATACTGTATCGCATACAGATTGTCTATAACGATTTATCAGTGGCGGCAAAAACGATGAAGGGGAAAAGTTGCTTGCCAACAGACATTTCCTATGATACAATATAATTGAGGAAGTTTAATTAAGAATTAAGTGGTGATGATGTATGAAAAAGAGGACTCTCAAGCAAGAAATAAGGATCTTATGCTTTATATTAGCTTTTGTTGCCTTGACTTTTTTATATTCCCAAATTCCATGTATGCACATAGTTTGGATCGACAGTATTGTTTTTTCATCAAATAGCCCGGATTTATTGCTTGACTTGTTTACGGTGCAAGCAACCGTTGCTGCATTAAGCATATCCATCATTGCGATCATCACAGGCTTTCAAACAGAGACATATTACGGAGTGGGCATAACCAACTATATTACTACACTAAAGCCGATCCTCTTTAAGCATAAGAATTTAATGATCGCTGATCTGATTATGATATTAGCTAATTATATTGCAGTGTCACTTCAATGCTATTACTTATCGGTGGATATATTTGCTGTCAGCATTTTGATTTCGATTATATTGGTTAAGGATACGGCATTTGTTTTTAAAAAAGGTACGGACATTAAGCAGGAGATACGAGAGTATGTTCTTCACAATTATTCTGTGAGCTATATAACGGATTTGATAGATAATATAAGTAAACAAATGTATGCAGACAATCTTCTGCCACTTGAAGATGGTTTTGAACTATTGAAAGAAATATATAAAGATGCTGTGCAAAATCAAAACGAAGAGGTCATTGACCTGATCTGTAAATCTCTATCAGTATTGTTTAGTGAAAAATATGGAAATACTGCAAAGGAAAAAGTGTTTTTATTGTTATGGACAATTAATGAAGTTTACGCGATTTCAAACGAACCGCAGAC
>OIYV01000683.1_pt1 | contig 18228 bp, 21 predicted proteins | sample 1588251 | NCBI WGS metagenome assembly OIYV01 (sample SAMN03283282) | human gut metagenome | biome: human-associated habitat; material: feces | host: Homo sapiens | place: Peru | collected 2012
AATTTTTATTTATTGAAGAAAGCTAATTTTAATAATATACATGCATTATCTACAATTATAGAGACAACAGAAAATGATTCTTTTAAAGCGATAATAGAAGATATACTGCTAGGAGTTGAAGCAGGAGAAAATATGTATACTACTATGGAATATTATGCAGGAGTCTTTCCACCAATTTATATTAATATGATAAAAGTAGGGGAATTATCACGGTTCATTAACAAGGGCCTTAGAACAAGCAGTAAAATATCTGGAAGATAGTGAAGCTATGACAAAAAGAATAAGAAAGATTCTAGTGCCCAACTTAGTAATGTTTTTGGGGTTACTTGCATTGCTAATACTAGGAACTTTATTATCAATTCCAGGAATACAAAAAGTTTTTGAAGAAGTAGGAAGTGAAGATCAATTACCAGGACCGACATTATGGTTTAAAGGAGTACTGGATAATTTGATAGAATTTTGGTATATTCCAACATTCATAATATTAGCGATAATAGTAGGAATAGTCATATATATAAAAACTCCGCATGGAAAATACAATTATCACTATTTTAAATATAAAATGCCTATTTTCGGAAAGCTGATTTATGCAATTGACTTTTCAAGATTAATAAGAGCAGTGTTATTAAATTTAAAAAATGGGATGAGAATACAAGAAGCATTAGAAACAAGTAAGAACATTACAACTAATTTAGTAATGCTGTCATTAATAGAAGCTTCTATTAATAATATATTAATTGGACAGAGTTGGATAGAACCATTTGAACGATCAGGATTATCAAGTCCTATGGTAACAGAGATGTTAAAGATAGGTATGCAATCTGATTTATCAGAAATGATGGAAAAACTGCTAGAATACATGGACATAGATATAGATAATATTATACAAAGAGTAATGAAGGTATTACCAGAAATTGTATATTTAATAGTTGGAGTTTTATTAATATTTGTAACAATAATAGTTTTAGTACCATTAATAAATGTATACATGGGTACTTGGTTATTCTCAGCATACTTATAAATTACAATTTATTATGGAGGAATATTATGAAAATTGGTGTTGATGTTGGAGGAAGCCATGTTGGCTTAGGGCTAATAGATGAAAGCGGAAACTTATTATTAAAAAAGGAAAAAGATTACGAAAAAAGAAAGAGTGACATGTCTAGTATTGTATTGGAAACAATAGTTGAACTTATAAACGAAATACTAGAGGAAAATAGTTTGAAAAAAGAAAAAATAGAAAGTATAGGAATTGCACTCCCTGGCACGGTATCAAAAACATCAGTAATAAAAGCAGAAAACTTAGGAATTGAAAACTTTGAAATTGTAACAGAGCTAAAAAAACAATTTAACCTTCCAATATGTATAGAAAATGATGCTAAATGTGCAGCAATAGCAGAAAAAAGATTTGGGAGTTTAAAAAAATATGATGATGCACTTTTCTTAATTATAGGAACAGGTGTAGGAGGAGCAGTATTTTTAGATGGAAAACTTCTAAAGCCTAAAAGATATTCTGGTTTTGAAGTGGGGCATATGGTAATAAAGAAGAACGGAACAGAATGTAATTGTGGAAGAAAAGGATGTTTTGAAGTTTATGCATCTATGAAAAGATTAAAAGAAAAAATAAGCAAAGTGTTTAACCTAGGAACTACAGACGGCAAAAAAATAAGAGAATTTATGGAACATAATAAAGAAAATAATGAGTTGGATAAAATAATAGATGAATACATAGAAAACTTAGAAATTGGATTAGTCAACCTAATAAATATATTTGAACCACAAGCAATATCAATTGGAGGAAGTTTTGGCCATTACGAAAAAATATTTATAGAAAGACTAAAAAATAAAATTAATGAAAATGGAGAATTATATAACAAAGAGCAAATTCCTGAAATTATAGTAGCAGAACTAAAAAATGATGCAGGAATAATAGGTGCGGCAATGATATAAAAAATATAGTTAATGTTATAATTAATTACGAAAGTATTTATAATAAAAGGGGAAATTTATATATGGAAGAAAAGAAAACAATAAAATTGAAATTTCATTTTGTAATAATTATTTCATTAATTATTATATTATTAATGGGAATAACGGTTATAGTATTGTTTAAATTAAATAATAAAAATGAAGAATTAGAAAAAGAGAAAAAAACTAACAATGGAAATACTGTAAAAATTAGATATGCATATACATATGATGTACCTACAGCCGATGACTTAAATGAAATGCAAAACGAAGAATATGGTGAGGATTATATAGAGATATTAGAAATATATCTTGAAGGTGATGAATTAACAAAAATGAATGAATTAATAAAAAATTCATCGTTTGAGAAAGCCGATTTAAGTCTATATAAAAATACTAAATTAGGAATTGGTGTCAGGGGGACTTTTGAAGTTACTATTAATAATGATATTGTTTTATTAATGGATAAAGAATGGTCGATGTATACAAAAGATAGCAATTCATATATAATGCATACTCCAGAAAAACTTTTTGATGAAATATCTATTCTTGTTTATGAAAAAGCTTATCAAAATCTGAAGAGTTATGAAACTAGTAAGATAACTATTATATCCGAGCAGACTGATGGAGAAGATGTAATTATAACTGATAAAAAACAGATTAACAATATATTGGAAAACTTAAAATATTCTAAGGTTAATATGAACGAAACAGAAATGAAAGATGAAGAAATAAATTATACAGTTAATTTAAATAATGACGTACAAATCAAAGTTTATGATGCGAGCTCAATAGGGTATGTAGTAGATAATAACGAAAAGTATTACGTTGCTTTTGTGACAAATTTTGAAGATGTTATTTCAACTTTATATGAAAATTATTTAACAGAAAAAAATGAATAAATAAGAACAAATGAAATTTTACTAAAATACAAAGGAAAAGAATAAAATATTGTAGATAAATCAAATTAAAAGTATTGAAAATGAGGCAGAGTGGATGTCTGCCATTAAATACACCAAAATAAATTAAGTGCGACAAAATGGAAAAAGGAGCTTGTTTCCTTTTTCCATTTTGTTTTGATACTTTCTGCATATAGCTAAAAAGTATAATTCAAACAATAATAAATACAAGAAAATTTTTCTTATTTTTAAAAAGATATACAATTTTTTAATATTTAATGATATAATTTGTTTGATTTTAAGGAGGAATCTAAATTGGGTAAAATTGTATTATTAGATGAATTAACAATAAATAAAATTGCTGCAGGTGAGGTTATAGAAAGACCAGCATCTGTTGTAAAGGAACTAGTAGAAAATTCAATAGATGCTGGAGCAAATAAGATAACAGTGGAGATACAAAATGGTGGAATCAGCAAAATAAGAATAATAGATAATGGATCTCGGAATATCTAAAGATGATATGGAATTTGCTTTTGAAAGGCATGCAACAAGTAAAATTAGAGAAGCAGCAGATTTGGAAAGTGTAAAATCAATGGGATTCAGAGGAGAGGCTTTAGCTAGTATTGCCGCAATTGCAAATGTAGAGATGATATCAAGAACAGAAAAAGAAGAAAGTGGAAATATGATTGTAGTAGAAGGCGGAAAAGTCCTAGAATCTCAAGAAATTGCAGCAACTATAGGTACAACGATAACAGTCAAAAATTTATTTTTTAATACTCCTGTGAGATATAAATTTTTAAAAAAAGATTTTACAGAAGCTGGATACATAGAAGATGTAATAACACGAATAGCACTAGCAAATCCACAAATTGCAATAAAATTAATAAATGGTAATAAAACTGTTATACAAACAACAGGAACAGGAGAACTAAAAAACGCAGTTTATAGTATCTATGGGAAAGAGATTGCAGAAGGAGTTGTAGATGTATCATATGAATACGAAGACATAAAAGTAAGCGGCGTAGTAGGAAAGCCAGAAATAGCAAGAGGAAACAGGAGTTACCAATTGTTCTTTGTAAATAGAAGATATATAAAAGATAAAACTTTATCAGCAGCTGCTGAGCAGGCTTTTAAAGGATTACTTACAATTGGAAAATATGGTTTTTTAGTTTTAAATATTGAAATTGAACCTAAAAAAATAGACGTAAATGTGCATCCGACAAAACTAGAAATAAGATGGTCTGAAGAGCAAAAAGTATTTAAGGCTATTTATCATGCTATTAAAGAAAGTTTATTAAAAGAAGAATTAATAAAAGATCCAGAAAAGACCATTGAACAAAATAATGAAAGCTTAAATAATAGTACAATTGTAAATGATAAACAAAATATTGGTGAAGAAAAAGAGGACATTAAAAGCCAAACAGCAAAAATTCCAAGTTTTATAAACTTATTTAAGAAAAAAAATACAGAAGAAATAATAAATAACAATAATAGTCAAAACACAATACAAGATTTATATAATAGTAAGAATAATTTAGAAAATAACAATAACATTAATAAAGAATTTAAAATACCAACCGAAGAACAAGTTGGTAAAATGGCGGAAATACTAAATATACAAAGAGATATGGATAAGGGAATAGAAGAAACTAAAAATGTCAAACAAGACTTTAATGAGATGTATGTAAAAACTTTTGGAAAATTACCAGAAGCAGAAGAAAATAAAACAGAAATTAAAACTCCAAGTATAGATTTAAGCTCAGCCAAGAATATGTCTGTTTTTGAAGAGAAGGAAGAATACACATCAATACCAAATTACAAATATATAGGAGCACTATTTTCAACTTATATTGTCATAGAAATAAAAGATGAAATATATATAATAGACCAACATGCAGCACATGAAAGAATAATGTATGAAAAAGTAAAGAAAAACTTTTATAGTGATGAAGAAAAAGATTCTCAAATAATGTTACTTCCAGACATTATAAATTTATCACATAAAGAAAAAGACATAGTAAGAGAAAATACAGAGTTATTTAAAAAAGCAGGATTTATATTTGAAGAGTTTGGGGAAAATACAATAAGATTGATAGGAGTTCCATCTTTATGTATAGAACTAGATACAAAAGAATTGTTTATACAACTATTAGATGAAATAGATACAGTAGCAATAACAGCTACTCAAGAAAAAGAAGAAAAATTTATAAGTACAGTAGCTTGTAAAGCGGCAGTAAAAGCTAATATGAAACTAACTAAAGAAGAGGTAGACAATTTAATGAAACAATTATTAGTTCTAAGAAATCCATTTACTTGTCCACATGGAAGACCAACTGCAATAAAAATGAGTAAATATGAAATAGAACGTAAATTTAGTAGAAAATAAAGGATAATAAAATGAAAAAACCTAAAGTAATAGTAATAGCAGGACCAACAGCTTCTGGAAAATCTAAATTAGCAGTTGAACTTGCAAAAAGAATAAATGGAGAAATAGTATCTGCAGATTCTATGCAAATATATAAAGAAATGAACATAGGAACAGCAAAAATAATGCCAAAAGAAATGGAAGGCATAAAACATTATATGCTAGATTTTGTTGCACCTGATGAAAGATATAGTGTATCAGCATATAAAAAAGAAGCAGAAAAATGTATAGAAAAAATTTTGGCCAAAGGAAAAACACCAATAATATGTGGAGGAACAGGACTTTATATAAATTCTTTGGTGTATGGTATAGAATTTAATGAAGAAAAAATAGATGAAGAATACAGAAATAAATTGAATAATATTGCTGAAAATGAAGGCTTAGAAGGTTTGTACAATATGGCTATGGAAATTGACCCTGAAGCAATGGAGAAAATAAGCAAGAATGATAAGAAAAGAATTATTAGAGTACTAGAGATTTTCCACAAAACAGGAAAAACAAAAACTCAGCAAGATATAGACTCTAGAAATAAAGACTTAAAATATGACTACAAAATATTTGTCCTAAATATGGATAGACAAGTACTATATGATAGAATAAATAGAAGAGTAGACCTAATGATAGAAGAAGGACTAATAGAAGAAGTAGAAGCAATAACAAAAAAATATGATAAATTTCCAACTGCAATGCAAGGACTTCGGATACAAAGAAGTTGTGGAATATTTAAAAGGGACAATTAGTAAAGAAGAAATGATAGATAAAATAAAAATGGAAACAAGAAGATATGCAAAAAGACAAATAACATGGTTTAAAAAAACAGAAGGTGCAAATTATTTAGAGGCACAAGAAGGAATAGAAAATAATCTATGTATTATAATAGACACGCTAAATTAAATAGCTAATAATTTTCTTAGAATTAATCATAAATTCGTGAAATAAAATTGGAGGTTAAATTTGAAGAAAAAAGTAAAAAACAAAGAAATAAAAAATAAATTTCTAGGTAAATTATTATTATTAATAATAGTTTTAATTATAGTATATGTTTTATATAAAGTTATAAGTTTAGTAATTACTCCTACAGATGTTTCAGTTGTAGAAAATGGTTTTATATCATCAGAGGAAAGTGTAACGGGTTATGTTATAAGAGACGAAAAGGTAGTAAAGGGAGAAAACTATCAAAATGGAATATACCAAATAAAAACAGAGGGAGAAAAAGTAGCAAAAGGAGACTATATATTTAGATATTATGGTAGCAATGAAGAAAAACTAAATGAGGATATAAAAGAACTAAATAATAAAATACAAGAAGCTATGGTGGGAAAAACAGATTTGTTTCCAAGAGATGTTAAAGCTATAGAAAATCAAATAGAAAATAAGATAGATGGATTAAAATATAAAAATAATATTCAGGAAATTAATGAAAATAAAAAAGATATAGATACATATATAATAAAAAAATCTAAGATAGCAGGCGAATCGAGTCAAGCAGGAACATATATTAATGGACTCATTAAGGAAAAGGAAAAATATCAATCTGAATTAAAGAAGAATTCAGAATATGTAAAAGCACCTATGGGTGGCGTTATTTCATATAGAGTAGATAATTTAGAAGATATCTTAACGCCAGACAATTTTAGTGATTTAGATAAAGAAAAACTAGATAAACTAGAGTTAAAAACTGGACAAATTGTTACGACAAACAATCAAATGGGAAAAGTTATAAATAATTATGAATGTTATATAGCTACAATAACGAATTCTAAAGATGCAATGGAGACAAAAGTTGGTAGAAAAGTAACATTAAGATTATCTACACAAGACGAAATAAAAGCAACTGTACAATATTTAAGTAGTCAAGAAGATGGATCAGTTTTGATTGTTTTCAGGATAAGTAATTGTGTCGAAAAATTAATAGACTATAGGAAAATAACATTTGATATAATTTGGTGGAAATATGAAGGATTAAAAATACCAAAATCTGCAATTATATATGACAATGGCTTAAGCTATGTGGTTAGAAATCGAGCAGGATATTATAATAAAATACTAGTAAAAATATTAAAGGAAAGTGATAATTATTGCATAGTAGGAACCTATGCTTATGATGATTTAAAAAATATGGGATACAATGATACTGAAATTAGTAATATGAGAAAAATATCTATTTATGATGAGGTAGTTATCAATCCGAATTTGAGAGATATAGAACAACAATGAAATATTACAAAACTATTACAACAACATTAAAATTTAATTACAAGGAAACGAAAACTATTGACAACAAGTTAAAAAAGTAAGATACTAGTAATAGTAAATTACTAAGGAGAAATTTTTAGGGGGTTAATATAAATGGCAGGAGCAATTATGAATAAAGTATGGGATTTTTTAGGAGTAGATACAGGTACAGAAGAAGAAGTAGAAAATGAAAACGATAATGTATATACATACAATTACGATAAGAATTCAGAACCAGAAGAAGAACCAGAAGAAAAAGGCTTTTTTGGAAGGAAAAGTAAAGTTGTAAGTATGCCTACACCACAACAAGTAAGAATGGTTATTACCCAACCAACAAGTTTTGAACAATCAGAGGAAATTTGCAATTATTTGAAAGAAAAAAAATCAGTTATAGTAAACTTAGAATATGTAAATAAAGATGTTGCAAGAAGAATAGTAGACTTTATTAGTGGAGCAGTTCATGCGTTAGATGGACATATTCAAAAAGTATCAAATGCTATATTCTTAGTTGCACCAATAAATTATGAAATAGCAAGCGATTTGGCAAGGGAAGAAATAAAAAGTAAATTATCTGTTTCATGGCTTAGAAATAATTAATTAATTTAAATAAATTGGGCATACATGTATGCCCTTTTCTATTAATAGAAGGAGGGAAAAATATGATAACACCATTAGATATAGAAAATAAAAGATTTGGTAAACAAAAACTAGGTGGATATAATGTAAATGAAGTAGATGACTTTTTAGATGAATTAACACTAGAGTATGGTAAAATATATAAAGAAAATGCAGAACTAAAAGCCCAAAGAGAAGAATTAGATAACAATGTTGGAAAATATAAAAATATAGAAAATACATTACAAAATACATTGGTTATGGCTCAAAAAACAGCAGATGAAATTACAGCTGTTGCAAAACAACAGGCTGAACAAATTATAAAAGATGCTGAATATCAGGCTAAAACATCTGTTGACGAACTAAATACACAAATATTTAGCAAACAAAAGGAACTAGAAGATTTGAAAAAACAATTTGATGTATATAAGGCAAAAATGGAATCACTATTAATATCTCAATTAGAAATACTAAAAGATATAAAAGAAGATTAAAATATAAACGAATAAGTGCAGACCTCTTTTGACTGGATATAATTTCAGACAGAAGGGGCCTGTTTATTATATGCTATAATCGCTATTGCCTTTGAAATTTCCTCATTTCATTCAGAAACTCAAATCGGCGAGAACAAAGAGTGGTTAAAGTAGAGCTTTGTTCTTTAAAATATTCAAAAAAAGAAGACACTATGATTAAAAGCATGTGAATGAAAGAACATAAAATAGTCTAAATCGTTTGTGTAAAATATTGTCAAAAACTGATAAATATGATATATTAATAACATTAGATAAAATTAATTGGAGCATAATATGAGGGTGTTATTAATAAATCAATTTCCACTTCAAGGTGGAGGAAGTGGAATATATACTAAAAACCTTGCAAAAAGCTTAAGAGATTCAGGACATGAAGTGCAAATAATTATTCCAGAAAATACAACAAAAATAGAACAAATAGAAGGAGTAAAAGTAAATCCAGTATTTTTCAAGTACAAAGAAGAAATACCAGGACAGTTACCATTTAATTTTCCTTGCTTCACAACGCATCCAAGAAGTGTTCTTACTTTTGGACAATTAACAGAAGAACAGCTTAATAAATACGAAAATGCTTTTAGAGCAAAAATTGGAGAAATAGTAAATACTTTTAAACCTGACATAATACATTCTGGACATATTTGGATACTATCTAGTATAGCAACTGAATTTAATATACCAACAATAGTTTCTTCTCATGGAACTGATATAATAGGATATGATTTATGGGAACGATTTCATAGATATTGTAGTAATGCAGTAGCAAAATGTGAAAATATTGTTACAATTTCAAAAAGCAATAATGAGCAAATTTTGCAAAGATTTCCTTATGCGAAGAATAAGGCTATTACTATAGTAAATGGCTACGATCAAGAGATTTTTTCTAGGAAGAAATACGACAAACAATTAATTTTAAACAAATTAGGAATAACTAATAAATATGATAATATAGTCTTGCTTTCAGGTAGGTTAGTTCATGTAAAAGGAATTGATATATTATTAAAAGCAGCAAAAATATATGAAAATGAAAATATATTAACACTTATAGCCGGAGAGGGAATATTGCATAAAGAATTAGAAAAATTAGCAGAAGATTTAAAATTAAAAGATGTATTTTTTCTAGGTGCAAAAACACAAACGGAACTTAATGAATTATATAATATTGCAGACGTTACAGTTTTATCTTCTAGATATGAAGGCTTGGCTTTAGTAGTTATCGAGGCTTTAGCTTGTGGAACACCTGTAGTAGTTACTAACATAGAAGCAATGAATGGATTTATGAAGAAAGAATTTGGATTAGTCGTAGAAAAAGAAAATCCTCAGGCACTAGCTAATGGGATAATTAAAACCTTAAGTGAAAAAGAAAAATATAAAAATGAAGAAATTGCAGAATATATAAAAAATAACTATTCGACAAAACAAATAATAGATAACATAATAGAATTATATAAAAATTGTTTATAGAAGGAGAAATATGTATCTAATAGTAGGACTTGGAAACCCTGAAAATGAATATGCAAATACAAGGCATAATATGGGATTTGATGTGATTAATGAAATAACAAAAATTACAGATATAAAAGTAACAAAATCTAAATTTAATGCCTTATATGGAATGGGTGAAATTAATAACAAAAAAGTAATTTTAGTAAAGCCACAAACATATATGAATCTGAGTGGAGAGAGTATAATACAGTTTAAAAAATTTTATAAAATTTCTAATAAAAATGTAATAGTGATATATGATGATATGGATTTAAAAATAGGAGATATAAGATTAAAACCAAAAGGAAGTAGTGGAACTCATAATGGAATGAAATCTGTAATTCAAAACTTAAAAACAGAAGAATTCCCAAGAGTACGTGTTGGAATAGGGACACCAGAAAATAAAAGTGATATGATAAATTATGTAATAGGACAAATTCCAAAAAGAGAAAAAGAAATACTTATAGAAAGCACACAAAGAGCGGCACAAGCAGTAATAGAAATTCTAGAAAATGGAATTGATAAAGCAATGAATAAATTTAATTAAAGGAGACAATATGTTAGAACTTATAATAAACAAAGAACCAGATAAGAAAAGTATAATGTTAGTAGAAAATGGAATTTTAGTAGAAAAACATGAAGAGCATGAAAATCATCAAAGATTAGAAGGAAATATATATTGTGGGAAAGTACAAAATGTATTGAAAGGAATGCAATCTGCTTTCATAGACATTGGAGACAAAAGAAATACATTTATAAGATTAAAAGATTTGTTACCAAAAGAAGATGAAACAAAAACTAATGTAGAAGAAAAAATTAATAAGTGCAACATAAATGACATAATAAAACCAAATATGAAAATATTAGTGCAAGTGAAGAGAGATGGTACAGAGAGTAAGGGAGCAAGAGTTTCTACACATATAAACTTACCAGGAAGATTTGTTGTTTTTATGCCAAACAGCGAATTTATAACTGTATCACAAAAAGTAGAAAATGAAAAAGAAAGAGAAAGACTAATAAAAACTGTTAGGCAAATATTACCAAAAGGAACTGGTGCCATTGTAAGAACATCAAGTGATGGAATTGATGAAGAAATACTAAAAAAAGATTTAGAATTACTTATAAAAAGATGGAAAGTAATACAAACAAATTACGAGTCTTATAAACTAAATGAACCTAAATTGATATATGATAACAAAGCTCTTCTTAGACGCACATTAATAGATGTAATAGATCAAAACTTGAATGCTGTTATAGTAAATGACAAAAAAACTTATAAAGATGTAGAAGAAATATTAAAAAATATGGAAATGAATGATAAAATAAGATTAGAATTAAGAGAAAACGAAGATTTACTAGACTTGCATTCATTAAGAAGTCAATTAGAAAAAACAAATAATAGGAAAATTTGGCTTAAATGCGGAGGCTTTATAACAATAGATAGAACAGAAGCATTAACTGCAATTGATGTAAATACTGGTAAATATGTAGGTACAAAAAACTTGGAACAAACAGTTTTTAAAGTTAATAAAGAAGCAACTACAGAAATCGCAAAACAGTTAAGACTAAGAGATATTGGGGGAATAATAATTATAGATTATATAGATATGCACGATGAAGAAAATAAAAATGAGATTAAGACTATATTAGAAAATAAATTAAAAAGTGATAGAACAAAATCACAAATATTAGGATTTACAAAATTAAACTTACTAGAGATGACAAGAAAAAATATGTGTAATAATGATGACTATTAATAGAGGAGTAAAAAATGAAAGTAGGATTTATATCATTAGGATGTTCTAAAAATCTAATAGATACAGAAATGGCTATAGGTTTATTTAAAAACAATAAATTTGAAATAGTAAATGATGTAGAAAAAGCAGAGATCATTGTAGTCAATACATGTGGGTTTATTGAATCCGCAAAACAAGAAGCTATAGATACAATATTAGAGATGGCAAATTATAAAGAAACAGGTATTTGTAAATACTTAGTAGTAATGGGATGCTTAGTTCAAAGATATAAGGAAGAATTACAAAAAGCCATACCAGAAGTCGATTTGTTTATAACAATTGATGAGTATAATGAATTTTGGAACAAAATATCAAATTTACTAAATCAAAAAATAAATGTAAACGCATGCAGTCAGTTAGACTATATGGATAGAGTAGTAAGTACTGGAAATAAAACAGCTTACTTAAAGATAGCAGAAGGTTGTAATAATAAATGTACATATTGTGCTATACCATATATACGTGGGAAATATGTTAGTAGACCAATGGAAGATATTATAAAAGAAGCAGAAGAATTAAGCAAAAAGGGAATAGAAGAATTAATACTAATTGCCCAAGACACAACAAGATATGGCGAAGATTTATATGGGAGATATAAATTAAGTGAGCTGCTAAATAAAATATGTGAAATAAAAGGAATAAAATGGGTTAGATTTTTATATGCATATCCAGAAGCAATAACAGAAGAACTAATACAAACAGTTAAAAATAATGATAAAATATGTAACTATTTTGACATACCAATTCAACATATATCAGATAGTGTACTAAAAAGAATGAATAGAAAAACTACAGGAGCTAAAATAGAAAAATTAATCAAAGATATTAAGAAAAATATACCAGATGTGATATTAAGAACTTCTCTTATAGTTGGATTTCCTGGAGAAACAGAAGAAGACTTTAAAAAATTATACGATTTTGTAAAAAAAGGATATTTTGATAAACTAGGAGTATTTATATATTCAAAAGAAGATGGAACACCAGCTGCTAGATTAAAAGAGCAAATACATCATAATACAAAAAAGAAAAGATATAATCAAATTATGAAAATTGCAAAAGAAATATCAGCAGAAAAATTGAAAAAATTTATAGGTAATGAATATGAAGTTTTAATTGAAAATAAAACATTTGATGGAAAATATTATATAGCAAGAAGCTATATGGATATACCAGATACAGATGGAGTTGTAATATTGAAAAATTCAAAAGACAATATGAATGGAAAATTTGTTAGATGTAAAATAACTAATGTGAAAGATTACGACTTAATTGGAGAAATATGTCTATAAAAAATATATTTGATGAAAAAATGTAAAATAGTAGAAAGAAATTTACTGTTATGATAAAATAAACAAAAAAAGGGGGTGAAAAAATGAAAAAAACAATAAAAAATATAGCATTAGTACTAGTCATAGGTATAATGCTAGTTTTACTTACTGGTTGTGGAGGAAATAAATTAGTAGCAACTAAAGCTTCAGAAGATGATACAATCGGAAAATATAATGAAAAAATTGAAATAACTTTTAAAAATGATAAAGCTAATGAAGTAAAAATGACATATGAATTTGAAGATAAATCAAATGCAGATGCTATGTATAGCTTATTAAATTTAGGAATGACTATGGCTGGTGAAGAAGTAGAAGGATTAAAAGTAGAACAAGATGACAAAAAAGTTATAATGACAATGGATTCAAAAGCATTTGAAGAACAAGAAGGAACAAACGATGAAGAAATGACAAAAGATGCTTTAAAAGCAAAGCTTGAAGAACAAGGATATAAAGTAAAATAGATATCTGAAAAACATTTACACAAATAAAAATAACATATGAAATAAACAAGGAGCGTATTGAATACGCTCTTTTTATTGTATAGGAAAAATCGAAGATTTTTACGTATACAACAAGGTTAGGCTACATTAGTTTTGCCCGAGCAAAGCGAGTGGCATGTATTTCGCACTTGCTTCGAAGGTATACTTAGCGAAATGCCTTTCTTATATAGTATGAAATTTCTCCGAAATTCCTACTATATAAAATGCTATAATCGCTATTGCTTTTGAGATTTCCTTATTTCATTAGAAAGTTCAAATTAGCGATAACAAGAGGCAAATTAAATCACTTTGTTATTAATGAAAAATTAAGAATTAATTGTTTGACTTGAGAATATATTTTATTTATGTTAAAATAAGTAAGTAATTATTTATATATAATAGAGAGGTTCAGAATGGAAAATAATATAGAACTATTGAGACATTTAAAAACTCTTAGTAAGCAGTATAATAATATAGGGCAAGTTGCAGAAGAAATAATTAATCTCCAAGCAATTCTTAATTTACCAAAGGGGACGGAGCTTTTTTTAAGTGATATTCATGGGGAATATGGCTCTTTCTCACATATCTTAAATAATGGCTCAGGAATAATAAAAAATAAAATAGAAGATATATTTGATAATCAAATAACAGAGCGTGAAAGAAGTGCTTTGGCTACATTAATTTATTATCCAGAAGAAAAACTAACATTAATAAAGAAAACATCAGAGGATTTAAAAGAATGGTATAGCATAACACTATATAGATTAATAGAAGTAGCAAGAGAAGTAAGTTCAAAGTACACAAGATCAAAAGTAAGAAAAGCTATGCCAAAGGGATTTGACTATATAATAGATGAACTTTTACATTTGCAAGGATGTGGACCAGATAAAGAAACATATTATAGACAAATAATAAGTTCCATAATAGAGTTAGATAGAGCAGATGAATTTATTGTAGCAATATCCAATTTAATAAAACGAATGGCAATAGATCATTTGCATGTAATAGGAGATATTTTCGATAGAGGACCTAATGCAAAATTAGTAATGAATACATTAATGAATTTCCATAGTTTAGATATAGAACTTGGAAATCATGATATATTATGGATGGGAGCAGCTTGTGGAAATAAAGCGTGTATAGCAAATGTAATTAGAATATGTAGTAGATATGACAATATAGATACATTAGAAGAAGGATATGGAATAAATATAAGACCACTTACAACATTTGCTTTAAAAACATATCAGGATGATGATTGCGAAAAATTTATGCCTAAAATTTATGATTATAACAAATACATAAGAAGTGACGAAATATCAATAGCAAAATTGCATAAGGCAATAGCAGTAATACAATTCAAATTAGAAGGAAAACTTATAAAAGAACATCCAGAATATGAAATGAAAGAAAGACTTTTATTAGACAAAGTAGACTATGATAAAGGAACAATAAAAATAGGAGATAATGTATACCATTTAAATGATACAAACTTTCCAACAATAGATCCTAAAGAACCATATAAATTAACTAAAGAAGAAGAAGAAATAATAAACAGATTACAAGAATCATTTAAAAATAGTGAAACTCTTAATAAACATATAGCTTTTCTATATTCTAAATCTTCAATATATAAATGCTTTAATTCAAACCTATTATTTCATGGATGTATTCCAATGGAAGAAAATGGAGAATTTTCAAGAGTATATATATTGGGAAAAGAACTTACAGGAAAAGAATATTTTGACTGTATAGAAAAAGTAGTAAGGAAAGCATATTCAGAAAGGGAGCAACTAGATAAAAGCAAAGATGCTATTGATTTTATGTGGTACTTATGGTGTGGACCAAAATCACCATTGTTTGGAAAAGATAAAGCTGCTACATTTGAAAGATATTTTGTTATGGAAAAAGAAACACACAATGAAATAAAAAATCCATATTTCACATTAGTAGAAAATGAAGAAATATGTGATAAAATTTTAAAAGAATTTGGCATAGAAGGAAAAAATTCACATATAATAAATGGACATATACCAGTTAAAGAAAAAGATGGAGAAAGCCCTATAAAAGCAAATGGAAAACTTCTAGTAATAGACCGGAGGATTTGCAAAAAGTTATAGAGGCCAGACTGGTAGAGCAGGCTATACTTTAACATATAATTCTTATGGACTAATATTAGCTGCAAATGAACCATTTGATTCAAAAGCAGATGCAATAAGGGAAGAAAAAGACATTAAATATGATATAATGGTAAATGCAAAAGAAACAGAAAGAAAAAGAGTTGCAGATACAGATATAGGTAAAGAAATACAAGAAGAAATTGATGATTTAAAATTATTATTAACCGCATATAAAGAGGGAAAGATAAAAGAGAATTTTTAAAAAATTCTCTTTTGTTTTTTCATTGACAAAATACAACTAAATTTGATATAAAAATACTGGTATAATGAAGCAATGTATTAAACATAATTATTTGAGCTTTTCAATTATAATGAGAAAACCTCAAAATTAATAGAAAATAAAAGGAGAAATAAATATGTTAAAAGAATTCAAAGAATTTATAGCAAAAGGCAATGTAATGGATTTAGCAGTAGGTGTAATAATTGGTGGAGCATTTGGTAAAATAGTAACATCATTAGTTGGAGATATTATAATGCCAGTAATTGGAGTTATAATAGGAGGGATTGATTTTACTGGATTAACTTTAAAGATAGGAAATGCAGAAATTAAGTATGGAAGCTTTATTCAAAATGTATTAGACTTTTTAATAATAGCATTTTGTATATTTATGCTAGTAAGAATTGTAAATAGATTCATGAGCAAAATACATAAAGAAAAAGAAGAAGAAACAGTAGAAGAACCAAAAAAATCCGATGAAGTTTTACTATTAGAAGAAATAAGAGATTTATTAAAAAATAAATAATAGGTGTTTTATGGGATTTAGATTTAGAAAAGTATTTAATATAAAGGGGTTTCATATTAATTTAAGTAAAAAAGGAATTGGATATAGTATAGGTAATAAATTCTTTAGAATAGGTAAGACAGCAGATGGAAAAGTAAGAAAAACTGTAACATTACCTGGAACTGGATTATCACATATAACTGAAAGAGATGAAAAGAATTTAGATAAAGTTGTTGAAAACAAAAATAAAAAATCTTTGAAGAAAATGTCTTTTGATGAGTTAATTGATTCAACTGCTGATAAGATTGATAAGAATTTATAGTATGGAAAATAAAATATATTTATTTAGAAATCGTTGTGAATATTTTAAAGTTTTAACAAAAGATGATGTCATTAATATAATTGGTGAGTTTGGTTCTTTAAAAGATACTTTATTAAATTCATATAGAAAAAATAAAAATTATATAGTTATATCAATTGATAATATAATTTTTGATAAATGTGTTAATGAAGAAGAGAAGCAATTAAAAAAACTTTTTGATAAAAAAGGTATTGATAATGTTGATATTATGTATAAAGAAACATTAAAGTATGTTAACTCTAAAAATAAAAAATGTGTTATTGAAGGAAAGAATTTAATATATATAGATAATCTTAATATAATTAAAGGAAGAGTAATTGTTGAAAGAACTAATACTTTAAGATGCTATTTTAATATAGTTATGAGCGATTATAAAAATCCAAAATTAAATGTTAAAGAATCTATTAAACAATTTTTTATTTCTATGATAAGTAGATTAAATATTATTTTTAATAAAATTGATATAGAAAATTTTATTAAAAAGTTAGATAATTATAAGGAGTAAATTTATGAAAAAGAAAAATATTATTTTTATATCAATTATAGTTTTATTAATAGTGATAATTATAGTTTTATTAAATATTCCAGACAAATTATATTATAAGGATAGTTTAATTATGTCCTTACCTGATTATAAAGACAACGATTGCTATTTCTATGGTGAAAATAAAGACTATACTGACTATTGTAAATTTTATTTTAAGAAAAATATAGAAGAATCTATAAAAGAAAATAAAAAATTTGTTAAAGTTGATTCAGATAATATATCACTTGTTAAAGAATATTTTGATAATTATAATGAAGTAGTAAAGAATGCTGATTTCTTTGATAAATATGATTTTGATATTTCTCAAATTGAAGAAAATGATTATGTTTATATTCTTGATAAGAGTAATGAAAATGAAAGTTTAGAAAAATTTGATTTTTATAATTTATATTATTATGATGCTTCAAAAAATATTGTTTATTATATCCATAATAATATATAAGATAAACAAATGTTTATCTTTTTGTTTAGGAAGTAATTATGAACGAGATAGAAAAATTGTTTGATTATTTGAATTTTAAAAATAAAGAAATTAAAAGTGATATATTAATTGGATGTGGTTGTATTGATACTTTTATTCCTTTAGAGTGTGTAAAACTATTTAATGATTATAATTATAAAAAAATATTATTTACAGGTTATAAAGGAAAAGGAACAATTG
>OIYV01000687.1_pt1 | contig 18181 bp, 27 predicted proteins | sample 1588251 | NCBI WGS metagenome assembly OIYV01 (sample SAMN03283282) | human gut metagenome | biome: human-associated habitat; material: feces | host: Homo sapiens | place: Peru | collected 2012
GTGTCTGAGCGCACTTACACGGATGAACAGCTGAAACACATTGATGATGGACATGGATGCACGTTTGATGGCAAGGATTACACGGCATACGAGGCAACTCAGATGCAACGCCGCATTGAGCGGACGGTTAGAAAGCTAAAGCGCGAAAAAGCCGCCTACAAGGCCGCAGGATTGCATGAAGATGAGACTGCGGTAAACATACGGCTACGGAGGTTAAACGCTAAATACAAGGCGTTCAGCGCGAAAGCTGGCCTGCCGGAGCAGCCGGAACGGATGCGCGTCTATTTCACGGATGACGCAACGTTAAAAACGGCAAATGCCATGAAAACGCATCGGGCGGAAGTGGCAGCGGCTAACGCTAAAGACGATAGCGACACTCTTGAGTTTTTCGGCGCAGACGCAAGAGATAACTTGAATTCTATTGTGAAAAGACGTACAATGAAGCTGGAAAATGGCTTTGCTTGCTTCCCGGACGGTGACCCGCTGAATGAAAACGTTAAAAGGGTAAAACCTCTTAAAACGTATTTTGACGTCGCTATGCACGGAAGCCAGACGGCAGTCGGATTTGGCACAAAAGAACTCAATATGTCACCGCGCTTACTTGCCGCAGTCATTCGGCATAGTAAAGGTTGGAATGGCCAGAAAGTTCGTTTGCTATCTTGTAGCACAGGCGCACGCATGGAAAACGATTATTGCTTTGCAGAAGAGCTGGCAAATGCGCTTGGCGTTGAAGTGAAAGCCCCAGACGATGTGCTTTTCATTTCCGGTGCTGGCGTACTAAAAGTAGGAACACACGGGGAAGGAAATATTTTGCCGTTTACCCCAAATCAAAGAGGAAGGAGAAAATGACATGGATTTCGGTTTTTTTAAAGGATTGCCATACAAGAATTCTATTGAGAATTTTGAAGACTATAAGAAATACAAAAATAGTATCCCAAAAGAAGCGATTTTAAGCCACATTTCCTCCCTCGATGCCGGGCTGACATCGCTGCCCAGTTTTGATATGTTTACCGGCGAAGAACTTCACGCAGGTATGTTTTGGGACGGTAAATTCACCTTCCCGTATGAGTTCCTGCATTACTACAAGAATTATGACATTGGCGTCCCCTATGAGTATGAAGCATATTTGAAAGAAATCGGGGTAGGCTAATGGATGATAAACTAATGCAGGCCATCGAGGCTATTATCCGGCGCGGCAATGACGCGGAGATCCGGCGCAAGGGTGACGGATACATTGTGTTAGAGGTCAAGAAAACAATCAAATATTCAACTCCCGCGTAATTGGGCGCGGGAAAGGGCAATAGGAGCCAACTGCTGAGGAATTTTCGGTGGTTGGCTCTTTTGTTTTAAGTAAAACCCGCGAGGTACAGCGGTTTTTATACAACGTTCGCCCCCGAAGAATTGGGGCCAAGGAAAAGGAGAACGAATAACATGGCGAAATTTACGAGAGCGGAAATTAGAAATATTCTCGGCGAAGCTTGCACCGAAGAGATCGAAAATCGCTTGGTTGCGCTACATCTGGGCGTGGTTGACCCTCTAAAGGACGATCTCACGAAGTACAAGGCGGACGCGGAGAAGCTGCCCAGCGTCCAGAAGGAATTGGACGACCTCAAGGCAGCGGGTGACGGCGGCTATAAGGAAAAGTACGAAAAGGAACATTCGGATTTTGAAGCTTATAAGTCCGGCATCACCGAAAAGGAAAGCAAGGCGGCAAAGGAAAAGGCTGTCCGTGCTTACTTTGAGAGCAAAAACATCACCGGCGCAAATCTCGACCTTGCCATGCGCGGATGCGGCGAGGAAATGTCTGCATTGGAGCTGGACGGCGAGAAGATCAAGGACACGAAGAGCCTTGACGCTCTCGTAGACGGCACCTATAAGAGCCTTGTTTCTAAGCCTGCTGTCCGGCTGGACATGGGCGCACGGCTCAACGAGGGCGGAAAGCCTATGACCAAGGACGAGATTATGCAAATCACCGACAGAACTGAGCGGCGCGCTGCAATCGCCGCAAATATGGATTTGTTTAGAAAGGAAGAATAAAAATGGCTGTTGATCCTAAGCTGATTAAGAAGGAAGATCTCGCCCGTGTTCGTGAGATCGAATTTACCGAGATGTTCGGCTATTCCATCAAGAAGCTGATGGAGGCTCTGGGCGTTACTCGTAAGATCGCCAAGCAGGCCGGTACTGTGCTCAAGAGCTACAAGGCTACCGGCACTCTGGAAGACGGCGCTGTGGCTGAGGGCGAGACCATCCCCCTGAGCAAGTACAAGACCGAGGCTGTGAACTACAAGGAGATCACCTTGAAGAAGTGGCGCAAGGCCACCTCTGCCGAAGCAATCACCGATCGCGGCTACGATCAGGCGGTTGAAATGACCACCGATGAAATGCTGAAGGATGTGCAGAAGGGCATCCGCAAGGACTTCTTCGACTTCCTCGCGACCGGTACGGGTACGGCCAGCGGTGCGACCTTCCAAGCGACCTTGGCTCAGGCATGGGGCCAGCTGCAGGTGCTGTTCGAGGATGACGAAATCGGCGCAGTGTATTTCATGAACCCGCTGGACGTTGCGGACTATCTCGCAACTGCCAGCATTACCTTGCAGACCGCTTTCGGCATGACCTATGTCGAGAACTTCCTCGGCCTGGGCACTGTGATTTTGAACTCCAGCGTCCCCAAGGGCAAGATTTACGCCACCGCTAAAGACAACATCGTCCTGTACTACATCCCTGTGAACGGCGCTGATCTGGGCGAGGTGTTCAACTTCACCACCGACGCCACCGGTTATATCGGCATCCACGAGGAACCCGATTACACCAACATGACCGCATCCGATACCGTTATCAACGGCATGGTGCTGTTTGCCGAGCGCATGGACGGCGTGGTTGTCGGCACCATCACTCCGGCAGTGGGGGGCTAACCGAACTGCTGAGTGAGCCTGACCCTGAAACCCCTGCTTTCTCCGACATGACAAAAGCTCAATTGCTTGATTATGCCGGGGAAAACGGGGTGGACGGGGTCAGCAGTTCAATGCGCAAGGCTGACATAATCGCAGTATTGGAAGGGAGTTGACCCGTATGACTTACGCAGACTTTGAATACTACTCCGGCACTTACATGGGCGCTGTGAGTGGAAATGACTTCCCGCGTCTGGCTGTCCGGGCCAGCTCCTTCCTCGATTATTTTACGCAGAACCGAGCCAAGGACAACGCGGAGCTGGATGCGGTAAAGATGTGCTGCTGTGCGCTGGTTGACAAGTACGCGGTCATCGAAGCCGCGCAGGCGCTTGCCATAAAGAACCTTGTAAGTGCTTCCGTCAATGATGCAGAAGTCAAAAGCGAAACGGTGGGCGGTTATTCCCGCACACTTGCGACCGGCGGCGAATCTGCCGTTTCTGCGCTGAACGCTACGGATGGGGCAAGAAAGCTGCTCGCAGAGACCTGCATGGAGTATCTCGCCCACACTGGCTTGCTGTACCGAGGGAGGGGGTGCGGATCATGTACGCTCCCCACACTGTAACGATCTACAATCCAGTTAAAGAAACCGACAAGGAGACGTTTCAGGAAACGCAAAAGCTGTATGTGACCGTACTTCGTGGCGTGATGCTGCAAGCGTCTAAGGCAGTTAACGTGCGCGAAAGCGGCCTTGTCGGGGCTGATGCGGTTGACCTTTACATTCCTTTTGGCGTGGAAGCTGTGGACGGCTTTACAGGCAAGATGAAAACCTATACCGGTCCGCAGCGGTTTTACGCCGCAGAGGACAAAACCAGCCTGTGGACGCTTTCTGTCAAAGGCAATGGTGGGACAACGTTTTTTATCAAAGGCGAGTTTGTGACAGACAACGAAACTGTGGCACTGGCTCAGGACAACTGCTACACCGTGACCAAGGTCGACGAGAAGGATTTCGGCAGCGTTGATATGCAGCACTGGCAAGTCGGAGGCGTGTGATATGGCGTTGAAATTTTCCGTTCAGACGGACGGCATGGACGCTGTAAAAGAGGCCATTTCCAAGGGCTGTAATCGCGCAGAACACGTTCTTGCAGTGCAGGTTGCAAAAGATACCGCCCCGTTCGTTCCTATGCTCACAGGCTCTCTGAGGACGCGTACAAGGGTAACGGGGAACACGGTTATTTACCCCGGGCCGTATGCCAGGTATTTGTACTATGGCAAGCTGTACGTTGACCCGCTGACCGGAAGCTCTTATGCGCGGAAGGGCGTTACGAAGGTTCCAGCGGTGCCGGAAAAGGATTTAATTTTCCACAGAACCGGGACCTGCTCTCATTGGTTTGAAGCATCCAAGGCACAGAACATGGAGAAGTGGGTGCGTGTAGCAGAAAAGGCGGTGAAGCGTGATCTCTAAAGAAAAACCTGTAATGCTGGCATCCAGCAGCGAAAAGGCAGACCTTGACCGCCTGATGCTGATTTGGGCGAACCGTTTTCCTGGTATTCCGGAGAATGTGGATCTGATCAAGTACGAGTATTTCGCGGCAAAAACGGTAGGCATGGCGCTTTCCTCCGTTCAGGGTGCCGTTATCACCAAGAAGTATATCTGCGGTGGGTATCAGGCGGAGTATTCGTTTGAAATCCACTACCAGATCGCACCACCCGGCAAGAGCGACGATACACGCTTGAAGGCGGTTGAAGTACTGAACAAATTTGCGGACTGGGCGCAGATGCAGCGACCGGACATTGGAGAGGGCAGGCGCGCCCTCCGCGTTGAGACTTCTGCGTTTGCATCGTATCTCGGCGCGACAAGCGACCAATACGAGGACTACATGGTCCCGCTAAAACTGATTTACGAGGTGAATGTATAATGGCAGATTTAACTTTTGCGACGCCCGAAGGTCAGACCATTGACCGCGAGCTTTTGATCGCGTATCTGAATACCGGCTCTAAGGAATCTCCTACTTGGAGCGCCATCGGTAAGCGCGTGGAGGATTCCAGCGAAGAGATGGACTGGGGTCAGGAGAGCAAACAGGACATCCTGGGCAACACCTTCACCACCATGAAGAAGCCCGTTATTTCCCAGACCTTTGATCCCATCCCTATGGATTCTGGTGACGCTGCTGCAGTGAAGATGTGGAACCTTGCCGTTAAGGATCATGACGCGCAGGCTCTTGCCAATCAGGATATGATGATCGGCCACTTCTATGCCACGTCCGGCGAGGCGAAGTTTGCTGAGCGGTATGACTCCTGCGCGATTGCTGTGACCGGCATCGGCGGTGACGGCGGCGGTACGCTCAACATCACGAGCGAGATCACCTACGGCGGCAATCGTACGCTGGGTACCATTACCAAGGATACCAGTGGTGTGACCTTTACGGCAGGGGCTTAAAAACAAAGGGGCGGGCGCAAACCCGCCCCAATTTCGGAGGCTATTATGAAAGACCTTATTTTTGATACCGGTTTAGTTGCCTACAACATCAACGGCAAATGCGAATTCTCTTTTAACCCCACCGACAGCGCCTTTGTGGAAAAGCTGTTTAATGCCTTTGATATCCTCGACAAGAAGCAGGATGCGTACAAGGCAGAGGTGGAAAAGACCGCCAACAAGCGGGAAGTTTTTGAAACCGCCCGGAAGATGGACGAGGAAATGCGCGAGATCATCAACGATGTGTTCGGCTTCGACATTTGCTCTGCCCTGTTCGGCGAGATGAACGTATACGCGTTGGCGGACGGCCTGCCGGTGTGGGCAAACCTGATGCTTGCTATCATGGATGAGGTTGACACCACCTTTGCCCGTGAGCAGAAAGCCACCAACCCCCGCGTGAGCAAGTATACGAAGAAGTACCATAAATGAGGTACGATCTGCCGACTGCCGTAGAGGTAAACGGCACTGAGTACCAGATACGCTCTGACTATCGCGATATCCTGACGATCATTGAGGCACTGTCTGACGCTGAGTTGTCGGATGAAGAAAAGGCTGAGGCCATGCTTGATATTTTTTATCCGGATTTTTCGGAAATGCCGCAGAGCGACTACGAGGAAGCTATCATGCAGTGCGTGAAATTCATCAACTGCGGGGAAGAACACCGAGACGAAAAACGCGGGCCGAAGCTGATGGATTGGCAGCAGGACTTCCCTCTGATCGTTTCCCCGGTCAACCGTGTTCTGGGACAAGAAGTCAGATCCGTTGAGTATCTGCATTGGTGGACGTGGGTATCCGCGTATCAGGAAATCGGGGATTGCACCTTTGCCCAGGTTGTGGGAATCCGCAATAAAAAGGCAAAGGGGAAGAAACTGGATAAAAGCGAACAGGAGTTTTACAAGCAGAACCGGCACCTGGTTGATTTCAAGCGGCAGTATACGGAACAGGACGAGGACGTTATCAGCAAATGGGTGTGAACTGCATTTTACCAGGTTTAAGGTAAGGGCGTTATGAAGAAAATAAACTTGGGTCTAAAAATCAGAAATAAAACAAATAACACAGCTAAAACAAGTGCAAAAACTCCAAAGCCGTGTTTTCGGCTTGCATCCATTTGCTTTTGAACTTCTGGACTGTCACTATAAAATTCAATGCCGCCATTTTCGCTGCCCCAACAAACAATCGTATAGGATTTGGCATCTGGGGATATTGAAGCGACTGCTTTTGTTTTACCACCAAGTTTAAAGCTTAAAATGCCAGGTTTATTTGGCAAATCTAAGCTCAAGCTGGCCCCGTTTTTTATGCCTCCGGCAAAAACCTCATCAAAATACACAGAAAATACTCTGGCGCAGTATGCCATTCTCTTTTCGCGCTTAATTTGTATTACCATTTTGCACCTCCTACAAAAAATAGTTACACTCCCAATATAACATAGTGCCCGCAAAAAGCAAGGGAAGAAGGTGATCCTGTGGCAGATGGGTCTATTGTTCTAAAAGCAGAATTGGATGATAAGCAGGCGCAAATTGAATTGAACCGGCTTACCAAAAAAATAGATACGCTTAACGATAAAATTACCAGCAAAAAACAGGAGCAAATGCCGCTGGTTGAGCAGTCTAAACAGATTGCGGCAAATCTTGATAATGCAAAAGCAAAGCTTTCCCAGATGAAAAGTGGAAATGAATTTGTAACGTCCAGTGCATTGAGAGAACAAGAGCAAACTGTTGCATCCATTCAAAAAGATTTTAATAGCGTTCAAAAAAGAGTTGAGAATATTGGGACCTCTATCGCTAATGATACGCAAAAGCTTGATCGCATGAAGACCAATGCCGGAGAACTATCGGCTCAACTTGCAGGGGCAAAAAGCAACGCGCAGGGATTATCCCCAGCGGCTCAAGCTGCGGCAAATCAGATGGAAAAGCTCGCAAGTCGCATTAAGGGCCTTGCTCGACGCGTGTTTGTTTTTACCATTATAACCCAAGCATTACGCGCCACGAGAAACTGGATTAGTAAATCAATCCGCGTAAATTCTGAGGCGACACAGTCAATTGCACAATTAAAAGGGGCTTTATTGACTCTGGCACAACCGCTATTAAGCGTTGTCGTTCCGGCTTTTATAACTCTTGTAAACATCTTGACAAGCGTTGTGAACACGATTTCTAAACTAATTTCGATGCTTTTTGGGACAACGATAGAAGAATCAGCAAAAGCGGCAGAAAACTTGTATGATGAACAAAAAGCACTGGATGGCGTAGGAGCATCAGCAAAAAAAGCAGGGAAATCTCTCGCAAATTTTGATGAGATCAATAAACTCACCTCGTCAACAACTAATGGCGGAGCTGGTGGCTCAAGCATTGCACCCGATTTTTCAAACTTAAAAAAAGGCATATTATCCACCTTGACTTTCACATTGGACGATATTCTGTTCAACTGGGAGGATTTGACGGCAGAAGATATTTTATCAAAAATTATTGTTTTGCTCTCTGCTCTTTGCGGTGGAATCATCGGATGGGTACTTGGCGGGCCTGGCGGGGCTGTATTAGGTATGCTCATTGGAGCAGGAATTGGCCTATTGATCAGCAATCTGACTTTCGACGGTGACGGAGTCTTAAGCCCCGAAGAAATTTTAAAATCTGTGATTTTGGCGCTCGGTGCGTTGGCCGGTGGGATTTTAGGCTTTGTAATTGGTGGCCCGAGTGGAGCAGCATTGGGTGTTTTGATTGGCGCTGGCGTAGCGTTGGCTGTAAACGGTTTAATATTTAACGGTGACGGTATTTTAAGTCAGGAAGAAATCTTGACAAGCGCTATTACAGCGCTTGGGGCACTTGCAGGTGGAATTATTGGATTTATTATTGGAGGCCCCGGAGGCGCGGCAATCGGAGCTATTATCGGAACCGGTTTAACCCTCTCTATTTTAAAAATGCTGTTTAATGGAGATGGAGAATTAAGCCAAGAAGAAATCCTCAATTCTGTTGCTACTGTGCTTAGTGCCATGTTAGGCGGAATTATCGGGTTTGCTGTTGGAGGCCCCGGAGGCGCGGCAATCGGAGCCGTAATTGGGGCAGGAATAACAGCAAAGATTCTTTCACTTGGGTTTGAAAAAACAGGAATTTCTGCTGAAAAAATTATTGTTGGGCTGGTTGAAGCACTTGTTTCCATTGCTGGCGGATTGATTGGGTTTGCCGTTGGAGGTCCTGCGGGTGCAGTAGTTGGTGCTTCCGTTGGTGTTGGCCTTAGCTTAATTATTGACCGAGCATTTTTTAAAAATAAGTCTGGCAAAAAAGCTGGCTATGAAGAGGGAAGAGATCTCGGCGATAATGTCAACCAGGGGGCCAAAGATTCACTTGGAATTCATTCTCCATCAACTGAATTTCAACAAATGGGCGATTACATGATGCAGGGTATGGCAAACGGCATTACCGGAAGCCAGTATCTTGTTTTGAGCGTGTTTCAAACGCTTCTCGACTCTATCCAACTTTCCTTTGACACTTGGCAGACGAATTTCTTTACGGGCTTTGCGGCGTTTCGTTCTACGTTCCAAGAGTTGTGGACAAACTTTTGGTCTCTTATGGGCCGGACGTTCACAATCAAGTGGAACAACATTCTTAGCACTTTGCAGCAGGGCGTAAATAACGCCATTGATGCGCTTAATAGTTTAGTGGACGCGGCGAATAGCCTTGCGGAGTTGACCGGAAGATTTTATAGCCATGTTGGGCACATCAACGTTCCACAGATTCCGTTGCCAAAGCTGGCGACCGGTGCGGTCATCCCGCCCAATAGGGAATTTCTGGCAGTGCTTGGTGACCAAAAACAGGGGACGAACATCGAGGCACCGGCAGAGTTGATCCGGCAAATGGTTATTGAGGGGCTGAGAGCCGCAGGCGGGCAAGGACAGGTGATTGAAAATGTTCTTATGTTGGACGGCGAAGTCATTTACCAGAATCAAAAAGAAATTGCACGACAGCACGGCGTAAATCTCGCGGAGGTGTGATGTGAGTTATATCAAAATCAACGGAATCACATTTGACGCGGATGTTGCGATTTCCAAGTACAACCGGTACTTCAACGTCCTTGATGGGGAAAACGCTGGGCGCGTTATGACAGGCCGTATGGTGCGAGACGTGCTTGGCTCCTATCTTGGCCACAAAATCACAGTGTTCCGGCGTGGTGATAACTACAAGGGACTTGACGATTTTTGGGATTACCTGTTTGCTCACAGTGTCGATGATTCTGTGATGCTGGAAGCTGCGGATGGGCAGACAACGATTGCCTATGAAGCGTATTACACCAGCGCATCTCAGGATATCGAAAAGGCCGAAAATGGTGTGAACTATTGGGGTGAGATTGAGGTGAATTTCATTCCAATGGACGCGCAAGTGAAGCCGTGAGGTGAAGCATGGCAAGAAAAACAAAGGTTATCTACCGTGATATTGCGGTAGGAGCCGAAGAAAACGCAGAGGTTTCTGCCGTTGGCGCAACGGGAGAAAGCGTTCTATCAAAGATTCCGTCTGGTGTGGAACCGGGGAAAATCATTACATTAGAGCCGAACCGATGGGCGTTAGACGGCACGTTCGACAGGTTTTATGAAGAAAGCACGGTTGCGTTCTGGTCAAAAGATATGAGTGATGCAGATGGCAAATTTCAAGTTGGACCCGTTATCACCATTTCTTTTTCCAAGCAGTTTTCAAGCATGGGAGTAAGTTTTGTGTTTGATGATGCTGTCGGTGAATATGTTTCTTTGCTGAATATCAAATGGTATCAGAATGATACGTTGAAAGCGGATCAAGATTTTTCACCAACCGGAACGTTTTACTTCTGTGCAAAACGTGTGGAGAGCTATAACAAAATTACAATTACGCTAAAAAAGACCTCTATTGCAAAGCGTAGGGCAAAAATCAACCGCATCATTTTTGGCGTCGAACGCGTTTTCAACATGAACGAGCTACGCGATGCAACAACCGTGAACAAAATGGACGAAAGTTCTCTTGAACTGCCGATTTCTACGTTCAAGTGGACACTGGACAGTTTAGAAGATGTGGATTATCTATTCCAGCTCAAGCAGCCGGTTGAGGTACAAAATGATGGGAAAACCCTCGGCGTGTATTACATTGACGGCAGTGACCGTAAGAGTTCCCGTGTGTATAGAATCAATTGCAAGGATGCTCTTGGGGTACTTGATGACGCACGTTTCCCTGGAGGGGCATACTTATCCGGCATTAGCGCGAAAACGCTCTTGGAAACGCTTTGCGATCCATTCACGGTTGAATATGCAGATGGCGTAACGGATCGGACACTTAAAGGCGTGATTCAACCAGGCACGAACCGCGCAGCGGTGCAGCAGGTGATTTTTGCGTGGGGTGTATGTTTGGCAACAGACGGAGGGGAAACTATTCGCGTGTTTAATCTCCCATTTGCGCCTGAAACAATCCCACCAAATCGCACCTTTACAGGTGCAAGCGTTAAAACATCGGCAATTGTGACAAAAGCGTCCGTGATTGCCCATACTTATGTTGAATCCAGCAACGGCGAAATTGAAATCAATGGGAAAAAATACGGTGATACAAAAACCATTTATTCAGTCTCAAATCCAGATGTAATCGCAACAGACAAAATCAATGTAAAAGAAATCAAAGATGCAACGTTAGTTTCCCCTGACATTGGTCAAGAAACAGCGCAACGCCTGTATGACTACTATCAACGCAGGGACTTGATTTCCGCAAGTATTGTATACGATGGTGAAAAGCTGGGCGAGTGCAAGAGCATCTATACACCGTGGGGAACGCTTAACACCGGAAATCTTAGTAGGATGGACTTCAAGCTATCCAATACTGTAGTTTACAAGGTGGAGGCGAAGGGATGAAAAATCTTTTTTGCCACACGGACGTGCGGAGCGGCGAGAGCTTTGGGCGAAGCGGCGTAAAAAACCCGATCCCCGGCAGCGGAAACGGCGGCATCCGTGGCATCGGCGGCGTGAAGGGAAATACCCACAAGGAAAAGAAATGGAAAAAGCGCCTAGACGAAAATCGCAATCACTACTGGGCCTTAATCGAAGTTGATGTGATCGATAACTACCCTGGCGAGTTGGAGCCGCCCAGCATGGGCGTTTCCGGCTGCGCTGTGGTGTATTATGACAAGTAGCGGTCCGATTCGGACACGGAGGAATTATGGCTTTTGATTTTTCGACATTGGTGACGGACCGTACGCTGGAGGATGTGACGAATAAGACCGCAAAGGGCTTTTACAATGCAACGGATCTTAACCGGGTGGACGCCTGTCTGGAGGATCTGGTGGCCCGGCTGGGCCGGGTGGGCTGCAACGTGCCGGGGTATGAGCGGCTGAAGATCGAGCGGTCGGTGACGCCCAGTTCCCGCCTGCCGAAGGGGTATACGGAACTGGCCTATATTCAGAGCACCGGGACGCAGTGGATCAACACCGGCTTTAAGCCGAACCAAAACACGAGAGCCGCGCTCACCGTTGACGCGAAACCGTCAACCGCTGCGGCGTGGCTGTTCGGCGCGAGAAATGGAAATACCGATAGGACATTCGGCCTACTCAGTTACAATTCTCAGTACCGTTCCGACTACAACAACTCGACGGAAGAGTATTCTACGGTAACTCCATCCGGGAAGTTTACAGTTGATAAGGACAAGAACGTTACAAAGTTTAACGGGACGATAGGCGTTACAGCAAAGTCTGGAGTGTTCCAATGCACATATCCGATGTTCCTTTTCGCAAACAACAACGTCGGAACAGCGGCGGGGTTTGGCTCATTTAAATTGTACGTTTGCAAACTCTTCGACAACGGCAACCTGATCCGGGATTTCGTGCCGTGCATCGACCCTGCCGGGGCTGTCGGGTTGTACGATCTGGTCGGTGGAAAATTCTACGGCAACACCGGGACCGGCGTGTTTTTGGCGGGTCCTCCCAGAGCGACGCTGCCGGAAGGATACGCACAGCTGGAGTACATCCAGAGCAGCGGTGCTCAATGGATTGATACAAGGTTTACTCCGGATCAGGATACGCGGATTATTTACGATTGCGAACGACTTTCCACAGTTTCCGCAGAACATTTTTTCGGTGTTCGCACAGGCAATACCGCAAAGGAAGCGTTCTGTTTCTACATTTACAATTCCGGCTGGCGATTCGCTTATAACAATTATGTCGCCGCAGGCGATGGCCCGTCAACCGGGCGGTATTTGTTCGACGCCAATAAAAACGTGATGACGATTAACGGCAGCTTGACCTTAAAAAGCACCTACGCAAAGTTCAAAGCGTCGGCAACTGCGACGCTGTTTTCCATGAGGTCGTTTAACTCTGGTATATCGTATGGTTCCCACAAACTTTTTTCCTGCCAGATTTACAACAACGGGACGCTGACCCGCAATTTTATCCCCTGTAAAAACGCGGCCGGAGCGGTTGGGCTGTACGATACGGTCGGCGCTGAGTTCTATCCCAACGCCGGAACTGGCAGCTTTACGGCTGGGTCGGTGGTGACGTGGGAGACGGAGCCGGAGGAGCCGACCGAGACGCTGGACCCCTACACGTGGTACGAGAGCGATGTGCCGGTGCCGTCCCAGATGGCCCGCTACCGGGCCAACGTGGCGGCGGTCCGGGCGGCGCTGCGGCTGCCTGAGGGGACGCCGGAGACCCCGGAGACCATGCGGCGGCTGACAACGGCGGAGGCCAACGGCATCGAAACGATTCTGCTGGCCCTAAATCTGATTTTAAATAAAATCCACACAGCCGTCCGCCACTGCGGCGTGACGGTGTGCGGAAGCAAAGGAGTGAGAGCATGAGAGATCGGACCCCCACGCGGGCGCTGGAAAACGGCGCACTGCGCTACGGCGTTTACGCGGAGGACGGCAGCCTGCTGCGCTACGAATATCTGGCGTTGGAGGACGAACCCGCCGACCCCGGCACGGAGCTGAGCAAGGCCACGCTGCTGCAGGATTCCACGGAGGTTTCCCTGTTCGGCAGCGCGGCGGATCGGACGGTGGATGATGCGTTCGCCGGTATCGCGGGACAGCTGAAACTCATCAAGTCCGATATGGCGTCCATCACCCTGACGGTGCAGGACACCGGCGGCAAGCCCATTCCGGAAGTGCTGGTGCAGGGCATCCTCAGCGAGAGCGGACAGGCGGTGTACACCAACGCCAACGGCGTGGCCGCCGGTTACATCGGCGAAGGCTCTCAGGTCATCAAGGTCAGCGGCTACGCGGATCTTGTGGATTACAGCGAGACTATTACCGTTACAAAGGGCACAAATATCACAAAGACATGGAAATTGACCACACGGGATTTTCTCAAAGTCACATCCAGCCGCAGCATTAAGTTCTCCGGCAATGTTGACACTGTCGATTTTACGCTGGGAGCACCTGGAAGCGGTGCGGGCGGAAACATCTCTCCAGAATCCGATGACAGCACAGAGGAGATTGCCACCGGCGGCGCGGGCGCAGGTGGCAGCGTGAAAGAGGTCATCGCAAAAGCTGTATCGCCGAATGTAAGTTATCCCGCCGTGATCGGTGCTGGAGGTTTGAGTGGGGACAGTAAAACCTATTATCTCAGTCTTCGCAAGTCTGTATATGCCGAGGATGGGAGCGCGGGCGGCACGACAAGCTTTATGGGGGAAAAGATTTCCGGCCCATCAGGAGGAAAGGGAGCATATTGGCTCTACCCTAGGCAGGAGTGCTTCGCAGGGGATGGCGCACAAGGAAATGGAAATGGGGCAAGTGGTGTAAAAACGTACAGAGGGACATCAGTTAATGGCCAAAATGGTGGAGCGGGAACGCAAAAAATGTACAAGTCCCTGACCGAAACGGAAGATTATGGCGGTGGTGGTGGCTCCGGCCCCATCGGAGGAGATCCGGGGGCTGGAGGCGCACCGGGCGGCGGCAATAGCGGAAGGCCCTATGTCGGACAGACTTCAGGATCCAATGGAACCGCAAATAAGGGTGGTGGCGCCGGTGGCGGCGCTGGTGGAGATGGTAAGGGCGGCAAGGGCGGCAGCGGTGCGGTTGCCATCCGGATGCACCTGAAATCTGCGGCGTAAAGGAGGAAGCCTATGGAATACTGCATCGTAGAGGACGGCGTGATCGTCAACATGATCGTGGCCGAGGCGGACTTCGCGGAGGAGATCGGGGCGCTGCCCTCCTACGAGGGCGCGGCCATCGGCGGGGCGTATACCCCGCCTCCCCCGGAGCCGGAGCCGCCCACAACCGACGAGCGGCTTGAGAAGCTGGAAAACGAAAACAAGCTGCTGCGGGAACAGGTGAGCGCTCAGGCGGATCAGGCGGAGTTCTACGAGGAGTGCATCGCCGAGATGGCGGCGATCGTCTATGCGTGAGTTTTGGGCTGAAAAAGCCCTGAACCTATATTTTTTACTATCGAAAGGAGCAAGAGACATGATGGCAATGTTGTTTGCGCAGAGAGTGATTTTAGGCAAGACCGAGTTTGAGAAGGTGCCCGCGAAGCTGAAACAGCAGGTGGCGGACATCCTGATCAACGAGTGCGGTCTGCCGGAGCTGGTGCCTGCCGAGTTTGGGGGCACCGCGAAGGCGGAGTAACAAAAAAGCCGCCCAGCGGGCGGCGCAGAAAATTGACAAAGCAAGGCGGATCGTGTATGATGGGGTTCGCCAGTAAGAACGGTACGGTTGTTTCCCCGTAAAGGGGGTGACCGCATGAGCACAGCAGAAACCATTGCGTTACTTATGCTTGTGATTGCGGCTATCAAATTAGGCGTTGACCTAAAGAAATAACCGCCACCTAAATCGGCAGCGGCTTTTCTACGGATTCTAAATCTGTTGGGGAACGACCTGCACCGACCAAAGTGAGCCGTCCTTACTGGCCCTATTATATACATGCCTACGCCGCTTTGTCAAGAATGACAAGGCGGCTTTTTTGATTAGGAAACCATATAAGCGCCTTAAAACTGCAACTTTAAGGAGTGTGTTATGACGGAGACGATAATCTGCGCCCTCATCACCGGAGGGCTGACGCTGATGGGCGTGCTCATCGCCAACGGCAAACAGCAGGCGATCACCGACACCAAACTGGACGAGCTGACCCGCGAGGTGCGGGAGCATAACAGCTTCGCCCAGCGGGTGCCGGTGATCGAGGAACAGATCAAGGTGATCAACCACCGGATCGAGGATCTGGAAAATAAAGCATAGGAGGTAATTTTATGGACATCGGAACGTTGGGCATTGCAGGGGTGGCGGTGATTACCGTCATCTGTTACCTCATTGGACAGGCCGTGAAGGCAAGCGGTCTGGAAAACAAATGGATTCCCATCATCGTGGGCACCTGCGGCGGCGTGCTGGGGGTGGCGGGCATGTACCTGATGGCGGATTTCCCCGCTCAGGACTACCTCACCGCCATTGCCGTGGGCATTGTGTCCGGTCTGGCCGCCGTGGGCGTGGATCAGATCGGCAAGCAGCTGAACCAGTAATTTTTGACCAAATTTTGAAAGGAGTACATACCATGGACAAGACTTTTGAGAACATCATCAACGAAGGCAAGAAGAACGGCAAGAAGCTGAGCGAGATCAACGCCGAGCTGAAGGCGGCTGGGGCCAACTTCCACTTGAATCCCGACGGCGGCGTGGCCGGTTGGACCGATGCAGAGATGAAGGAGGGCTTTATCCCCGCGGAGACCGAGCCGGAGGACGTGAAGCACCTCCACGATTACATGCGGCGTGACCCCGCCAAGGCCAACACCGAGGAGGAGGTCTGGGTCCCGGAAGGTCATTACCGCATTACCTTTGACGAGGACGGTCACGCCACCAAGGCCGTGAGAATCAATGGTTGATACGTTTGACTGCGCCCGTGCGCAGATCTACCACAACACCGGCAAGCTGACCCCGGCGCAGATCAAGGCCAAGACCGGCTGCACCCACATCATTAACGGCTACCTGTTCAACGGGAAGTTTCAGCCGGTGGGCTGGACGGTGATTGACGGCAAGGTCATCAGCCGGGACAAATACCAGGACTGGGGCGTGTCCATCGGCAGTGACGGCAAACCGCAGATGCTAACGGACCGGGGAGGATCTTTCCTCTCCGGCGTCCCGATCCTCAAGGGCGGGTCCAAGCTCTACCGGGGCCTGACCGCCGACGTGGCCCGGCCTGCTGCCCGGACGGCGGTGGGCTGGATGCCCAACGGCAAGGTATGCCTGTGGTGCGACAAGACCAGCCTGACCCGTGAGCAGCTCCAGAATAAGCTGCTGGGGCTGGGCGTGGTGGACGCCCTCATGCTGGACGGCGGCGGCTCTACCCAGGGCATTTTCCCCGGCGGGAAGGTGACCAGCAGCCGGAAGGTGCCCACGCTGCTGCTGTTCTGGGAGCGGTCGGCCAAGGTTAAAGATCAAGCCCTCGTATGGGGCAAGGCTCACGGCCTGCTGACAGACGCCAACGCCGGGGAGACCGTGACCCGTGCCGACATGGTTCGGGCGCTGTATCAGATCTGGGGGGATAACCATGGTTGAGATCAACGCCTATTCCAAGGCGAAGGACGGCAGCAAGAAGCTGTCCGGCAATTTCGAAGTCAGCGAGTTTGCCTGCCGCGACGGCTCTGACGCCGTGCTGGTGGCGCCCAGGCTGGTGATGGTGCTGCAAAGCATCCGCAGTCACTTCGGCGTTCCGGTAATGATTCACAGTGCCTACCGGACGCCGCAGTACAATGCCAAGGTAAACGGTGCGGCCCACAGCCAGCACTGCTATGGCATGGCGGCGGATATTTCCGTCAAGGGCCAGACTCCGGCAGCGGTGGCGGCTTTTGCCCGGACGCTAATGCCCGATTGGGGCGGCGTGGGGGTTTATGACAGCTTTTGCCATATCGACGTGAGAGAGACCAAGGCTGACTGGAAAGGATAAAACCGAAAGGAGGGCCAGAAGATGGCAACATCCACGCGGGAACGCGCTCTGCAAGTCTGGAAAACCCATGGAGAAAACAAACCGAGAGATCCGGGCGCTGTTGTCATCCATGGCCCCGGCCCGGGCGGCGCAGGCCGTCCGGCTGGTAGGCTTGCCGCCTGACGAGGAAGCGGCGGTGCTGGCGGTGGACGTCCACGGCCAGAGCTGTCTACAGGCGGCGGCGCTGCTCCACGTCAGCGTGGACGGCCTTGCCAAGATCCGGCGGCGTGCCTACGCCAAGATCGCGGATGATATGCAGGGATGAGAAAAGCCGTGTCCGATTCGGACACGGCCTTCTTATTTTTCTTCCCACGCCACCAGCGTCCAGCCCTTATACGTGGACACCGTGCATGGCTTCCCGTTTGCCCTGCGAAAATTGCCCTCCATGGAGCGCTTGATCTGGCGGAATCCGGAGGAAATGGCGGCGGCGCTTTGCTCCGTCGGCTCCATGCCAAAGTCGGAGGTGTGCTGTCTGGCCCAGTCCGTCAGATTGGTCACAACAACCGGCTCACCGTCCGGCGTGCGCAGGTGCCAGATCTTGGCGTTGCGGTTCTGTGGTCCACGCTGGCCCTCCGGCAATGCAAGCGCGGCCTCCGTGCCGTGGACCAGATTGCCGGTTCTTTCCGCTGCCGCAGCGGCGTTCCGCTTGGCGGCGGCGCTCCACTTGTTGTGCCGTCCCTTGTGCTGTTGGCTGCGCCATGCGGCGGAGCAGGCCGGGGAGCAGGTGCGCTTGTTGTTGGACGGCGGCGTTTCAAATTCCGCGCCGCAGATCACACACTTCCGGGTCATATCAGTCTGCGGATGTCCACATCCAGCGCGTCGGCGATGGATATCAGGTTCTTGGCGGTGAGGTTTCCGGCCTCTGCCTCGCCCAGCTCCACCCGCTGGATCTGGCGGATATTGACACCGGATTTTTTAGCAAG
>OIYV01000688.1_pt1 | contig 18174 bp, 27 predicted proteins | sample 1588251 | NCBI WGS metagenome assembly OIYV01 (sample SAMN03283282) | human gut metagenome | biome: human-associated habitat; material: feces | host: Homo sapiens | place: Peru | collected 2012
ACATAAATGGACCAATCGCAATAAGAATAATGAAGATGATCTTATAAATCTTGATAGAACGAATACCTGCAAGATAATACATACATCTTTCACCGTAGTAGTTCCATCCAATAATTGTAGTAAACGCAAAGAAAATCAATCCAATATTTACAATATATTCACCAATAAATGGAATAATAAGTCCTCTATTAAAGGCAAGTGATGTGACTGCAGCTCCTTCTAAACCACTTGTGTTCGCACCAGTGATTAAGATTGCAAGACCTGTCATTGTACAAATGACCATTGTATCAATAAAAGTACCAGTCATAGATACAAGTCCCTGTTCTACACATGAATCAGTCTGTGCAGCAGCTGCGGCAATAGGAGCACTTCCTAAACCACTTTCGTTAGAGAAGATTCCTCTACTAATACCCATCTTCATCGCAACACCCATACCAGCACCAAAGACTGCTTTGATATCAAAAGCTGAAGCAAGTACTATCTTTAATACATGAGGAATCATTGGAAGATGTGTTAATAGAATAAGTACAACACCACTAATATAAAATACACACATAAATGGAATCACTTTTTCAGCAACTGCCGCAATTCTATGAATTCCACCAATTGTGATAAAACCAACAAGAAGAGTAAGAATAATCGCACTGATCCAATAAGGTACATGGAAAGAAAGATGCAATGCATCAGAAATAGATCTTACCTGAGTGAATGTACCAATACCTAAATAAGCAACAGCTACACCAAAGAATGCAAATAGACTTGCGAGAAACTTATTGTGTAAACCTTTTTCAATATAGTACATCGGACCACCGGCAATCTGTCCATTTTCATCCTTTGTACGATATTTGATTGCAAGAACGCCTTCTGCATACTTAGTGGCCATACCAAAGAAAGCTGAAATCCACATCCAAAATAATGCGCCAGGACCACCTGCAGAAATCGCAGTCGCTACTCCTACAATATTACCTGTTCCAATCGTAGAACTTAAGGCAGTACACAATGCCTGGAAACTAGAAACGTCTCCTTCATGATTTTCATTTTTCTTGAAAATCAAAGAGAAAGCCTTTTTTAATCTTACAAACTGAATAAACTTTAAATGAGTAGTAAAATAAATACCTGTTCCTAGTAGTAACAGAATAAGGGGCATACCCCATACGAGATTGTTGACTTGAGTCAAAAATTTGGTCATAAAAAAACTCCTTCTAATAAATTAGACGGAATTAATAGTGAAAAGTATAAGTCACTGTCCTTTTACCTGAGAGTGTTACTCCTTCGGTGCTCATTATGAGTCTCTCCAGTGATTCGTCCAATAGCGATCCTTTTACCTGAAATCTTCCATCCTTCGGTGTTCTTACAAAGAATCTCTTTCGCTACTATCATCCGTTCTTTTACAAGAAAACATTATAAACAGAGATTATTATAAATTCAATGTTTTTTTATTTTAAAAGCTTTTGTATAATAAAATAGTCTCGTATTAAATATCTGTGGTTTTAAGCCACTTTTTCGGTGGTGTTTCATGTGATTTAGTACAGAAAGATAACAAACTGGTAACACATTTATGAAATTACTAAACGTGTTATACAAGAAAGAGGTGTAATTATACACCTCTTTTCTTATGTCTTAATTTTATTTATTTCTTCAAATAATATGTTCTTGCTCTCGTTCGTGTAGACATCGAAAGTGATGTCGTTCATCTTGTGCCCTAAAACTTTCTTCCTCACGTATATGTCAACATGACTGTTCTGACACAAAGAAGCGAATGTTACTCTAGTATCATGCATTGTATGATCAGAACCTAATAACTCATTGATTTTAGAAATGATTGTAGTTTTTAGAACAGGGTAATCGCAGTCAATAATACGATTCCCACTTTTCATTAAATCAGACATAACAATTTCCTTTATGTCATCGTGTATCGGAACGATTCGATTTCGCCCAGCTTTAGTTTTAGAACCTGTTATCATGTACGAAATTTGCGTATCTTTTCCATTGTCATTCGAATGTACATCTAGGTGGATGTTGTCTCGATTAATGTGAAGTAGTTCACTCGATCTCAACCCTGTGTAAATGTATACAAGCATGAGTCTACATTCATCTGTGTTCAATTCCTTCAATCTTCTTATCTCATCAAGAGTGAAAGGGTGATGTTTTTGAGATTCTTCACGTTTTGGTATTTTTATATATTCAGTGTAATTTTCATTACGATCTATAATTTTGTGAATCACTGCGTATTTGAATATTCTAGAACATATAACTTTCATGTTGTTCTGAGTACCGTGCTTGGAGCCGTCTCGGTCAAACAATGATTGAAGCATATGCAAATCTATATCTGTTATAGCAGTATCACGTAGTGATTCCAAATGAGTAAACGCTGATCGTATCGAAGCCTGTCTACCTTCTGATAAGTTAATGAAGTCTTCTTCACTTATGATATTAAATATTTCACCGAATGTCGGAACCTTCTTTTGATTCTTTCTTGACAGCAACGCATATAAGTCGGGAGCAACCTCTTTAGCCTCCTCGTTTGTTATCTTCTTGGACTGAGTAAGAGAATAGAGGGATAAAGCATTTAATGCTTCCTCCCTGGTCTCGAACGTTCCGATCACTAATCTCTTCTTTTCACCGTTGACGGGATTTCTCTCGTCTAATGTAATCTTAGCTGCGTAAGGCTTGCGACGGTTTCCACTAAGTTTGACTACTGTCCCCGAATTATTCGGTCTTCTCTTAAATTTAGCCATATTGATCACAATCCATTCTTTTCTATATATTCCTGTAATTCATTTAAATTACAGTTGAAATATTTACATAACAGTATTGTATCTTTTAGAAATATTCTGTTCTTCCCTGTTTCGACATCATAATACCAAATTTTACCATGATTGACTGCTATTGCTACGTCGTTTATAGATACACCCTTTTCAAGTCGTTTCATTTTGAAGAACGCTCCTACTGTTTTGTAATAATCATCTTTCATAGTTCTCACCTCTTTCACGTGTATTTTATCATTTAAGTTTGTTGTCAACAACCATTTTAAGAAAATAAAAAAATTTTTATGATTCATAAAGAATTTTTATAATTTATAAAGAATTTTTCAAAAACATAAATATATTTGTTGACAACGAACGTTCACAGCTGTATAGTGTAGTCATAGAGTTCGTGAGCAACGAACTTACCGAAAGGAGGCGATAAGATGTTAAGTGTAAAACAACTAAGAGTTGGGGCAAACCTAACACTAGAAGACGCTGGTGTATTATGCAATTGCTCCGTTCCTACTTTTCAAAAGTGGGAAAAAGATCCAGGGACCATGGAACTTAGAGCGTTCCATACGCTCATCAAGTTCTACAATGAAAAGAACCCTACTCGTCCAGTTTATTATGACGATGTGGAGTTCTAAAAATTTTATTCAAAAGTTCGTGAGCAACGAACAGGAGGCGAAGTCATGAGAAGACGAAATTCGAATGACAAGTCCATTTTTATTGAAGATGTTATGGCAGACATGGGAGTGTCTCGCAATTTCATCATCAACGCCATTGAACAAGGCAAGTTCCCTGGTGTTGTTGTCACCAATAAAAATGGCAGACGATCAGTTCATATCCCTCGTAAGGCATATGAGGAATATATGAACCATTTCACAACTAAATAGCGTTGTAGATATTCGTAAGCATCTACAGCCGTAGAAGGTATGACTGTTGCAAACATTTGCTCATATTTCATAGACATTCTCCTACCAAACATTTTCCAAAATCCTTTCCTTCTACGGCTCTAGGTGCTTACGAGTAAAAGAAAAGACACGTGCTGCGAACACGTGCCGTAAACAAATTCATTTACGTGGTAATTATACCACACTTAAGGAGGAACTCATATGAGTTATTTAGAAAGAAAACCGAGAAATAAGCCTTCTCTTATGAAAAGGCTGTGGCGAAAATACGGATTTCCTAGAATCCGTAGAACTAGGAAATATCAAAACTTGAAGAGAGGATGGAAACAGTATGACTAATTGCGAAAAACTACTAGCAATTATGTTGAACATCTTTGTGCTAGTTACATTAATCTCAATGGTTCTCACAGGGAACAATTGGGAATCAAACGGTGTTCATATTCTATGTGCCGTTTCAATGGGTCTCAATATCTTATTTGCCGAATACGTGTTTATAGGCAAGAGATAGTGAGTAACAGATCAGACGGAAATCAATTTGAAAAGAAGTTCTGCGAAATCCTTTTCCAAAAAGGGTTTTGGGTTCACAACCTGGCTCAGAACAGCGCTGGTCAGCCAGCAGATGTTATCGCTGTACGAAATAATCACGCATACCTTATTGACTGTAAGGTATGCAAGAACAACAAGTTTTCTCTATCTCGTATAGAGGACAATCAGCACTTTGCAATGAATGCATGGTGCGACAGTGGAAATGGGTATGGATGGTTCGCCTTACTCATGAACGACAAAATCTATATGATCAGTCATTTCGCATTACTTCTTATTCAACAGGAGAAGAGAACAGCCACTAAAGAAGACATTGAGACATTCGGTGTAACTCTAGAGGAGTGGTTGAACCAATGCTTATAGAAGTATCTAATGTCTTGACTGTTCACGAACCAACAAAAGAGATGATCAATTGGTGTAAGAAGAACCTGGTTCTTTCTAATCCCGAATATGCATCCAAGGCACGAATGCACTTGTGGTTGGGGAATACACCTAAAACATTGTCATTATACGAAAGACATGGAGATGAGTTGATTCTTCCATTCGGAGTTCTGCGAGAATTACCGAATAAGGAAACAACGGTCTTCAAAAGCAATTTTAAACCGTACCAGGAAGTTGATTATAAATGCGACATTCCTCTGTACGATTATCAGAAAGAAGCCGTAGAAGCGATGATACTCGCTAGATACGGCATATTACAAAGCGCTGCTGGTAGTGGCAAAACGCAGATGGGTATTGCGTTAGCTGCTAGACTCGGCAGAAAAACGTTATGGCTCTGCCATACGCTTGACCTAGTCAAGCAGAGCATGGACAGGGCAAAAATGTACATGGATTCTTCTTTGCTGGGAACGATCTCAGAAGGGAAAGTGAATATCGGAAAAGGTATTACCTTTGCGACAGTTCAGACCATGTGCAAGTTAGACCTTTCACAATTAAAGAACGAATGGGATGTAATCATAACTGATGAAGTCCACAGAGTCAGTGGTACACCGACATCTGTTACTCAGTATCAGAAGGTGCTTAACTCGTTAGCAGCTAGACACAAATATGGTTTGTCTGCAACGGTTCATCGCTCAGACGGAATGATTGAAGCGACATATGCTCTTGTGGGAAACGTTTCATACGTAGTACCCGACGAAGCAGTGGCTGACAAAATCATGAAGGTGGGAATACTACCCGTGGGAACAGGAGTTCAGATGAGCAGAGGTGCTCTGAATACTGACGGGACCATCAATTACACCAAGTTGATTACATACCTAGTTGAAAACGAGGAACGTAATCAGTTGATTGCTGATTCCATTGAACCAGGAAGACCGTCACTGATTCTATCAGCGAGATTAGGTCATCTAGAAAGCATTATGAGTCTTCTTCCCGAAGATATGCGAAATGATGCAGTCATGGTGAGTGGGAAGATGACATCTAAGAAAGGCAAGAAGGAGCGAGAGGAGGCTCTCGAAGATATGAGAGTCGGCAGAAAGAAATATCTGTTTGCTACATATTCTCTCGCCCGTGAAGGACTCGATATCCCGTGCCTGGAACGTCTGTACATGACGACACCACAGAAGGATTATGCTGTGGTAACTCAGAGTATAGGACGTATCGCTAGAACGTGCGAGGGTAAGGATAATCCAGTCACATATGACTTTGTCGATGATATCGGCTATCTTGTGAAGTCATACAAGAAACGCTGTAGCGTCTACAAACGCAACGGCTGTTACTTTCTTGACTCATGAGATTGGTTACGTATGACTGTGAAGTCTTCGCACATGACTGGTTAGTCGTGTTCAAGGACAAGCAGTCGGGTAAGTACACCTGTATTTGGAACGACAACGAAGCCTTGGCTGATTGTTTGAGTGATGACTGCATATATGTGGGATTCAATAGTAAGCACTACGATCAGTACATTATCAAGGCGATTGTCTACGGTTACTCCCCACAAGAGGTAAAGAAAGTCAATGATTACATCATCGGTGGGGGTCAAGGTTGGCAGTGTCCAATGCTTGATTACTTCTTCCGATTTAACAATGTTGATATTCGAGATGACACCCAGCAAGGATTATCTCTGAAAGCAATAGAAGGACATCTCGGAATGCCAATCAAGGAAAGTTCTGTTCCGTTTGATATTGACAGACCTCTTACTGACGAGGAACGAGAAGAGACGGTCTTCTATTGTAAACACGATGTTGATTCTACTGAGAAATTGATTGACTTGAGAAAGGATTATCTAGAAAACAAGATAAATCTGGGAAAACTTGCTGGGTTAAATGAAGTCAAGGCAATGGGAATGACCAACGCTAAACTTACTGCAGCAATGCTTCAAGCCAAGAAGAAACAGCATAACGATGAAAGATGTTATGAATATCCATCAAATCTCAAAAAGGAATACATTCCTCAAGAAGTATTTGATTTTTTTGACAGAATACATGATGACTCGTTATCAGATGATGAAGTATTCAAAGGTAAACTGAACATCATGATAGGTGAATGTCCCGTAACATTAGGGTTTGGTGGAATACACGGTGCAATTCCTAATTTCATTTGGGCAGAATCACATCAGCGTGGAATATGGAATAAGGATGTAGGTAGTTATTATCCTCACCTGTGTACGATTAATGGATATACAAGTCGTAATATTCCAAGTCCTAAGTTATACGAGAACGTACTTGATCGTCGTATGAAGGCTAAAGCAGAAGGGAACATGAAGGTTGCAAATCCACTTAAGTTGGTATGTAACACAACATATGGATGTCTTCTCAATAAATATAACGATTTATATGATCCGTTGATGGGTCGTTCGGTATGCATTTCGGGTCAGTTGTATCTGCTTGAGTTAGCAGAACACTGCTACCAGGAAATAGAAGGATTGCGAATCGTGCAGCTGAATACCGACGGTATTATGGTTGAGTGTGACAAGAAGGATTATAAGAAATTAAACGACATCTGCGATGAATGGCAACAGAGAACTGGCTTCGAGTTAGAAGAAGACACTGTTATCAAAATAGTGCAGAAAGACGTCAACAATTATATAGAAGTACAGCAAGGTGGAAAACCTAAGGCAAAGGGTGGATATCTTGTTAAGGGAGTGTCTACAAAAGGAGCATTCAATGTCAATAACAACTGCGTAATTGTTGCAACAGCATTGAAGGAATACTTTTTGAACGGCATTCCTGTGGAAGAGACAATCAACAATTGTGATGACATCTTCCAATTTCAGATGATAGCCAAGGCTGGGGCAAAATACAAAGAAGCATACCATCTAGTAGATAGAGCGAAAGTTCCCGTTCAGAAGGTAAATCGTGTGTATGCTACCTCAGATGAACGATATGGAAAACTATATAAGGTCAAGGCAGAAGATTCTTCCGAAGCGAAAATCGATTCACTACCCGAGCATTGTTTTATTGATAACAACAATGAATTAAGTATTGAGCAGATTGATCGTGATTTTTATATCGCTATGGCTAAGAAAAGAATTAATGATTTCAAGGGTATCAAACCCGAAAAGAAAGGAAAGAAGAAAATGGCAACAACCACTAAGAAAACTACAACAACCAAGCCTGGTAATGTTTATCAGAAACTTATCCAGGCAAGACTCACTTTTATGGAAGGTGGAGTTGAAAAGACAGGAAAGAACACGTTCATGTCATTCATGTACTTCGAACTTGAAGACATTGTTCCGAGAGCAACGAAGATCTTCAATGACATTGGATTGCTTTCTGTAGTTAAATTCGAAGACGGACAGGCGAAAATGAACGTCATCAACACTGACAATCCGGATGAAGTAGTTACATTTACTGCTCCGTTCGATAAGATTGAACCTATAATATCCAACAATAAGGGTACTAAGGCGACAAACAGTATGCAGGCATTGGGAGCATCAATCACTTATATGAGACGTTACCTATACATGATTGCATTGGATATCTGTGAAGCAGATGAAATTGACGGACATCTTGGTGAAGAATCTGCACCTAAGACCGTAGCAGCCAAGCCTGCACAGAAGAAAATCCCTGTCACTCCTCAGCAGAGAGAACAGGTTAAGGAACATTTAACTGCTCCAGCTGAAAAGGCGAGTGCTTTACAGATTAAAGGCTTGAAGAGCGTTCTTAAGAAGTTAAGAGAGGCAGACCCAAGCAAGGAAGATTTTATTCTCAAGTTGGGAGTACAGACAAAATCCTTTACTGATATCAGTAAGGCAGACTGCGAAGCAGTCATCAAGAGAGTTAACGAGATGTTAGGAGCATAGTATGTATAAAGAATTATTAGAATTATTGTCCGTCCCAGCTACTAAGTACGAGGATATTCAAAATATTGTATGGGCACAAGACGATGATATCGATTTGATAATCCCTATCGAAGAACTAGCAGAACTCATTCAATCACTCACTAAGTACAAGCGTTACGGCTGGAGTACGAAAACTGTCGAGAACATCAATGAAGAAGTCGCTGACGTTCTTATATGTCTAACAGAACTACACGTCAGTGGCTTAATCAATCTTGACGTAGTGAAAGCAATACAGACGTATAAGATTGATCGTGAACTAAGCAGAATCAAGGAGGCACAGTAATGTCGAATATAAGATGGTTAGAGGGTAATCGTGTTCAGATTGACCCTCCTAAAAGAACAAAGAAAATCACAGGTACTCGTTTTGCAACAATCCTGGGATTAAATCCCTGGTCAACACCATTCGAAATGTGGTGTGCGATTACAAAGACATGGGAAAAGCCTTTCGAGGACACTATCTATACCATTGCTGGTAAAACGATTGAACCTAAACAGGCTGACTACATGGAAGAAGCCTATGCGATGGACTTAATCAGACCTCGTGACATTTGGGGTGATGATTACTTCCACAAGACATGGGGTGACTTCTTTCCCGAATCCAAGCACCTAGGAGGTATGTGGGATTATCTCATGAAGGATGAAGACGGAAACGTGGAAGCCGTTCTAGAAATGAAGACTTCAAAGAGAGTAGAAGACTGGGCAGAAGATATTCCCGAATACTATGCCTTACAGGCAGCGTTATATGCATACCTATACGGTGTAGATGATGTAATCATGGTTGCTTCCTTCTTGGAAGAAAATGATTACAAGGACCCTGGTAAGTTCGAACCTAATGCATCTAACACTATTACTCGTGAGTTCAAGGTATCTGAAAGATATCCTAACTTCCAGGCACTTGTCGAATCAGTCGAGCAGTGGTGGGACGAGTATGTCACTACTGGTATCTCTCCCGAATATGACGAAAAGAAGGATGAAGAAATCCTCAAGGCTCTGCGAACAAATACAGTATCAGACAACAATCTAGACAGTATGCTCGCAGAAGCTGAGCAGCTAAAGATTGATATTGATAAAGTCACTGCTACTATCGCAGACAAGACAAAGCGATTAAGTGATATTAACAAAGCCATTAAGGATTATGCATTAAAGCAGTTCCGAGACGGTGATAAGAAGGTCGAAGTCAAAGGAAAGACCTTAACATGGACAGTATCTAAATCAGTCAGAACCGACATTGACAAGAAGAAGTTGGAAAAAGACGGATTATTAGATAAATACAAAAAGCAGTCTGAATCATACAGACTGACATTATCAGAAGTAAAAGGAGACAAATAAACAATGAGAATTCCAATGAGAGACGGGTTCAGTATCATTCCCGAAGGAGAATATGTGTTCCGAATCTATGAAGTGAATCATGATGAAAAATTCGGAAAAATCGAAATTAAATTAATCAACGCTAAGGGTCAGACAATGACCGAACGATTCACTTTAATGGACTCACATGGCGAGTACAACGATAGAGCGTTAAGTGCGTTTTCGTATTTTGCTAAAACTGCCATGAATGACTTTGACATGGAAGATGTAGAACCTAAAGACTTAGTTAATCACTACATCAGAGCAGAAGTCGTTCATAACGAGAAGCAAAGCAATAAAGATCCTAACAAGACTGTCACATTCGCCAACTTAGGTGATAAGTCTCCTGCTGATGGATTCGACACACAACCTGTTGAAAGAGCCTTAACTTTAAGCAATGAGGACGGAATTCCGGAACCTACTGTACAGGAAGAACCTCAGCCTCAGACAACAGGCTTGAATCTAGATGAAATGCTAGGCTAATCAGTTGGGAGAGATTTCTCTCCCGACATTATTAAAGGAGAATCTATATGGATTGTATAAATCACCCATCGCATTATGAGACAGGAAAATATGAATGCATTGATGTGATGGAAGAAACACAAGGTGTGGAAGCTGTGAAGAACTTCTGCATCTGCAATGCCTTTAAGTATCTATACAGACATTCCAATAAGAACGGATTGGAAGACATCAAAAAGGCTCAATGGTATCTGAATAAGTACATTGAACTGTCTGAAAGAGGTGATATTCATGAATGATACTGTTTCCATGAAATCTCACCAGAACGCTATTGAGAGTCTAGAGAAAGAAATCTCTGAACTTCAACAGGACAAGAATAATCTATATGAGGATTATGAACAATTGCAGACTCAGTATAGTGAACTAGTTAATACATATAACAAAGTCCTCAGTCGTGACATCAAGGATATCAATGAACTAAGAGAAACAATTGAGAATCTTGAATACGATCTTAAGAAGAAAGACGAAAAGTCTCTTCTCAAAGATAAGCAGCTGGAGGCTAAGGATAAACTAATCAAACGATTAGAAGAAAAGTCAGAATCAGAAGACGCTGAACAGTTGCAGTATACTCAGACACTTCTCAAAAAGATTGAGAACTTAATGAACCTCGTAAAAGAGTATCGAATCGCAGTCGGAGTACTGATTGTAGTGATTCTGTTTCAGATTATGTTGATGGTCACACTGTAGGAGGAAATATGGGATATAAATTAAAAACAGTAAACGGAAGAGTCGAGGCTCTTCTAGAATCGGGTAAAGATTTAGTAAAAACCGAAATGTCAGCATCTGCTGCACAACACATTCTAGACACAAGTAAACACATTAAATCGGATATCGAGGGGTATCCAATCCACACCGATGATGGTTGGTACTTCGCTGGTGAAGAAATTAAGAGGGGGAAGAAAGCAAATGGCTAAAACATTTTATAGTGAATACATAGGACACTGCATGAGATTCTATGCACGACACACATTGTTAGAAAAGAGAAGTGAAGCAGACGAACTTAACTGGAAAGCGTGTCATGATGCTTTGCAGATGTTCTCTAACGAAGATCAGCAGATGCTCGTTGATGTGTACAATCACAACATTCCGATGAAAGACGCTGTCACAGAACTCTCTGAACAGTACTGTATTAGAGAAAAAACCTTATGGAAGATGGTCAAGGACTTAGAAAGACGAATCGCTAAGAAGCGAGGTTTAATCTAGCCATGATCGATTATGACAATATCCCACAGGAACTCAAAGATCTAAAACAATGGGTCTGTACTAATGACGGTATGAAAGTTCCAATGAAGGCATGGGAGAATGAAGCAGCTTCGTCTGTCAACCCCAACACATGGTCAGATTTCGATACTGCTCTAGTATCGTACAATCTAGGATTGTATGACTACTGTGGTTTCGTATTCGCTGATAATGGATATGTAGGAATTGACATTGATGATGGATATGATGAAGACGGATTCATAACTGAACTCGGTGCAGATATTGTCAGTAAATGTGGAAGTTACACAGAAAAGTCTCGAAGTGGTAGAGGATTTCACATACTGCTTCGAGGTGAACTTCCTTTCAAAGGCAAGAACAATCTCAAAGGAGTAGAGATTTACAAAGCATCGAGATATTTCATCATGACAGGAGACGTAGTCTTATTCGACAAAATTGTTGAGAACCAAGAAGCAATTGACTACGTAGTGAAGAAATACTTCGCAGAAATACTTAAATCGGCTCATACAGAGTCGTTTGACAGGATAAGGATATACTCTCCTATTTGGGAGGAAGTCGTCTCAGAAGGGCGAATTAGAGTTCGTCCGACATATCCTAGAATCCCCGACGGGTGTCGTAACTTGTCGCTGACTTCACTTGCTGGATCACTGCATTCACAAGGGTATGACAAAATGCAAATTTACAAGGAGATTGAATACGCAAATAACGTAGCGTGTGACCCTCCTTTAGGAAGGAATGAGTTGCAGACAATCTGCAACAGCGTAACTAAATATGACAGATGAAGGATTACATAAATTAACGTGTGCGATAATCGCTAGAGCAGTATACGATTATCGTTCAGCATTGAAGGGTCATTGTGTAAATGGATATCGTAGATGTGAAGACGTCAAAGATGACTGTGAGAGATTCTTCCGTTCTTCCTGGTTTCATAGGCTGGCACCCGACATCGATGGAGAATGGATTATCGAATGTACTAAGAAAAACGTGGAAAAGTGGAAAAAGAAAAATAGCAAGTCAAAAAGTCGAGTGAAGAACGGAACAGTCATAAAGACTGTTAACGGATCTCGCAAGGAATACTCCAGCACGCTATATGCTGCATATTACGACGTTAAAAGAAGTAGAGTGGGTACCGCAAACGAACTTGCGAAAGAATTAGGATTAACGGCTGAAACAATTCGCAAGAGAGCATTAAGAGCGATGAAAGGATGCAAGTCGGCATTTGACCCTGTTATCGTACCAACTAATACTAAATACGATACCGAAGAGTATGTCAGAAGCATTCTCAAACCTGGAGAACGAAAGAAACCTAGAGCAAACCGTTCACCCAATACTCAGTATCGCTTGATCGATTGTCATACACATGAAGAAATCATGATTGGTACAGCTAAAGAACTTGCTGCGTATGAAAACGTTGCTGTTAGTGCAATTAATGATCGATTAAGGCAAAGGTTCGAATACAAGAAATGGAAAAGAAGAGTCAATTTTGTGGAGGAAATCGAATGAATGTAGATGAATCAATAATGCAGAGAGTATGTGATTTCATCTGCGATTATCACGCTAGTGGAGACTGGATATGTAAAGATTTTTATCAGTATCTCTTTAACAAAGATTGTGAAGGGTGGTGCAGGAATTGTAAATTCTTTGGCCCTGGAGACATGATGAAATGGATGGAGGGAAAAGATGAAAGTAGATAACAAAGTCCTTGAAGTTATGTGTGAGTTCATTGCAGAAGGCTACGAGTGCTATAACAGTCTCGGTGAATATTACTGCACGAGGGTCAACGAAAGATTGCGTGAGAAAGAAATACCCATCACTAAATGTAAGGGATACTTTGATGAATGCGATAAGTGTCCATTGTATAGCACATCTAACATGATGGAATGGCTTAAAACTTTAGAAAGAGAGGACAAGAAATGAACTTTAAAGTATTTGAAAGTTCCGAAGGAAACGTATGGAAATACGTGTTTACAAAAGATGATATGGTCGCAGAAGCGGTTTTATACAAATACAACAGTTTTTATGAAAGAACTGTCATCTGCTGTTCAACTATGAGTGGTTGTCCAGTTGGATGTAAATTCTGTGGAACAGGAAACCGATTTATAAGAAACTTGACAGCTGATGAGATTGTTGAGCAGATCGTAACAGTGTTATTAGATAAGAATATCACAGATGTGAATGAAAACGGAAAACGTTTTCAGATTATGTTCATGAGCATGGGTGAACCGTTGCTCAACTGGGATGAAGTTGAAAAAGCAATCACGAGCCTACATAAGTATTATCCAAACGCAGAACTCTTGTTATCAACAATCGCACCAATGGAGAGTGAGTCAATCGTAAAAATGATTCAACTTTCAAAAACGATTGATAAAGTAGGATTACAATTTTCAATTCATAAGTCAAATGATGCAGACAGAAATAAACTGATCCCATATAAGAATAAACTCACACTTGAAATGATTCGTGACTTAGGTGTTCGCTGGTGGCAAGAAACAGGAAGACACCCATATCTCAATTACTGTATTGACGGCACAAACAACACAGACATTGACAAAGAGCGTTTACAGTTGTTATTTTCACCACTTGTATTCAATTTCACATTCAGTGTTGTCTGTTCTCCAAATGAAAATATGAAAGATGCTGGATTCAAGAATCTTGATGCTATCCGTGACTTTGAACAGTCGTTCCTTGAAAAAGGATACAACACGAGAATCTTTGACCCAGCTGGTCAAGATGACATCGGTGGTGGATGTGGTCAGCTTTGGTATGTACAAGACTGGATGAAATCGCACAGTCTAGAAAAATAGAAAGGAAAGAAGGAAACAAAATGAGAAATGTAGATTGGTATAAAGAAGAACTTATTAAGATGGCTAACGAATCGAACGTCGTTCAAATCAGCTCTAGAGATGATATTGTACCAGATTCTTCAAAAGCAAATGGTTTATTTTGCTCGAAAAGAGCAACTAGTTATTTCGTTAAATGGCTCTATGAAGAATGTACATTCAAGTTGAGTACCTTGGAACTCGAACTCTTGAGATATTTCTATAGAGACGGTTATAGATATATTGCACGAGATAACGATGACGAATTGTATTTATATAAAACCCCGGCTATTAAAAAAGATTATATGTGGCTGAATATAGAGAACGAAAAATATGACTATAAAAATCTAAGAGATTTCAGAAACCTATTTTTATTTGTGAGATGGGAAGATACGCAACCTACTCCGATTAAAGATATTCTCGACAACTACGAGGTGGTAGATGATGACTAATCTTGAATACTATTTAAAGGACATTCTCAATCTTAAAAACAATTTCGCAATTTCTAAAAAGACAGGAAATGCGAAAAACTGCGAAAGGTTGAATTGTGAAGATTGTCAATTCTACAACGAAGACCCCGATACAACGTGTTATGAAGAAGTCATGCATTGGATGTTCGAAGAATATAAACCACCTGTCAGCAATCTAGAATATGACATCATGAATTACCTCTATTACAACACTAAGTTCCGTTACATTGCTAGAGACGAGGCAAAGTGGTTATACGCTTATTATGAAGCCCCTGTTAAAGGTACAGACTGCTGGGAAGGTGGGGAATGCTACGGAACTCTAGAGTTATTCGGTGACTTATTCAAGTTCGTGAAGTGGGAAGATGATAAACCAACTTCAATTCGTGAAATCCTAGAGAAACGTGAGGTGATGGGTGATGGCAATTATTAATCCGTGGATTTTCTATCTTATTGATGTATTGAGTAGTTTGAAAGGAATCAGTTTGACTGTCATAGTACTCACAATATTAGGGTTAGTGGCTACAGGGCTGGTTACGGTAATTGCTAAATGTGATAGTTTTTATGACGACGATACAGCTCGTTTTATAACATTGTCAATCAAATTACTCAAAAAGTTATTAATTGTTTTATGCATCAGCTTTGGTGTATACACCGTCATTCCTTCGGAAGAAACCATGTACAAGATGTTAGTTGCTCAGTATGTCACATACGAGAACGTTGACAAGGCGACTGAGACAATCAAGGACGGAGTAGATTACATTTTCAAGAAACTAGGAAAAGAGGATAAGAAAGATGAATAAGGAATTATGCATCCGTACGAACAACGGAGACAGTTACATATTTACAGTAGAACCTAACGAGATTGGTTATACAATCGAGAAATTGTGGGGTGCCATACAGAACGCAATCAATAATAATTGTTCAAATTTCGACATCGCTGCTGGAGACGGCATCGTAATTAGAACTAGTCATGGATTCTTCGAATTGTCGAAAGTGTTCTTCCGTTTCGATAACATTAGTTCGATTGAACTTTGTGAAAAGGAGAAAGAATAATGAATAACAGCATGGATCTTATTGGAGTATTACTTATGGTAGCATCAATCATTTTGATAGCTGCTGGATACTTTTGGAAAGAATAAGGAGAACTATTATGGGTGACTTAATGCAGTTACATTTCGCTATACAAGGAATCTTAGACCTTGTTGGAATTGGAATATTAATTATTTTAGCAATCGTATTAGCGATTTGGCATTTCATTAATTAAGGAGAATTATTATGAACTACTATAAAGAACCTAGAAGAGGAGACATCTTCTACATTACTCATGCAAAGAATTTTAATAATGGAATCACTCTTGATACCACTGGCAGACCTGGTGTGATTGTATCGAGCGATGAGTTAAACAAGAATAGTGATTACATTGAGGTTGTATATCTAACAACACAAGAAAAGAAACCTATGCCTACTCATGCATCAGTACACTGTAAGAGCGATTCTACGGCTCTCTGTGAGACGATTCACACTGTAGAGAAGGGAAGACTAGGAAACTATGTAAGAACCGTCAGCGACGAGGAAATGGACGGAATCGAGCATGGCCTTAATTGGTCGCTAGGTTTGTATAAAAAGCCCGAACTCAAATCAGTAAATAACGATGACTTTGAACCAGGTCCTATCAAACTCGCTAAGATGAGTACTGATTTTGAACAGGTACAGAAATCAATTCAGTTATCAGCAGAACGTGATATGTACAAGAAATTGTATGAAGATTTATTAGCAAAGGTGATTAAGTAATGCAGGAGTTGTTTCAGACACGAAATGGTCGTGTAATCATGGACGAGGATCTCTCGTCCAAGATGTATCTAATCAAAATGTACCATCCCGAAAAGGCTGATGCAGATTCTTCGGGATTCGAATGGTCAGAAATGGGAATGGCGAATCTGTTCGGGATGCTCTATCTCCGTGAAGCGAGATACTGCCCCGAACACCGTTCCTGGTACACATATCACGAGGGGGCATGGAGACGTGACGAAGGTTCTATCCTCGTTTCTGAAAAGATAAAGGATTTCGTCCGTCTCATGATTCTCTATTGTGGTGAGATTGAGGACGACGACCTCAGAAAGAGTTATACAAACTTTGTCAACAAGATGGGTGACAGAAGAATGCGAGATAGAATCCTAAAGGATGCTACAGGAGAACTGAGAATCTCAGCAACTAAATTTGATTCAAATCCATATCTAATCAACTGCCTTAACGGTACATATGACTTGACGGACTGCTCATTCCGAGAACACAAGTGGGATGATTTCCTTACAATGCAGACAACGTTCAATCACACAATCTCACGAGACGTGAAATGTGAGAGATGGGAGAAATTCATCGCAGAAGTTACTCAGAATGACGAGGACAAGGCTGACTTCCTACAGAGAGCACTTGGATATTCAATGCTCGGCATGAGCAATGAGGAATGTATGTTCATCTTGCACGGTAAGACCACTAGAAACGGTAAGAGCACGCTTTTGAATACCATTGAAACAATGTTAGGGGATTACGCAAAAGTCGCTCCTGTGGGCATGATTTGCCGTGGAGACAGACAGAAAGATGCAGAAGCAGCTAGTCCTACTCTTGCTGGATTGAAGGGTAAGAGATTTGTAACAATGTCTGAATCCAATGAGTACGGGAAACTCGATGAAGAGAAGATCAAGCAGTTCACAGGTGGTGAGGAAATCTCAGCACGTGCCCTATATCAGAGTGCAGTGACGTTCAAGCCTCAGTTCACTCTATGGCTGTCATGTAACGACCTCCCACTAGTAACAGATAAGTCTCTGTTCGCTTCGGACAGAATCAAGGTGGTTGAATTCAATAGACACTTCTCTCCCAAAGAACAGGACACTCACTTGAAAGACGAACTATGCGAGCAGTCAAGCATGAGTGGCATATTCATGTGGCTTGTGAGAGGATATCTTAAATATAAGGAAAGAGGTCTAGAGATGAGTGACAATTTAAGAAAGGTTATCACTAAATATGAAAATGATAACGACCTCGTACTACAGTTCCTGGACGCTCGATGTGAGACAGACGAGAACGTCAACACTAGAGCAAAGGATCTCTACCAGGCTTTCAAATCCTGGGCTAAGTCAGAAGGTGTTCCCGTTCTATCTGCTAGAAAGTTCAATTCAGAAATGGAACGACACACAGAATGGTACGACAGACAATCAACCTCTAGTGGATTGAAAATCTACTGGGGTGTGAAACTAAAAGAGGTGATTTAATGCTAACAGTTAATGAATTATTTGCTGGTATCGGAGCATTCAGAAAGGC
>OIYV01000690.1_pt1 | contig 18166 bp, 16 predicted proteins | sample 1588251 | NCBI WGS metagenome assembly OIYV01 (sample SAMN03283282) | human gut metagenome | biome: human-associated habitat; material: feces | host: Homo sapiens | place: Peru | collected 2012
GGCTTTATAACGTAATCGTCTGCACCGTATTCAAACCCTTTAACGATATCTGTTTCAGCACCTTTTGCTGTCAACATAATTATTGGAATATCTCTTGTGTTTTCTTGTGATTTTAAAATTTTACAAACCTCTAGACCGTCGATTTTTGGCAACATCAAATCAAGCAGAATTAAATCAGGTTCGCAAGCTTGCGCAAGCTCTAAAGCCTGTTCGCCATCATTTGCAATCTCAATTTCTTCAAAACCATTTGAGCGTAGATTTAATTCTATCAAATCACAAATGTCAACTTCGTCATCTACAATTAAAATTCTGTTTTTCATAAATTTATAACTTCTTCTATTTGATAAAGCGGTCTTGCTTTAACTTCCGTAAACACCTTGCCTAAATACTCTCCTATTATACCAAGAGAAAGAATTATTATCCCATTAAAAAAAGCTCCTACAAACATCAAAGATGCCCAGCCTTTTATTGTATGCCCAGAAAAATAGCAAACCAAAGTGTAAAACAGTAAGAATAAACTTATTGTAAAAATAATCACACCTGTAGCCGTAATCATTCTTAGCGGGAAAATAGAAAAACTTGTTATTCCACACCACGCAAAAGAAAGCATTTTTAAGAACGGGTATTTTGATTCACCAGCCAATCTCTCGCATCTATCATAATAAACACTAGTTGACTTCAAACCCAATAGCGGAATCAAAGCTCTTAAAAATAAAGTTTTTTCTTTGTATTCTTGTAATCTTTGAATTGCATTTTTGCTCATCAATCTAAAATCTGCATGATTGTATACAATATTCACGCCTAAAGCCTGCATCAACTTGTAAAAACCGAGCGCAGTATATTTTTTGAATAATGTATCTGTTGTGCGTTTATCTCTTACGCCATAAACAATTTCATACCCTTCATTAAACTTTTTAACCATTTCAGGGATAGCATTTATATCATCTTGTAAATCTGCATCAATTATAATTACAGCATCACCTTTTGAATAATCCAAACCTGCTATCATTGCAGTTTCTTTACCATAATTTCTAGATAAATTTAAGTAGCAAACTCTGTTATCATGTAATCTCATATTTTTAATAATGTCTAAAGTTTTATCTTTACTCCCATCATTAACAAAAAGAATTTCAAAATTATAATTTGTATTTGAATCCATTATTTTAGATAATCTTTCATATAGCATCGATAAAACATCTTGTTCATTATATGCTGGTACTAGAATTGTTATTAGTTTTTTATTTTCCATTTTTCACCTCCGATTTTTTTCTTTAGTATAGCATATTGATTATAAATTAACAAGTAGGTATAAATTCTTATTGAGTTTTACAAAAAAACAATATATAATATAAATATGAAAAATTTAATAGTAACAAAAAAATATAATGGAAAAAAGTTAAATGACTTTTTATTTGATAACTTTAATGGCTTAACAAACAACACCTTATACAAAGCCCTAAGAAAGAAAGACATACGAATAAATGATGTTAGAGTTTCAGAAAATACAACTATATATGAAGGAGATGAAGTAAAAGTATATATAGTTGATGAATTTTTGTATAAAGCAGAAAAAATTGAAATAATTTATGAAGATTCTAATATAGTTGTGTTTAATAAGCCTGCAGGTATTGAGGTAACTGGTGAAAATTCATTGCAAACATATGCTAAAAAGTTGTATTCAAACCAATTTATAGAGCCATGCCATAGATTAGACAGAAATACAGTTGGACTTGTTCTATTTGCAAAAAATAATGTTAGTTTAGAAATATTATTAGATAAATTTAAAAATCATCAAATTACAAAACATTATAGATGTATAGTTATTGGAATACCAAAAATAGAAAAACAAACATTAGTGGCATACTTATTTAAGGATAATAAGAAATCTTTAGTATATATTTCAGATACACCAAAACCAGGTTATAGAAAAATAATTACTACATATAAAATACTAAAAAAAGACCATGAAAAAAATTTATCATTATTAGATGTAGAGCTACACACAGGTAAAACTCATCAAATAAGAGCACATTTAGCACATATTGGATATCCAATTTTAGGGGATGGAAAATATGGAATAAATGAAATAAACAAAAAATTTAAATATAAAAATCAGCAATTATGTAGTTATAGTTTAGAGTTTAATTTTGAAAAAAATAGTCTATTAGAGTATTTAGATAAAAAAATAATACAATTAAAAAATAAACAATATGAATAAAAAGAAAAATACAAGTTTCACAACCCTCTTTCTTTGAATAATATATGTATATCTAACCAGATTTTAGTAGATAATATATATATCAAAGAAAGGGGATTTTTTATGAAGTCTTTTTGCATAAAAAACAATAATAGTATTATATTAAATTATCTACTAAATGAAGTAACAAATATAAATTTGGATGATACTTATATATCAAAAAATTCTTTTAAATATTATGAAAATATAATAATTCATTATACAGGAAAAAATGAAAAATTATTTATATTTAAATTATCTGAAATTTTAACTAATTGTATTATTGAATTTTATGAAAAAAATATTGTAAAAAGAATAATTAATAGTGATTTCTTTTATTTTGATACAAAAGAAAGAAGTATGATTTATAGTAATTGTATGGAAATATTAGAATTAAAAGATACTAAAGATTTTTTAGAAAGAAGGGAAAAAATATTTTCATGTTTATATGATTATATTTTAGAACATAAATTTTTTATATTAGATGGTTTTGTTAATTTTAGATTATTTGAATATAATAGTTTGCTTGCAGAAGTTGTGGATACTGGTGTTAATAAATTTGTAATAGATAAAGAGTATAAGGAATTTATAGAATTACTTCGCAGTTATATAAATTCACAGAAATGTAAAAGTGATACTATTCATTTGATTTATGGTAGTGGTGAACCAATTTTATTTGACAATATGCAAAATTTAATTATGTATAATAATGAAATTAATCAGTATAAATATTTGTCTGATATAACGTTTTCATCAAAAGATTATTGCTTAAATGCACTTCTTAATTTATTACCAAAAAAAATTATAGTGCATGAGATTGTTGAAGAAGATGAATTTATAGAAACTTTGAAATTGATTTTTCAAAATAGATTAATGATTTGTAAGGAATGTAATATTTGTAAGACTTTTAGTTTGTTGAAAGTGTAGAATTAAAAAATAAATTATTCAAGCAAAGACATAAAAATAAGTTTTCATGTCTTTGCTTGTTATTGTTTAGAATTAAAAAGTAATTCCATAAAAAAAGTTGTAAATTTTTTTGATAAAACGGCTTTATTATCTTTGGAAAAAATTTGATAAATTTTAAGAATATGTTATAATTATGAAAAATTAATAAAGTATTTTTTAGAAAAATGCAATATAATTTAGATTAATAGTTAAAAAATGGGAGGAAATAAAATGGGACTAGTTTTAAAAAATGTTTCCAAGTCTTTTATTGGTAAAAAAGCTGTAGATGAAATTTCATTTTCATTAGATAAACCAGGCGTTTTTGGTTTACTTGGTACTAATGGAGCAGGAAAAACAACAACTATAAGAATGTTATTAGGGATAATAAAAAAGGATAGTGGAGAAATAACTTGGAATGGTAAAAAAGTCGATAGAAAATCTGTTAACTTTGGTTATCTTCCAGAAGAAAGAGGAGTATATCCTAAAGTAAAAATATATGATCAATTAATGTATTTTGCAGAGTTAAAAGGAATGAACAAATGTGATGCAGATAAAGCAATAAAAGAATGGGCAGAAAAATTGAATGTAGAAGAATATATGCAAATGCCGGCAGAAAAATTATCAAAAGGAAATCAACAAAAAATTCAATTTATGACAGCAGTAATACATAATCCAGAATTAGTGGTCCTAGATGAGCCTTTTAGTGGGCTTGATCCAGTAAATACAGAATTATTAAAAAATATAATAATAAGTCTAGTGCAAAATGGAAAATTTGTAATAATGTCAGCACACCAAATGTCAACAATTGAAGAGTTTTGCAGTGATATTTTGATTTTAAATAAAGGTAAAACTGTTTTGAAAGGAAATTTAAGAGAAATAAAAGATGGATATAAGGCTAATAGAGTTCAAATAGAAGTAAATAAGCCAATAACAGAATATATTAACAATATAGGACTTGAAATTGAAAATGAAAGAAATAATGATTATACTGTTAAAATTAATAATGAAGAACAAGCACATGAACTTTTAAAAGAGTTAGTAAAAAGTGAAGTTATAGTTAATAAATTTGAAATAACTAAACCAACATTAAATGACATTTTTATAGAAAAGGTGGGTGAATAGTATGAAAGATTTATTTATAGTAACAAAATTTACAATGATGGATATGATAAAAAGAAAGTCTTTTATTATATCAACTATAATTTTTTTAATAATAATACTTATAGGGTTTAATGTACCAAAAATAATGAAAGCAATTAATGGTGAAGACGGAAAAAATACTTTATTAATAGTAGATGAAAATGATATTTTTGAAGGAGCATTAGAAAACTTAAAAAATATAGATACAGAATATGAAATTCAAATATCAAATTTAAAATATGATGAATTAAAAGAAAAAATTCAAAACGGAGAAGTTGATTCTGCCATAATAGTTGAAAAGAAAAATGAAAATGTAAAAATTAGATATATAGTTAAAAATTCTACTATGATGAGTGAAGTACCAAAAGATATAATATCTACAATTAATGGCTTATATACAAATTTGCAAATAAATAAATTAGGTTTAACAGAAGAACAATTAAAATCTATTACACCAAATTTTGAATTTTCATTAGAACAAACAGAAGAACAAAAAGCTAATGGTAATATTTTTGCAATGATGTTATTATCAATTGTATTATTTTATGCTATATATTTTTGTGCATATCAAGTATCAAGTTCTATTACAACAGAAAAAACATCAAAAATAATGGAAACTCTTGTAACTTCAACATCACCAAAAACTATAGTATTAGGTAAAACACTAGGAATAGGTATAGTTGGTTTACTACAATTAGTTGTATTAGTTGGAACAGCTTTAATTAGTGCTAAAGCATTCTTAGAGCCAGGAATGTTAGAACAAATATTAGATGTGTCTGCAATAACACCATATTTAGGAGTAGTAACAATTATATATTTTATATTAGGATATGCTACATATGCGTTATTATATGCACTAACAGGCTCAACTGTGAGTAAACCAGAAGATATACAATCAGCAAATGGACCTGTTGCAATATTTGCTGTAATAGGATTTTATTTATCTTATTTTACAATGATGAATCCTACAAGTAAAATGAATGTGTTTGCATCATTATTTCCAATATCATCACCTTTTTGTATGCCATTTAGAATAATGATGGGAATTGCTAAGCCTATAGATGTTTTAATATCAATTGCTATATTGATTATAACTATATTAATAATAGCTAAAATTGCAATAAAAATATATTCAAATGCGATTTTGAATTATGGTACAAAGATGAGCTTTAAAGATATAGTTAAGATGTATAAAGATAAAAATAATTAAATTGCATTTTTATAAGTAATTATGAATAAAAAATATATAAATTACAAAGCAGGTGATTGGTTGAAAATCACTTGCTTTTATGTTAGAATATAAAAAGAAAAATGATATGATGATTTCTAAGGTGTTTTTATATAAAAAATCTCTAAAAAATATGAGTGTAGGACTTATGAAAAATAATAGAAAGGATTTAAATCATGCTAGATAAAATAATAAACACATATTTAGATATAGAAGAAACAAATAAATAGTAATTTTATAGTATGATAGGAGGAATAAAAATGTCAGATATTAGTGTATTTGGAGATTCTGTTTTAAAAGGAGTTATATACGAAAATAATATTTATAAAGTGTCTCAAAATAGATTTTCTAATATATGTGAGGATATATTAGGAGTGTCAATAGAAAACAAAGCAAAATTTGGGAGTACAATAAATATTGGAAAAAATATAATATTCAAAAATATCGAATTGATTAAGGAAACAAAAAGTAAATATGTCGTAATGGAATTTGGAGGAAATGACTGTGATTATAATTGGAGAGAAATATCAGAAAATCCAGACAAAGAACATTATTCTAAAAGTTCAATAACACAGTTCATTGAAATATATTCGTATCTTATAGATGAATTAAAAAAAATTGGAAAAGAACCTGTGTTATTATCATTACCACCAATAGATTCAGCTAAATATTTTGATTATATAAGCAAGAAATTAAATGCAGATAATATATTAAAGTGGATGGAAGGAAATAAACAATTTCTTACTAATTGGCATGAAGGATATAATATAGAGGTTTTTAAATTGGCAATAAATAAAGATATTCCAATAATAGATATAACCTCAAAATTTTTAGAAATAAAAAATTATTCAAATCTACTATGTGATGATGTAATACACCCAAATGAAAAAGGACACAAAATTATTGCAGGAGCTATAAAGGAACATATAGAAAAAAGAAAAATTAAATTAATAGGTTAACTACAAATTACAATTTATCAAAAAGGAAGTGAAAGATATGGATATGTATCAAAAAAGAAAAATAAGAAAAGAGAAGAAAAACAGTGAAAATAATGAGGAAAAATTAACTAAAGTCGGAATAAACTGGTACCCAGGTCACATGGCAAAAACAAAAAGACAAATAATAGAAGACCTAAAACTAATAGATGTAATAGTTGAAATATTAGATGCAAGAATTCCCATATCTAGCCAAAACCCAGATGTTAAAACATATTCAAAAAATAAATCAAGAGTAGTAGTATTAAATAAAAGCGATTTAGCAGATGAAATTGAAACAAAAAAATGGGTTAAACATTTTGAAAAACAAGGAATACCAGCAGTTATAACAGATTCAAATAGTGGCAAAGGCATAAATGATGTTTTAAAAGCAGTTCAAAATGTATATAAAAAAGATGGAGAGAAATTTGCAAGTAAAGGAAGAATTGGAAAATCTATAAGAATAATGATTTTAGGAATTCCAAATGTAGGAAAATCATCTTTTATAAATAGAATAACAAAGAAAAATATAGCACAAGTTGGAAACAGACCAGGTGTTACAAAACAAAAACAATGGATTCGTTTGCAAGAAGGAATAGAACTTATGGATACACCAGGTGTATTGTGGCCAAAATTTGAATCTGAGGAAGTTGGTTTAAATCTTGCATTTACTGGAACAATAAAAGATGATATTTTAGAAAAAACAGAAATTGCATTTCAATTATTAAAGTATTTAATTAATAATTATGAAAAAAATGTAATTGAAAGATTTAAATTAGATGAAAATATAATTAAAGAAATTTTAAAAAGTGATGAAGAAGAAAATGATAAAATTTTAAAAATTATGGATATTATTGCTAAAAAAAGAGGAGCTATTTTATCAGGTAGCAGAATAGATTACGAGAAGATTTCTGGAATTATATTAGATGAATTTAGAAGCGGTAAAATAGGTAAAATCACAATTGAAAAATGCTAATTTAAATAAGAAGTATATTAAATATTGCTTAAAAATTACAGTATATAAATACAGAATAAAAAATGATTATAGTATTTAAACATAATATTGAAGAATTAATTATAGTATTAAAATACTGTTTAAGGAGTTGGAATATGATAGAATTAATCAATAGAGAAAAATCTGAAACTGATGTAAATATGCTATCTCCGTTAACATGGGCATATGTAGGAGATGCTGTTTATGAATTGTATATTAGAACCAATTTAGTTAATAATACAAAATTAAAACCACACAAATTACATATAGAATCTATTAAATATGTTAAAGCAAAAGCACAAGCTGATTTATTGAAAAAAATTGAAAACATTTTATCAGATTCTGAAAAAGATATAGTAAGAAGAGCACGAAATGCAGAAAACCATCATTTACCTAAAAATGCGGACCCTGCTGATTATATGTATTCTACAGCTTTTGAAGGATTAATTGGATATTTGTATTTAACAAAACAAGATGAAAGATTACAAGAAATTTTAAAAATGTGTATGTAAACCTTGACTATTTTGTGCGAAATATGTTATAAATATAAAGTAGTGCAAAATTATATGGCCCGTTGGTCAAGCGGTTAAGACGCGGCCCTCTCAAGGCCGAATCATGGGTTCGATTCCCGTACGGGTCACCAATATTATAAAACATTAGAGTATCAAGGGTTTGGATAAAATTCTTAATACTCTTTTTTTATTATATGTAAAAGAAGTTAGTTCAAAATAAATAAGATGACAAAAACCAAAAGAAATGCCATAAGTCTTCTGGAAATGAATAAAAAATTGTTCTTTCTATATCTGTAAAATTAGCGCAATAATCAGAAAGGAATGTTATTAAAATGAACAAAATATTAATAGTTGAAGATGATGAAAAATTAAGAAAAGAGTTAGAAATATTTTTAAATAAAAATGGATATGAAGCAAGAGGTTTAGAAAAATTTGATGATGTAATTAACGATATTATCAATGAAAAAGCAAACCTTATATTACTAGATATAAATTTACCTTTTATAGATGGTGAATATATTTGCAAAGAAGTAAGAAAAATTTCTGATGTTCCAATAATAATTGTAACAAGTAGAAACAATGAAATAGATGAATTAATAAGTCTAAATTATGGTGCAGATCAATATGTTACTAAACCATATAATATACAAATTTTACTTGCCAAAATAGCTGGATTGCTTAAAAGAAATTCTAGCAATAATCAAGAAAAAATAGACTGTGGAAAATTTGTGTTAAATATTTCTCAAAGTATAATAGAAAGTCAAAATAAAAAAATAGAGCTTACAAAAAATGAATTTAAAATATTGTATTATTTAGCAATACATAAAGGACAAATAATTGCTAGAGATGAAATAATGGATTATTTATGGGAAAGTGAGAGCTTTATTGATGATAATACATTAACAGTAAATATGAAAAGATTAAGAAACAAGTTAGAAGAATTAAATTTGCAAGATATAATAGAAACAAAAAGAGGACAGGGGTATATTTTAATATGAGTTTGAAAAATTTTATAAAAGAGAAAATATTGTTAATTAGTTTGTTAATATTAGTTTTAGTGACAATAGAAATATTTTTAATAGCATATGATGTACATAATTTTATTAAAATTTATATAATTGTTTTTCCACTATTATTAATAAGTATATCATTATCTATAGAATACTATAATAAAAAAACTTTTTATAATAAATTAGAAAAAAATTTACAAGATTTAAATGAAAAATATTTGATTTCAGAAATAATAGAAACACCAAATTTTATAGAAGGTAAAATTTTAAAAGAAGTAATTCAAGATGTTGATAAATCTATGATTGAAAATGTAAATAAATATAAAAAAATACAAGAAGAATATAAAGAATATATAGAATTATGGATTCATGAAATAAAAATACCAATTGCTACTAGTAAAATGATTATAGAAAATAATAAAAGTGAAGCAGGAAAAAGTATTGATGAAGAGCTGGATAAAGTTGAAGATTATATTGAGCAAGCATTGTATTATGCAAGAAGCAATACTGTTGAAAAGGATTATATTATAGGAAAGGTAGAGTTACGAGAAATAGTAAATACTGCGGTTATTAAAAATAAAAATTTATTAATCACAAATAAGGTAAATTTGGATTTACATGGCTTGGATAGATGGGTATATACAGATAGTAAGTGGATGGTGTTTATTTTAAATCAGATTATACAAAATGCCGTTAAATATGGGAGAAATGAAGATTCTAAATTAGAAATTTTTGCTGAGGAAGAAAAAGAAAAAGTTATTTTGTTTGTAAAAGATAATGGTATAGGGATAAAAAGTTCAGAAATTTGTAGAGTGTTTGAAAAGGGATTTACAGGTGAGAATGGTAGAATAATTGGAAAAAAATCTACTGGTATAGGGCTGTATTTGTGTAAGAAATTGTGCGAAAAATTAGAGATTGGATTGGAATTAGAATCAGAAAAAGGTGTGGGAACTAAGGTTGCAATTACATTTCCTATGGGGAGTTATAATAAATTTTGTTAGAATAGGCTAGATAGTATCCGGCTAGGTAAAATATATTAAAATTCAGTTCATTTGCTGGTCGTTTTTGGGTGCTAAAATGTGTGTGTGCTCACGCTCACAAACTGCGCATTCACTGCATTTTAATATATTTTACCTAGCCTACTTTACTGTTTTAGTGAAAAAATTGATGTGTTTATGAGTGTATGTGACAAAAATGTAAGGATAATGTCATGTAAATGAATGGCAACTAAGTTAAAAGTTATTTATAATTAAGCTATAAAAGAAAGGGGTTTTAGTTATGAGTAATGTGTTAGAGGTAAAAAATATAGAGAAATACTATGGTAACAAATCTAATTTAACAAAAGCAATTGATGATATTAGTTTTAATGTTGAAAATGGTGAATTTGTAGGAATTATGGGGGCAAGTGGAAGTGGAAAAACAACATTGCTTAATTGTATTTCTACAATTGATAGAGTAACATCAGGTCATATTATTATTAATAATCAAGACATAACAAAATTAAAAGGAAATAAATTAAATAAATTCAGAAGGGAAGAATTAGGTTTTATATTTCAAGATTTTAATTTGTTAGATACTTTAACAGCTTATGAAAATATAGCATTAGCTTTAACAATTCAAAAAGTAAATAGTAAAGAAATTGATAAAAGGGTAAAAGAAGTTGCAGAAAAATTAGGAATAACACAAATATTAAATCAATATCCATATCAAGTATCTGGAGGGCAAAAGCAAAGAATAGCTTCTGCAAGGGCTATAATTACAAATCCTAAAATTGTATTAGCTGATGAACCAACTGGTGCGTTAGATAGCAAATCAGCAAGACAATTATTAAATACTTTTGAGTTACTAAATGAAAAATTAAAAAGTACAATTTTAATGGTAACACATGATGCTTTTACAGCTTCTTATGCAAGTAGAATTATTTTTATAAAAGACGGTAAAATTTTTAATGAATTAATAAAAGGTAATGATACAAGAAAACAATTTTTTGAAAAAATAATTGAGGTACAAACACTTCTTGGAGGTGATTTAAATGATGTTATTTAAATTATCTCTAAAAAATATACGAAAAAGTTTTAAAGATTATGCAATTTATTTTTTTACAATAATACTAGGTGTAGCAATTTTTTATATGTTTAATTCAATAGATAGCCAAGAAGCAAGGCTTGCAATGAATAGTTCATCAAGAGAAATAATAAAACTTTTAATAAATTTACTTTCTGGTGTTTCTGTTTTTATATCAGTTATTTTAGGATTTTTAATAATTTATGCTAATAATTTCTTAATAAAAAGAAGAAAAAAAGAATTTGGAACATATATGTTACTTGGAATGGGAAAAAGGCAAGTATCAAAAATATTAGTAATTGAAACTATATTAATAGGTATTATTTCACTAGGTGTTGGATTATTAATAGGTGTATTTGCTTCACAATTTATGTCTGTATTAGTTGCTAAAATGTTTGAAGTTAATATGACAAAATTTGAGTTTGTATTTTCAAAATCAGCATGTACAAAAACATTAATATATTTCAGTATAATGTATATTGCTGTACTTATATTTAATACATTTATTATTTCGAAATACAAATTGATAGATTTATTAACAGCAATTAAGAAAAATGAAAAAGTAAAAATAAAAAATACTTTTTTATGTGTTGTAATTTTTATAATTTCTATTTGTATACTTGCATTTTCTTATTATAAAGTTACAGTTGATTATAAAAGTTTATTAGGAGAAAATTTACTACCTATGGTTGTTCCAATAATAGGTGGATGTGTAGGAACATTTTTATTTTTCTGGTCTTTGTCTGGATTTTTATTACAAGTAATTAAAACAAATAAATCTATTTATTTGAAAAACACAAATATGTTTGTTTTAAGACAGTTAAATAGCAAAATAAATACAACTGTATTTTCAATGACTATTATTTGCTTAATGTTATTTGTTACTATATGTGTATTATCATCTGCAATATCACTAAATAATTCATTTAAAAAATCTATTACTGAATTAACTCCAGTAGATATACAAATATCTAAAAGAACAGATATTGAGAGCTTGAAAGAAAATGCAACTCAAGAAGAAATTGAAGATTCAAAAGTATCAATAAAAGAAGTTTTAGGGCAAAATGGATTTGATATAAATAGTAAGTTTAAAGATATTGTTACTTATAATAGGTACAAAATAGACTATTTAACATTAGAACAGGCTTTAGGTGATTCTATTGATGAAGTTAAAGAAAAATATCCGTTTTTAAATGTTAATACCAAAGAAGATTTAATAACCTTAAGTGAATATAATAAAATAGCTAAAGCATATGGAAGAGAACAATATTCTTTAAATGAAAATGAATATATTGTTATTGCTGATTATGGTGAGTTTATAAAAATAAGAAATATGGCTTTAAATAAAAATGTAAACATAGAAATAAATGGAAAACAATATGTTCCTAAATATCAAGAATGTAAGAAAGAATTTATAGATATTGCGGGAAATCATTGTAATATGGGTATTATAATATTACCTGATTCAGCTTTAAGTAGTAAAGATGTAATTTCCAAAAATATGATTGCTAATTATAATGCAAAAAGTGAAGATGAAAAACAGGCTATTGAGAAGGAATTTTCAAATATATATGTGAAAACATATGACAAATATATGTTATATGTAAATAGTAAATTAGATATTTATGAAGCTACTACTGGTTTAACTGCAATAGTTATATTTTTAGCTTTGTATTTGGGAATTATATTTTTGATTGCAAGTAGTGCAATTTTAGCTTTGAAAGAATTAACAGATAGTTCTGATAATAAGCATAGGTACGATATTTTAAGAAAGATTGGTACAGATGAGAAAATGATAAATAGAACTTTATTTGTGCAGATTGCAATTTTCTTTTTGATACCTTTAGCTTTAGCTATTGTACATTCAATATTTGGTATTAGTTTTGCGTTGAATATTTTGAAGACTATTAATGAGATTGATGATTTGGTTTGGCCTATTGTTATAACTGCTGTTTTTATTGCTTTGATTTATGGAGGATATTTTGTGATTACATACTTAAGTAGCAAAAATATTATTAAGGAAGATGTATAGTGTGTGAAAAAGTGCTAGATGGTGCAGAGGTGCTGTCTGGCACTTTTTCAATTTGAAGTTATAGTTGATTTTGGATACTAGACAGCTGAGTTTATAGCTGTAGATACTATGTCTTTCATATTTTCTATCAAATCATCAATTTCTTTTGGGGTAACAATCATATTGTATCCTGTAGGATTTAAGCTTTCCTTTATTTCTTCATAATTATCTTTTTCTTTTAGTTCATTTAGATAATCATTAGATTTTGCTTCATTTTGTAGTTTGCCTATGAATAAATCTAAACAATCATTAACTAAAACAGCTGATTCTACAACCATTGGTACACCAATAGCAATAACAGGAATTCCTATTGATTTTTCACTTAATTCTTCTCGTGCGTTTCCAACTCCTCCTCCAGGAACTATACCTGTGTCTGAAATTTGCACTGTACTACTAATCCTTTCAATACTTTTTGAAGCTAAACTGTCTATCACAATTAACATTTTTGGTTGTACTTTATCTACAATTCCTCTTATTATTTCTGAAGTTTCAATTCCTGTTGTTCCTAGAACACCAGGCGCAATAGCACATACAGAACGTGTTCCTTCTACAACATATTGAGGGGTGTATTTTATAAAGTGTTTTGTAACCTCAATTTCTGAGACCACTTTAGGACCGAGCGAATCAGGTGTCACAAATTGATTGCCAAGTCCTACTACTAATATTTCGTCTTGACTTTCACAATGTGAATCTATTATTTTTTTAAGTTCATCTTTCACAACATCAGAAGCTTTTTGAATATCTTCGTCAGTTGCTAATTTTAAATTTTTTATATCTACTGTAACATAAGTACCAATTGGTTTCCCAATGGCTTGTTCACCTTGTTCATTAGTTATTTTAACAATGTTTGTTTTTATATTATCATTTACAGTACTTTCAGATGTTTCTATTCCTGGAATGTTTTCTAAATTATTGGCTTTTTTGTAAATATCTTTTCTCTCATCTGCCATGTCTGTTCTAAAATTATACATAAGGATTACCTCACTTTCTTTTTTGGTAGTATTTGAAAAAAACAGAATGTTTATTCAAGTTTTAAAAAATTAAACTTTTATATTGACAAAGAAAGAAAATGAGTCTATAATTAAAAACATAAGTTCGACAAAAGGAGGTTCGCAAATGATTAGTATAATGCATATAAAAAATATAGGAATAATAGAAGATTTGACAGTAGAGTTTAATAATGGATTTAATGTTTTAACAGGTGAAACAGGTGCTGGAAAAACATTAATAATAGATTCTTTACAAATAATTGCAGGTGGAAGATTTTCTAAAGAAATGATAAGAAAGGGTGAAAATCATTCTTTTGTTGAGTTAAATTTATTTTTACCAAATAATGAAAATTCAGTTGATGGGAATGTTGTAATTTCTAGAGAAATTTTTGATAATGGTAGAAACACATGCAAAATAAATGGAAGACTTGTTACAGTAAATGAATTGAAAGAATTTATGAGTGACATTATAGATATTCATGGACAAAATGATAATCAAGTATTAATGAAAAAACAGGAGCATATTAAATATTTAGATAATTTTATTGGCGATGAAATATTAAATCAAAAGGCAGAATATATTGAATTTTTTAATAAATATAATGAAATAAAAAAAGAATTAAAACAAAATTATGGTGATGAAAAAGAAAAACAAAGAAAATTGGATTTATTGAAATATCAATTAAATGAAATAAATGATGCTAATCTAAAACAAGGCGAAGAGGACGAATTAAATGAATTTCATAAGATTATGAAAAATTCTGAAAAAATATATACTAATTTAGTTGAAATTGAGCAAAATTTAAGTAGTAATGCAATAGAGGCTATAAATAATTCTATAAAGTGTTTTGAAAAAATAGAGTGTTTAGGTGAAAAATATCAAACAAAATTGACAGAGTTAAAAAATATTTATTATGAAATACAAGAGTTATCAAGAGATGTAACAGACATGAATAATGAGCTTGTATTTGATGAAGAAAAAAGAAATGAAGTTGAGCAAAGATTAGATTTAATATATTCTTTAAAAAGAAAATATGGAAATAGTGTAGATGAAATATTGGAATATAAACAAAATATTGAAGAAGAAATATATAATATAGAAAATTGTGAAGAACATAACAAAAAATTAAGAAGTGAATTAGATTTATTAGAAATTAAAATGAAAAAAATGTGTACAAATATGCATGAATTGCGTCAAAAGTTTGGTGAGATTTTAAGTCAAAAAATAAATAAAGAATTGTCAGATTTGGAAATGCTAAATGCAAAATTCAGCCTTTTTATAGATTTTAATATAGAAAATAAATTTACAGAAAATGGATTGGATGATGTGGAATTTTTAATTTCAACTAATATAGGTGATGATGCTAAACCACTAATAAAAATAGCATCAGGTGGAGAAATTTCAAGAATAATGCTTGCAATAAAAACTGTTCTTGCAGATTCAGATAAAGTACCAGTATTAATATTTGATGAAATAGATACAGGAATAAGCGGTAAAGCAGCAAAATCAGTTGGAGAAAAAATAAAAATAATATCTAAAAATCATCAGGTATTATGTGTAACACATCAACCAAGCATAGCAGCAAAAGGTGATTATAATTATTATATAAATAAAAAAGTAAAAAATGATAAGACTGTTACAAATATAAAATTACTAAATGAAGAAGAAGTTATAAAAGAAATAGCAAGAATATCAAGTGGAGATATAACAATTAATTCAATAAACCATGCTAAAGAATTGAGAAAAGCAGTGTAAAACTATTTACTTTCTAAGGATTTTAATATATAATATTGTAAGTTTATAATTATTAAGAGGGAGGATCGTTTATGAGCGAAAATGAAGTAAACAATACACAAGAACAAGAATTAGATTTAAATCAATTAATGATGGTAAGAAGAGAGAAATTAGAAAAATTAAAACAAGAAAACAAAAATCCTTATGAAATAACAAAATTTAATAGAACAAATACTGCAGGTGAAATAAAAGCAAATTATGAAAAATTTGAAGAAAAAGATGTAACAGTTGCTGGTAGAATAATTGCAAAAAGAATAATGGGAAAAGCTTCTTTTTGTACAATACAAGATTGTGATGAAAGAATACAAAGTTATGTAAGTATAAATGATTTAGGGGAAGAAAGCTACAAAGCATTTAAAACTTTTGATATAGGAGATTTTATTGGGATTACAGGTTTTGTTTTTAAAACAAGAACTGAAGAAATTTCTATACATGCTAAAGAAGTAACATTATTATCAAAATCATTACGTCCATTACCAGAAAAATTCCATGGACTAAAAGATCCAGATTTACGTTACAGACAAAGATATGTAGATTTAATAGTAAATCCGGAAGTAAAGAAAAGCTTTGAAATAAGAAGTAAAATCATAAAAGAAATTCGTAAAATACTAGATGAAAAAGGATACTTAGAAGTAGAAACACCAGTATTAAATACAATTGCAGGTGGAGCAACAGCAAAGCCATTTATTACACATCATAACTCACTAGATATTGATATGTATTTAAGAATAGCACTTGAATTAAATCTAAAAAGATTAATAGTAGGTGGAATTGACAAAGTATATGAAATGGGAAGAGTATTTAGAAATGAAGGAATGGATATTAGACATAACCCAGAATTTACAGAATTAGAATTATATGCTGCATATAAAGATTATAATGATATGATGGACTTAACAGAAGAAATGTTTTCAAGATGTGCACAAGAAGTATTAGGAACAACTAAAGTGACATATCAAGGACAAGATATAGATTTAACACCATCTTGGAAAAGAATTACAATGGTTGATGCTATTAAAGAAGTTACAGGAATTGATTTTAACAAAATAAACACAGATGAAGAAGCAGTAGCTTTAGCAAAAGAAAGAAATATAATTATTCCAGATCCTACAAAAGAAACAAGAGGAGATGTTATAAGTTTATTCTTTGATGAATATGTTGAAGAAACATTAATTCAACCAACATTTATATATGAATATCCTGTTGAAATTTCACCATTGGCAAAAAGAAAAGCATCTGATCCACGTATGACTGAAAGATTTGAGTTGTTTATTGGTGGAAGAGAATATGGAAATGCATTCTCAGAATTAAATGATCCAATAGATCAATATGAAAGATTTAAAAAACAAGTTGAAGCAAGAGAAGCAGGAGATGAAGAAGCTGGAATGATGGATGAGGACTATATTCAAGCATTGGAATATGGTATGCCACCAACAGGAGGTTTGGGAATAGGTATAGATAGATTAATAATGTTGTTAACAGATTCAGCTTCAATAAGAGATGTGTTATTGTTCCCAACAATGAAACCTATAAATTAGTTAAAATAGGCACTATATAATAAAAAACAACTCAGGAAATTAACAATAATTTCCTGAGTATTATGTTTAAAAATATAATCAAAAAATTATATTTTGGAAAGGAAAATTATGTTTAATTTTGACAAAAGAATTTTATATATTATTTTAGGAGTTTTTGTTTTAGTAAATATTGTAGGCAGACTTAATAGTACAGACAGTATATTAACATTATTACTAACATTACCTGCAATATTAATAGCAATAACATTCCATGAATTTGCACATGCCTTTGCAGCAGATAAATTAGGTGATAGTACTCCTAGAAATCAAGGAAGGTTAACATTAAATCCAATTAAACACATAGATCCATTTGGTTTTGCTTTATTAATAATTGCAGGATTTGGATGGGGAAAACCAGTACAAGTGAATCCACGTAATTTTAAAAGAAATATAACTATGACTAAAGGTGAAGCTATAGTTTCATTTGCCGGACCATTAATGAATTTGGTACTAGCTTTTGTTTCTGCTATAATATTTGCTATATGCGTAAAATATGATTTACTAGCCAATATGACTATAAGAGCAAGATTTTTGGTACAAATATTTTTATTAGAATTAGTACTTATAAATGTTGGATTAGGATTATTTAATTTAATTCCATTACCACCATTAGATGGTTCAAAAATATTAA
>OIYV01000695.1_pt1 | contig 18083 bp, 37 predicted proteins | sample 1588251 | NCBI WGS metagenome assembly OIYV01 (sample SAMN03283282) | human gut metagenome | biome: human-associated habitat; material: feces | host: Homo sapiens | place: Peru | collected 2012
AGTTCATGCGCCGCTATTCCTTCACCATCTCGCACACGAACCGGGAGGAGGCGATCACCCTTGACCCGTGACGTCCGCTTCCGCGTCGACGTGCTCAGAAACGGCGCACCCATCACCCACCTCCAATGGGACACCGGCAGCGCCCCGCAGATCATGTGCGACCGGACAGCCACCCTGCACGGCTCCTTCAAGGGCAGCTTCCTGCCAAACGATCTTGCAGAGCTGGAATCCGACGAGCTGCGCCCGTGGATCATCGTAGATGGGACGGAGCACTCCCTTGGCATCTACCAGGCCGCGACCGTCAGCAACAAGGGCAGCAGCTTCGGCACGCGCGTCGAAATCGAGGCTTACGACCGCTGCTGGCGGGTGTACACGCAAAAAACAGAGACGCTCCTGCATCTTGCGGCCGGAGCGTCCTACCTCACGGAGATCCGAAAGCTCCTGACCGCCTGCGGAATCACGCTGGTGATCGCCGCGCCGTCAGACGCGACGCTTGCCACAGCCCGCGAAGACTGGCCGATTGGCACGAGCTACCTGACAATCGTCAACGCCCTGCTCTCCGAAATCAACTACGAGAACCTCTGGTTCGACGCCGACGGCGTCTGCCGTCTTGAGCCGTACCAGGAGCCGTCCGCCGCCATCATCGACTGGCGCTACGGCGTAACGGACCTGTTCCTCCCGGAAAAGCACCCAGGGCAGGACTGGTCCGACGAGACGGACATCTTTGACGCACCGAACGTTTTTGTCGTGACCTGCAACAACCCGGACATGGACGCAGCAATGGTGGCGACGGCCGTCAACGACAATCCGGCGTCCAAAAAATCCACCTTCAAGCGCGGCATGCGCATCACCTCCGTCGAGCGGGTGGACAACATCGCCTCGCAGGAGGAGCTGCAGGCCTACGCCAACAAGCGCCGCAACGAGTCGCTGCTGGCCACGCGCACGATCACATTTTACACACTGACCGAGCCGGGCCACGGCGTCGGCGATATCCTCGCCCTGACGCACGACGAGATCGGCGGCATCTATCTCGAGACCGGCTGGTCTGTCACCATGCAGCCAGGCAGTCTCATGACCCACTCTGCGAAAAGGACGGTGATCGCCTGATGGAGGGCATCAACAGTTTATTTGTATCATCGATCAGCATGCCGGACGAAAACCTGCCGGAAAACTTTCTGGCGACCGTCGGCGCGGTCTATGACGACGGTCTGTCCATCATCCTCGAGGGGCAGACCGAAGCCACGACAAAGCACTATAAATGCAACACGTCCGCCACCTTTGCCGCGGGAGACCGTGTCAAGGTCGCGCGGATCTCCGGCAGCTATATCGTCGAGTACGTTGTTGGGCCGCCGGGAAGCGGCGGGAGCGGAGGAGAGAGCGCTCCGCCAGACAGAATCAAAAAAGATGGTTACGGCATGTACGTCAATAGAAATTTCTTGCTGCCAATTTACGGGAATGAAAGCATCGGCGCGACAAATGTGCCGTTTTACGGGGTGGCTGCAAATAGGGTTTGGCTGTGCTATAACGCAAGCAAATACGCAGCATTAAGGTGCAACAGCGACGGGAAACTGCTTGTGAACGGCACTGTGATTGGATAGGAGGCAAAACGACATGATCCAAATACACGTAAACAAAGCCTCCGCGCATCTCTGTTCGCCGCCGGAGCTTTTGACGGCGGGCATGGCCAAGGCCGTGACCGTTGAGTTCGTGTTTTCTGACGATTGGGACGGGCTGACGAAGACCGCCGTCTTCTCGAACGGCAAGACCACCGTCGACGTTCTGGCGGCGAACTGGGACGGGGATACCGTTCCCGTACCGCACGAAGTTCTCGCCGTCCCGGGCCGCCACGCCCGCGTAGGCGTCTATGGCGCGGACGAAAGCGGCGTCGTCCTGCCGACCGTCTGGGTGAGCCTCGGCAAAGTCCAGCCCGGCGCGGACCCATCCGGCGACGAGACCGCCGACCCGTCCCTGCCCGTCTGGGCGCAGCTGCAGAAGCAGATCGGCGATCTGGACGACCTCCAGACCTACAACAAGGGCAACCTCGTCGACGCCATCAACGAGGCCCGCAGCTCCGGCGGCGGCTCTGGTGGCGGGGGCATCCAGTCGGCACAGATCGACGCGATCCTCGTGATGACAAAATCCGAATATGACGCGCTGGACAAAAAGGACGCGCGGACACTGTATCTGTTGGAGGGATAACATGCTGGCAGTTGGACTCAAACGCATTCTGGAGCTGTTCATCGGCTCCATGGGAATCAAATCCGCCCACCTGGGCACGAAAACCATCTACGAAAGACCGGGCGGATTTTTGTACATTGAACTCACAAGCGAAGAAAGGGGATAAATCCAGATGGCAAGTTTTTTTAATCTGACACTTGATACGCTGGCACCTGCCGGCCTATCGCTGATCCTGAACGACGGTGCACAGTACGCGACCAGCGCGACCGTCACGGCGAAGATCTCTGTCTCCGACGAGACAACAACGGGCTACCAGATGAAGATCTGGGGCACGAAGACGGCGGGGACCGAGGCGGAAGCGTCGTGGGAGACATTCACCGCGAAAAAGTCCATCACGCTGCCCGACGGCGACGGCCTCAAGACGATCTATGTCAAGGCGCGCGACGACGTCGGCAACGAATCGGCGGCGGTAAGCGACACGATCACGCTCAACACATCGATCCCCGCCGTGACTATCACAGGCCCCGACAAGAGCCGAATTTCCAAGGTCACGGGCTACGATGCGGCGGCGTTCTCCTTCGTCTGCGACGTGGACTTTGAGGAATACACCATTCGCGTCGTCCCGGCGACGAGCAGCCTGCACACGGCGGGCACGCAGATCCCGACGACGGGCGGATCCACCAACGTCAGCGGCACGGAAGGCGGCTACAAGAAGAACACCGCCATCAACGTCACCGTCAAGGGCGCGGACCTCGAGGCAGCGTCTTCCGGCGACGGCACGAAGATCGTCAAGGTCTTCGTCAAGAACGCCGCCGGGACCTGGAGCGCCGCGTAATGGCCGCGCCGGAGCTGACATTCTCCATCACCGGCAACAGGATCTCGGCAGTGACCGGGTACGACTCCATCACCGTCACATTCTCGTCGGATATCGCCTACACGGCCTTTGAGTGCCGCGCGACGAAATCCGGCGAGGACTGGGGCCGGGGAAAGGGCGCGCTCATCGCGTCCTTCTCCCAGACCCCGGCGGGGACGCAGCGCACCTTTGAGGTCTACGACGATTTCCTGCTTTCCGGGGATGGGGAATACCGCATTTCGTTGTTCGCGCAGGGCGCGGACGGCAGCTGGAACGACAACTACGGCTTTATCCCGCTGGGCCAGTCGCAGACGATGAAGACCTCGGACGGCGAGGATTTTCTGTGTATGAAGGAGTGATCGTATGGCTTACAACAGCCAGTTTACCGGCGCGCAGATCGACGAGGCTATCGCCGACGTGCGCAGCAACAAAGACGCGTGGAACGGCAAGCAAGATGTGATCCTCGCCTCCGGCGCTGCCGTCGGGGACCTGATCAAGGTCAAGGCGGTGGACGCCAGCGGGAAGCCGACGGCGTGGGCGGTGGCCGTGGCGGGCACGGACTACATGAAGACCGGCAACATCACCAAGCAGACCCTGGTCTCCACTGAGACCACGCCGACCGAGAACATGGCCATCAACTGGCAGTATGAGTGAGGAGGCCCCATGGCGCACAAGACATTGATCTCCGGCACGGCCTATTCCGTGACCGGCGGCCGGGAGCTGATCGGCGGCACAGGCTACGGCTGCAAAGCCGGGAAGACCCTCATCGGCGGAACGGCGTTCACCGTACCGTTTTCGAAGGGCATTCCCCTGAACACCATCACCCCCGGCGCGATCCTGTACCTGAAGGAATCCGGCAGCCCCGTGCCATTCTATATCGCCAAGCACGACTACGAGAGTGGGCTTAACGGCGCAGGCCGGACGCTGGTGGTGAGGAAGGATTGCTATAATGATTGTGCTTTCCAAGGTTACAACAGCTATGCCGGCAGCGAATTGGATTCTTTGCTCTGCAACACCTACCTCAAACTGCTGGATGCTGGCACTCAGACCGCAATCGGTACGACAAAATTTCACTACACGTCCGGCGGCAGAAGCTACGATGACGGGAATACAACTGTGACCACGCTGCAACGCGCGGTGTTCCAGCTTTCTCTTACCGAACTTGGCAGAACCGGATATTACGCAAACACAGAGGGAACAGCGCTTCCGATTGCAAGCACGCTTCGGATTGCATACCGCAACGGTGAAAATGTCAATCAGTGGACACGAACTCCCTATAGGAGGAACACGTACAGTATGTATTACTTGAATATCGGAGGCTATGCAGATTATCCCGCCGATAGCCAGTTCAAGAACTTCGGCTCCCGTCCGGCATTCACGCTACCCGGAGAACTCATCGTCACGTCCAACCCCGACGGCACCTACTCACTTGCATCGTAAAGGAGAACACCCACATGGGCACACATAAAATCCTCGTCAACGGCACGGCCTTCGCCGTCACCGCCGGGACAGAATTGATAAATGGCACTATCTGTAAAACCGGGGGGAGTCGGACCCTTGTCAACGGGACGGCGTTTGAAATCAAATTCGGGCCGAGCATCTGTACATTAGTCATCAAAGGGAGTACACAAGGATCAACAACGGCCGTGGTTGCTCCGATTGAGCACAAAGACCACCCAATCTGGTATGCGTATTCGGATGGCACGTATCAGCTTGAGCCAGGGGCTGGAATAGTACTATATGCATATAGCTATGGGACAAATTACTTTTATGTTAATGGCAAACTGGTTGCAAGTGGAGGCCAAAGGCTACAGTATGAAATGACATTGACGGCTGCACTTACAAATGTGAGCATTTCAGGATCAACAATAAGAGTCACAACACAATAGACAGGAGGAAACTATGGACACCTGGTACATCACCATCGGAGGGCAGGAGATCGAGACGCGGCCGGCCGCCGGCCGCATGCGCGACGCCGACTGGGGCGGGCGCGAGAGCCGCGCCGTCACCATCGACAAGAGCGCGGTTGCAGACCCGCTGGCGCTGTTCTGTGACGGCGCCGTCTGGGGCATGATCCACCGCTACACCACGGCCGTCCCTGTGCTGGACGCAGAGGGCAACGTCCAGATGAACGAGGACGGAAGCGTCAAGTCGACGACCGAGACCGCCGAGGACCGCTACATGGACGACTACGCGGACTTCACCATCGCCGGTCCCGTCACCGACAACCGCGACGGCACCATCACGGCGAAGATGGGCAAAAAAACGGCCAGCGACGTGCTGGCGGAACTGGAGGCGGCATATGACAGAGGCTAAACTGGCACAGGTAAAGAAAGCAATTACGGACGGCAAGCTCGTGCAGGCCGCAGGCGGTATCACGGAGGACGTGACGCAGTCGGACAAGCTGGGCTATGACTGGCGGAACATCTACGTCAACAAGATCCTCGTCCGGCAGGTGTACGTCGAGCAGGCCGTGAAAGCCGGCACGTCGGATAGCCCCATCGTGTGGAAGTCCGGCATGTCGCTGATCCAGAATGCTTATTACACAAACAACGGCGAGACCAAGGTCTGGATGGGCGCGGCCGGAAAGCAAGCCGAATGGACAGACAGCGCCTTCGTGCCGATCTGATCGCGCGGAAGGGAGACACCATGGACACCAAGACCATCATCGTTACCCTCGTCTGCGCCGTGCTCGGCTCGTCCGCGCTGACGGCGGTCGTCAATGCCGTCGTCGGCGCGATACAGAAAAAGCGCGGCAAGGCCACGACGCAGGAGGCGCACCTGGCCGAGATCGACAAAAAGCTCGGGAAAATGCAGGAGCATCAGGACGAGCAGTATCTGGCGATTCTCCGGCTGACCATCATGTCGGAGGAAATGCCAATGGCAGAGCGCCTGATTGCCGGGCAGAAATACGTCAAGCTGGGCGGAAACGGAGATGTAAAAAAGTTTTTGCACCAGCTCGAGAAGCAGTGTGAGCACAATGGAATTCAGTAAAAAGTGGCTGATCTGCAGCGCGCTCGTCAGCCTCGCGCTCATCATCGCCTGCGCGGCAGGCGCAGATCTGACAGAGATCACGCTTGCGGTGCTGGCTGAAACAACAGCTTCCAGCGGATTCTATCTCTGGAAGGCAAAAAACGAGAACCGCGCGAAGTACGCGCAGAAGTACATGGATAAATGGGCCGAGAAGTACGGCCCGGAAGCGGCAGCACGCATCGCGGAGATCGTGCTGAAAGATTGAAAGGAGCATACATATGGACTACACGCAGATCATCTCGGCAGTGATCGCGCTCATCAGCGCGCTCGTTTCGGCGTTTCTGATCCCGTGGCTCAAAACCAAGATCGACGCGGATAAGCTGCAAACGCTCCGCACTTACGTTGAGATCGGCGTAAAGGCGGCGGAGCAGCTGTACACCGCGACGGACGGCGCGGCGAAAAAGGCGTATGTCGTGAAGTTCCTCGCCGAGAAGGGCATTCAATTTGATGTGGAAACGATCGACAAGCTGATCGAGGCCGCCGTGCTGCAGCTGCACCACGAGTTGTACGGGAGTGAGCGGGCATGAGTTACGTTATGAGAGCGTCCGAGCTTGTAAAAAAGCACATCGAAGTCGCGAAGAATTACAAGACCGTGTACATGTGGGGCTGCTTTGGCTCTCCGGTCACGGATGGGATCATCACTGAGAAGGCAAAGCAATACCCGGATTGGTACGACGCCGCAAAGCAGACCAGATTTCGCGGGCTGATCGGAAAGGGCTACTTTGGCTTTGACTGTGTGAACCTGACAAAGGGCATCCTATGGGGCTGGAAGGGCGACAAGAGAGCCTACCACGGCGGCGCGCGCTATGCCGGAAACGCCGTCCCGGACGTCTCTGCCGACGGCATGATCGCCAAGTGCAAGGACGTATCGTCCACCGGCTGGGATAAGCTCGTGCCGGGCGAAGGCCTGTGGATGCCCGGGCACTGGGGCCTGTACATCGGAGACGGCTTGGCCGTTGAGTGTACGCCAATCTGGGATAATGGCGTGCAGATCACCGGCGTCGGAAACATCGGCGTCAAGGGCGGCTACAACAGCCGTGTATGGAAGAAGCACGGCAAGCTCCCGTGGGTGGACTACGACACGGGAACCGTCGATAAGGCCGTCGAGGACGCCAAGAAGACCATCAAGGCAAAGGCCGGACTTGCGGACAACACGATCAAATATCTCGCCGACTACAAGTACGGCGACGACCTTCTGAAAAAGCTGGCTGCGGCCATGAAGTAAGCCCCGCCCGGCGGCGGGCCGAAGGGAGTGACGAAAGCATAACTGCGCGCCTGGCTCTGCCGAAGGAGCTGGAACACCTCACGCGCAGCGACTGGGAGCGCGTCACTGACGAGGGCATACTGGATCAGATCGATCAGCAGATCGTAAAGCTTTATATCGTGCGCAGGCTCCCGCAGATGGACGCCGCCGCCGAGATCGGCGTCGACCGCAAAACCATCTCCCGCCGCCTGCCGCACATCTACAACACCGCCCGCCGCCTGGCACAAAGCAGCCCGCCCTGAGCATTACGCTCCGGGCGGGCTTTTTTACATTCAAATCATATTTTTTCAGCCGAAGGTTGCTCTGCTGGCATGTTTTGCCGCATATACGCATCAATCCATTTGCGGATCAGTTCATTCGGAGTCGTGCCGTTGGCTTTCGCCGTAGCCTTAAAGGTTTCCGCGATCTCCCGTTTTAGCTTGCAGGAAATCACGGACATGTTTTCTGCATCCCACTTGTTGCGAGTGCGCTTTTGCGCATCAGTTGGCATTCCTTGCCGCCTCCTTTTCTGAATCATAAAAAATGAATATGGATTTCTCCGCTTCTGATTTTTGTGTTGAGAAACGCGGCCTCTGGATTCGGGGCGTTCTCAATGCTTTTCTTGCATAAATAAAGTACGATCTGCAAAGCCTGTCTGTGCGCGGCAAGCTCGGCGTTTCTCCGCTCCAAAGTTGTGATCATGGCTCTGCGAATCTCTGGATTATCATCCGATAGATTTTTCAGCGCTTCGTTTACCGTATGAGATAAGCTCGAACGAACCGTTTTTTCTCCAAGATGGATTGGGATGCCGATGGTTTTGCCGGTTTCCTTGAGATACAGCAGCCGCAGCTCGTGGTCGCCGCTATTTACATCATCCTCAAGATGCACAAACACACCGTGGCACGGAGAATCAATATACCGAAAGCCGTCAGCGAATTGCACATAAAAAGATCGGTACGGGATATGGTACAGCGCCTTGCTATCGATCTCAAACTCCTCATCTTCTTGTGCAAACAATCGTTCCTGCAAAGAACGGCCGACAATAAACACATCCTTGTTTTCAATCCATGGTGCAAGGGCGGCGATCTCTTGCGTTGCCTTTGTGGCGGCAGAAATGTTTTCGTATGTGCCAGGAGAATCGCCCATCACAATCGCCATTGCCGCGGACATTGGTGCATAGCACCATTGATTCCATCTCGGAAGCCCGTTCTTGCCGTTCATTTCATGGAACAGTTTCATTTTCTCCCAGGCATCAGGGTATTCTTCTGTTACTCTATGCAACAGAGCAAGCGGTGGATATGATGGATCAATTCGCATTCTTGATCTCCTCCACCTTTTCCTTGTACGCTGCCAGCGCGGACTTGTAGTTTTTTATGGCTGAAACATCTTCATTGGAAATACTTGTTTCCGTATTATCCAGGTAAATGCGCCAGTTTCCGGGCCTTCCATAGAATTTCCCGTTCCAGCGTCCTGCCGGGTAGCATACAGGGCGTTCCGGTTTTTCGAGCGCTGCTATTGCGCTCGCAACAGCGGCGTCGTCTTCTGCGAGGTGCTTTGCCATATCGCAGAAGAGCATATGATCCATCTGCGTGAAAGAGTTCTTGGATTCGAGTTCAGGGATGATCTCTTTCAGCGAGCGGATCGCATCGGAAACAGCAGAGGAAACGGCTTCTGAAAATTCTTTTGCAGTGGTATATTTGGGCGCCGGAAGTTCCTTGCTCCAACACGCGTTGAATCGAGTTCCCATATCCAGGACGCCGGACAATCCTGTTTCAAACGGAACATCCCAGCGATAGCCGCGAGATTTGAGTGCATCCTTCACGGGCCGGGTGTCCCCGGTAATGGAGATCACGATCTGTGCATTGAGAACATCAAGCCCAACGAGCGCCGTGATCGGATTCTTCGATTCTTCGGAACGCATACGCTTTGCGTAGCAGGCAGGGCATTCCGTATAGTGGTCTGCCGCCCACAAAGCCCAGCTATCAGCTTCGGCGCGGAGCCCTTTGTTGGCTGTTCTCGTAAATTCTGTTCCGCATGTTTCACATTTGCAGTAAGCTGTTGCTTTTGCCATGATATTTGCCCCCTCATTTTTATTATACTGCGCCAATGCGGTTGCACCGGAGCAGTTTTTGTTGGAATGGAATGTGGTGGATCTAAAACTCAGATCTTCTCGCCGCAGCATACGCGATACTGGATCTCTGCGGGTATATTGTGTTCAGTCCGCCCGCAATACCAACGGGCGAGGATCTCGCCGCTATCATCGTAGCTGGCTTTTTCGGCCAGCTTAAGAAGCCGGCTTGCAGAGTTCGAGCGGTGGAAGAAAAACATCTGGCCGTTTTCGTCATATGCCTTAAAGAAGTATTTATACTGTTTCATTTTGTGTTCCTCCTGCATTCATTTTTGATCTCCGGATCTTGCCTTGTTTTATCTTATGGCTATATTATATACTGTAATACCGTATATGTCAAGGGGTTTTCAAAATATTTTATAAAAAATAAAAACAAAAATCCACGCAAATGGGACAGAACTGTCCCGGAAGTGCCCCACAGATGTCCCCCTCGGGAATCTGGAAAGCGGTAGACTGAGGATAGGAGCTGGCCAGCTTACTACTTTTACCGGAGGATTTTTTATGGAATACGCAAGCAAGGGACTCGCAGGGACCGCGCTGGGCTTTGGCATCGGCGGCGCCGCGCTGGGTCTGGCAAACGGCGGGCTCGGCAATCTGCTGGGCGGCATCGGACAGAACAACCGGGCGGCTGCCGCAGAAGTGACGGCGGCTGCGGCAACGCCCGCCATGGCAGCGCTGGCCGCTGCGCTGGCTTCGCGCCAGCAGGAGCCGACGTGCAGCGAGAACATGCCGGTCACGCGCTACGATCTCGAACGGGAGCAGAAGCTGGCCGCGAAGGACAGCGAGATCGCGCTGCTCAAGGCCAACACGTACAACGATGGCAAGATGCTGGAGGTGTACGGTTATATCGATGGGCAGCTCAAGGACGTCCGTGAGGCGCTGTGCAAGCAGGCCGTCCACAACCAGCGCACCGAGGATAGTTTCACGTTAGTCAAGCAGGACGTCGAGTCCGTCCGCAAGGAGGCGCTTGATGCGGTCAGGATGGAGGCCGAGCGCCGCTGCTGCGGTGATAACTCCATCGTCACCTACGTCAACGCGACCTTTTATCCCAAGCAGGTCGCCGACGTCACCACGGGCACCGCGACCACGGCGCAGTCGCTCTACAACCCGATCCCGAAGTGCGGGTGCTGCAACGGCTAAACGCAAGGGGCGGCAATAGCCGCCCCATCCTTAAAGGAGGAAATCTGCAATGACAGTGACGATAGATCAGGCCATGCGCGGAGCGATGCGCTACGCAGACAATGAGGTCATCCCGCACCTGCCGGGTGGCAAGGGCATCGGCGCTGGGATCATGCTGGCGCTCATCATGGAGGGCAGCCGCGAAAAGATCCTTGCGCTGCGCGAGAATCCGGCGATCAAGATGATGCAGATCTTCGACGATGCCGGAAACATCGACCTCGACAAGCTCTACAACGCGGCCAGGCCGCGCTTTGAGAACAAGCTGACTGTGTCCGTCCCGCTGCTGGGCGATATGAGGTTTGACCAAAACGATATCGATAAACTCTACCGGTATATCCAGGAGGCATAACGAGATGAAAGAATATATCGAAAAGCTTTACACAAAGCTGCACGAGGCCATGGAGAAACCCGTGACGCTGGGCAGCGCGGAAGAAGTCGGGCTGTACGCGAAGACGATCTGCAGGCTCGAAAAGCTGCACGGGCACCACGACGAGCCGGAGGCGGCCACATTTGATTGCGAAACGGCGATGCAGTGGGCAGCCAACATGCAAAACGCCGACAACACGACCGGCCCGCACTGGACGATGGAACAGACAACGGCCGTGGCAGAGAGCATGGGCATTCAGGAGTACGAGATCCCGCGCTGGGCGTGGGGCGTGACGCTCAACATGATGTACTCGGACTACTACCCCGTCGCCGTGGAGTTTGGCCTCAACCGCCCGGAGTTTTACGCCGCTCTGGCCAAGGCGTTCCTGCTCGACAAAGACGGCCCGGGGCCGGAGCGCAAGCTCATGGCGTATTATGAGCATATTGCAAAATAGGCAATTAGCCGGTACGCATGAATGAAACCCGTGTAATTGAGGATCTCAATTACACGGGTTTTTTGATTTTTGTTTGGAAGGCGGGGGATCAATCTGTGAGGGGGTACAGGGTGACGCGCATGTCGCTGCCGGCTTTGCTGTAGGATTTGGACTGTTTGTGGTAGACGATCTTTTGCAGGACGGTTTTCAGCAGATCGTTCTGCTCCTGCACAGATCCGGCGAGAGGGTAGGTTTCAAGCACGTGGCGGACGGCAGGGGCGAGACGGGCACGCGTCTGCTTTGCACGGTCGATATCGTCAATGGCACGCTGGTTCTCATCAATGCGCGAAAGGATAGCCAGCTTATCGGCTGCCAGCGACTGCGAGCGCTGGAGGAAAACCTCAGGCGTGTAGACGCCGGTCTCGACAAATTCGTAGGCGCGGGTTTCCTGCGCCTCCAGTTTGGCAAGCTGCTTTTGATCGGCGGAAATGGCGGAGGACAGGGCGCTGAGAAGAGAGCTGTCGTCCGCGGAAACGGCTTCGCCGACCTCCAGCTCGTGAAGCCAGCCGCGGAGGGCGTCAAGGACAGCCGTCTCAACTTCGTCATACCACGCGCTGACAGTGGAGCAGCCATACGAGGGGCACAGAAATGTGTCTTTTCGGCCACCGGATGTCGCCCGGCGGACCATGATGCGGCCGCACTGGTCACAGCGCACAAGGCCAGCAAGACTGGTCGCGGTTTTCCATGCGCCCTTTCCGCGCGGGCTGGCTGTGGAATAACTCAGGGCAACGGCCCGGTCGAACTGCTCCTGCGAGATAAGCCCGTTGTGCAGGCCCTTGTGCAGCGTCAGATCCTCAATTCTGGCGCGGGGGCGGCTGACGACGACGGAGCCGTCGACGATATGCTTGATCTCCGGGCGCCCCTTGCTCTTGATCCAGCCAGCGTTTGCCGGATTACGCAGGACCTCAAGGATGGCGCTGGCAGTCCAGCGGCTGCCGGTATTTGTTTTGACACCGAGACGATTCAGGCGCGTGGCGATCGCAGACGAGCCGACACGGACGCAGCCATCGCCGGTGTACCAGTCGTAGATCTGCCGCAGGATCGGGGCCTGCTCCGGATGTGGGACGAGCATGTAGCCTTTATCGTTCGGGATCTTCTCCCGCAGCCAGCCGAAGGGCGTCTTGCCGGAGATCCACTTGCCTTCGCGCAAAGAAGCCTCTTTCCCGCGCGACAGGCGGCGCTTGATGGTATTGTATTCCCGCCGGGACATGAACAAACCGAACTCGAAGTATTCCTCGTCCATTTCGTTGTTTGGGTCATAGACTTTGTTCGGGGTAACGATCTTTGTATTGGAATACTTGAAAGTCTGCGCAATAATGCCCTGGTCGATGGTGTCGCCGCGCGCCAGACGCTCGACCTCCATAACGAGGACACCCGCATAGCTGCCGGTTTCGACAAGCTGCAAGACCTTCTGCACCTCCGGACGGACGGCGATAGAATCACCCGTCACGACTTCCTCGCAGATCTCCACGACGTTCAGGCCGCTGCTTTCGGCCAGAGACAAGAGTGCGGCCCGGTGACGCTTGAGCGTGTCGGTCTGCCCAAGTGCTTCTGCCTCCATATCCTTGCGGGATTTGCGCAGATAGACAATATACTGCGCGAGCGGATCTGAAATCCGCCATGTTGATGTAAATTTCATACCAAGATTCTCACCCTTGCATAAAAGGTTATACATATACCGCTCCGGCTTATCAGGCCGGGGCGGTGTTTATTTGTTGGGTCACTTGGACAGGAAAGGGTTTCCACAGGAGCGCAGACCGTCGATGTGCTCAAATAGATCGTCCTTTACAGACTGTTCGAGCGGGTCGAGAACGACATCGACGCCTTCACGCCGGGCGAGTTTGGAGGCAGGGACAAAATCACTGTCACCGGCGATCAGGACGATCTGGTCGACCTGATGCTTAAAGGAAAGGGAAGCCATGTCAATGCCGATTTTCATATCCACGCCTTTTTGACGGATGGAAAGCTCAAAGTCCTGCGGCGTGAATTCGGAGGGCGAAATAGTACCGGCGCAAAGTTTTTTGACGGTATCATAGCGGAGCGAATATACGGTGTTGCTGTCGTCCAGTTTGCCGAGGCGAAGCGCAAATTTCCGCTTTGTTTTCAGACGGGCAAGGAATTCGCACATCCAGGCATATTCCGGGGTTGCAGCGAGATTTATGGTATGCTTGTAAAGCGGATGATAAACCTGCTTGTTTACCGGAGGGCAGTCATAGTAAAAGATGCGGTATAGGTCGTGACGGATATTGTGCTCACGAAGATGCCGCTTGCAGTATGTAGCCAAAGCGTCAGCAGTGACTTCAGGCGAGTGCTCGCCCCAAAGGAATTTAGAGCGCTTGCGGAAGAATCCGCCGTCAACGAGAATCGCAGTTTTAGACATGATGTCCCTCCATTAACGATCAAAAGCCCTTGGATCTGGCGCTCCCCTGATCGTGGGGGGTCAATTCCAAAGGCTTGATTCGCAGCTTTCGCTGTGTCTATAGTATATGCCGCAGCGGACAAAATGTAAACCCGGAATGTTGCACGAAAAAATGCACAAAAATTTGAGAAATCTACAGAATTTACAACACTTCCGGAGTGGGAAAACCGTTCCGGAAGTGTTTGTGAGAACAAAAGAACGCATCAAACGTAATAGGGATTCGGCTTAAAAAGAATAGCGATCAAATCAATCAGCCAGCCAATGCCGAACAGGCCGACAGTGAAGATGTACAAGATTCCCATGCCGACCTTACCTTCATAGAATTTATGCGCTCCGATAAAGCCGAGGAACAGACAGAGGAAAAATGCTGTCCATTTGTTTTTCATCTACCGCTCCGGCTTATCAGGCCGGGGCGGTGTTTATTTTTCAGCAGGTTATTTGGGATTGCAAGTCCCGCACGCGCCGTATCCGGCGGCTATGGCGTCGGCGGCGGAATCGAACCAGATTTCGTTTTCACTCAGTATCTTTTTGGCCCATCGGCAATCCGGCCAGTGAAATTTGTCGCTGTCTGAGCTTGCAACAAATTTCCCGGAGGATTTGCCCTGAGAAGGATCTGAAGAAGTAGTTTCCATAGGGGGGTCTGCCTCGCTGACGTCGGAATTGACGTCAGAAGAGAGCGCGTCGGGATCGACATCCTTTGAATTTGCTTCCTGCAAGAGATTGCCGGACTGATCTATAAAGCGGACATTGATATTGTCAACCGGTTCGCCCGTGCTGAAATAGTGATACAGGCCGCCGCTCATATAGAACACCAAGGTCATGAGAGATTCCTGAAGGTTTACAGTGTCGGAAGACAGCGTGACGGTGAATTTTGTGTAGTCGTCGGAGGAATCAATCGCAGTGACGTTCGGGTAGTCCTCAGAGCCTACCATATCGGCAAGGCTGCTGTCAAGCTGCTGCGCCATATCCTTCATTAGTTTTTTATGGCAGGCCTCCGTCATGATATATGTGACGGAGCCGTCCGCATTCAGCGTGGCGGATTGAAAGCCGTCTGCTTGCTCGACTTTTGCATCAAGCTCATCCTGCGTGACGTCTTCGCCTATGTAGTCAGACGGAATTGTGATTTCGACTGTCCCGCCGCTGAACAACGTCCCGGAGTGCTTTTCCACGTTGAAGGATTGCGAAGATTGTTCAGGTGCATCCTGCGCGATGGACTGTTCGGGCGTTTCCGGCGTCTGGGAAACCGCCTCCTGTGCCTGTGCGGGCGGCTGATCCGCCTGCTTAGGCTGCTTCGGAAAGAGCAAGATGCCGAGAGCGGCCAATACGGTGGCTCCGATCAGAATAAAATTCCTCGAAGAACCGGTTTTTCTCCTGTTTTTTGCGCCGCATACCTTGCAAACGCGTTCACTGGCGTTGATCTGTGCGCCGCAGGAGCGGCAGATCATCTTCCGGTTCGGCGTGTCGCAATGCGGGCAGAATTTCTCCTTTTCGTCAAACTCCACGCCGCAGCGGGGACATATAACAGTGTAATTTTGTTTTTGCATCGGCATCATAGCCTCCTCGCAGAACGGTGCAAAACCGCATAAATCAATACATGAAAATTCTACCACGCAGCAGGAGCGGGTTCAATCCGCAATATTCCACAAATTTCAACGCCAAAAACCGACAAAAAGCACCGAGGCGGTTATCCGTCCTCGGTGCTTTTTGCTGAATCGCTCTTTTGCAGCTCGTCGATAAAGCGCTCAATCTTGCCCCAGTCCTCCGGCGGAAGGGCCATGAGCAGCGTTATGAACCGCTTGCGGAAGGAATCGTCCGCGTCAGACATGATGTTCGCGACCAACAGGCCAAGCTCTTCGTTCGCGCTGCGCTTCACGTACATTTCCCCTTCGCCGTCTTCGAGCCAGGCAAGGGAAACGCCGAATTCCCGGGCGATATCCGCAATGGTACGGTCGCTGGGTGTACGGTCGCCTTTCTCAATCATCCATATATAGTTTTGAGATAAGTTTATTTTTGCACCAAACTCGGCCTGAGAAAGATGCAAATCGTTCCGAAGTTGGCGTATGCGCTCGTTCATAATATCACCTCCACGGCGATATCATACAACAGGAATCTAACTGTGTCAATAAAAAAATGAAATAATGCGAGGAAAAATGTTGACAAAGACTAACTATGGTGTTATGCTATACTCACAAGTTAGATGAAAGAGGTGAGCAAAATGCCGGAAGAACAGAAGCGTCAGGCGGAGAAGATATCTGCTGAAATGAACAAGCTGACGCCGGAGGCGCGCGAAAAGGTGCTGATCTTCGTGCAGGGCATGACGGCCATGCTGGACACGCCGAAGACGACGAAGAAGGAGGCCGTCTGATGGTAATCGACGACGATCTGCGGCAGACGCTCGAAAAGCAGCTGGAACTGCTGGCCGAGCGCAGCCGGAAGCAGGAAACCACAAACGAAGAGCTTGCAAAGCTGACGGAGCAGATGATCTGCATCGTGAGCTTGCTGGAATCGGAACCTTGATTCTGCGTAATATTTCCAATTCAGGAAAAGCTAAAGCCGGAAGGAGGCTGAAATCATGCCGAAGCACTATGATCCCATTGCGGAGGAAGAACCGCATATCGTGGCGGAATACCACTTGAAAAACTGCACGGCCCTGATCGCAGACAACTATCTGCGCCGCCTGACGCCAGAGCAGAAGGAAGCGAACCGGCAGGCGGCCCGCCGTGTTGCATGGCGGATCCTTGAGAATGCCGCCGCCGAAGGCCGCCTGCCGGCCGCCAGTAACTAAACGCGCCGGATGGCGCGTACATAAAAAGGAGGACTTACCATGAATTACATCAATAACCCGTTAAACATGTGCTGCTGCGGTTTCACCGAAATGGATAATATCCGCGTGGAGCGCAGAACCGTGCTTGTCGACGCGGTGAGCAACAAGGTCTGTGAGCTCGGAGACGTAACGCTTGGCCACACCTACGACTGCGAAGAGCGCTGGGCGCTGGTCAAGAGCTACACGGTCATTGCGTATTACCCCACGAAGAACGCCGCGCGGACTGCGTACAACAGCCTTGTGTCCGAGCTTGCGATCAAAGATCGCGTGCTTTCGGTTTCGGAGGCGAGGACATGAAGATCAAGGAGCTTTTGAGCCTTTTCCGCCTGACGTGCGACGTGCGGGAGGCGGGAGGCTGACCCATGGGGAAGGAAAAGACCTACACCCTCACATTGAGCGGGCAGGAGCTGCATGATCTGATCGAGGCGGCGATGGTGTGTGAGTGCCAGGCGGCGCAGATCATTAACGGACTCAAGCGCAAGGGGCTGGACATGGACGCGCAGAAGCTCGTGATACAAAACGCCCGTCTGGCGCGGCTCGTCAGGCGGCTGCAGGAGACGAAGGAGGATAAGCGGAATGCGGAAACTGATTCTCAGCGGAGACGATTGGTTTGAGCTGAAGCACACGCTGGAGCTGCTTGTGATCGTGGCAAACAACGCGGCGAATGAGCACGAGAACATGGCTGCACACGCGCAAGTGGCGGAATTGTCTGAACGGCATGCAAACCTCGCAAAACGCGACAGGGAAAGGACGGAGAACTACAAGCGGCTTATGGCACTGGTAGAATCGGCAGAACGCCTGCCGGAGACGAAGGAGGAAACCAATGGATAACGGGAAGGTACACGTCGAGATCGGCATGGACGGCAAAAAAACGGTATCTGCGCTATCCGGCAGCGCACTGGAACTGAGCGCTGCTGCCGCGCGAATCCTGAACATATTTTATGCCGCGTTCTGCCAGCGGGGAATAGGCGAGGAATTCAAGGAAACTATGCGCTACTGCGTGAACCGGGAGGACAGCCCGGTATGGAGGAAGGAGTTGGCAGAATGAGAACCAATCTTGCAGAGCGGCGGATCGGGTATGAGCCGCCGGAAGTCCCCGAAGGGGAAAGCCTGGAGGAGCGCCGGGAGAGAATCCGGGCGATCTACCAATGGCACAAGGCCATGAGGCGGCTGGCGAAGGTGGGCTGCATCTGGCTATCTGGCGTGGGCTTCGCGCTGTGCATCATCGCGGGCTGCGCCCACGCGACGGAGATCGCCGCCGTCCTCGGTGGCGTGTCACTCACGACGTTCTTTACGGGGATCTGCCTGTGCTGCTGACGCATCTGAGCCTGTTTTCCGGGATCGGCGGGCTTGATCTGGCTGCCGA
>OIYV01000696.1_pt1 | contig 18061 bp, 12 predicted proteins | sample 1588251 | NCBI WGS metagenome assembly OIYV01 (sample SAMN03283282) | human gut metagenome | biome: human-associated habitat; material: feces | host: Homo sapiens | place: Peru | collected 2012
AATCTAACATTAGAAGTTAATTGAAATTCTAGTACTGCCTTTGATTTTTTTAAGTTTTTTAATAATTTCTTTCCTTCTTTTGATTCTAGATTTGGAGTATATAATCCATGACCTATTCTTACCTTTGGAATGTTTTTTCCTTCTGGCGTTGCTTCTATTACACTTTCTATTGATTTTGATACATTTCCTCTTAAGCTATCATTTTCTCCAGCATGAATTCTAATTGTAAAATTTTCATCTTCATTTACAACATAATTTACAAGTTCTCTAATGACAGGTTTCAATTCTGTAATATCATTAATTTCTTCTCCAATAAAATCACTACCTACTACATATGGACTTTTTGCCACAGCTTTAATAACATTTAAATTATCTAGTAGATAAGAATCTCTAGTATTAACACCTTTTATAATAGTCAACGGTATTCTTCTAATTGCTGCTAAAAACCTTATTGCTACACCTGTTTCTTTTTCTATTTTAGGCATAATTTCATGAATTTCTTCCAAATATTTTATTGCTGGTTCTCCTAATTTTGCAAGTTCTGTGTCTGCCATTTCTACATATTCAATACCTTGTTTTTGATATTCTCTAGCTATCCATAATAATTTATCTTGTCTTAATGAATTAAATTCATATTGACTTCCTTTTTTATGATCTTCTATCATTCTTTTTGCATATTTTACAATGTCTTTTTCTGGTATTTTATTAATATCTTTTATTTGTATTTTCTCTTCTGATACCTTACCTTTAGCAAAAATATAACGATAAATATATACTTTTTCTAAATTTGTAAATACTGCTTGCCCGTCTTTTAATATTACTAGGCTATTTCTAATTTTTGAAATGTTATATTCTGCATTTTCTAAATTGTTTAAAATAAAATCTGCAAAGTTAATAAATGTATTATCATCAATTTTTCTAGTTAAATATTTTCCAGTAAGATTGCAATCTTTAAATTGTTCTTCTACTTTTTTTCTTTGTTTTAATATTTTTTCTTCTTGTATCTTTGACATTTTCAATTTTAATTTTTTTATATAATATAATGGATACTTTATTTGACGCACTATACCTAATGCTATTAAAACATCGGGGGTTAAATTAGCATTCATATGAGTATGTAAATCAGTTCTAAATTTAGATTTTTTTAATATGTAAGATTTAATAATGGTTTTATCAATAGGCAATTTATAATTTTTAGTTTGTGACATTAAGGTTTTTGAAATTGCTGGGATTTTGGCTTTTATTTCTATTACTCCATTTTCATAAATATTAGCAATTTTTATACCTCCCATTCTAAAAATATAAACAATCTCATTGTCTCCATTGATACTAGCAGGAATTGTTCCCTCTATTATTTTCATATCATTTTCGTTTTTAGTTGTCTCTACACCACATAAATTTGCTAAATTTGTAATTAAATTACCTGTATTATGATTTGGTGTCTCTAATATATATTTTATTTCATCCTTATTAATTTTATATAAATTAACTATAATATCTTTTTCTTTATCTAAATAAAATCTGTTTAATAATATATCTTTCATTTTTTATCCCCTCATAAATCAAAAAATTATTTATATATCATTTTAACATGTTTCTTTTTATTTTTCAATATTTATGTCAACTTTTTAATATATAATTCCTTGATTCTTTTTATAATTCTCCATTTCTTTAAAACATTCTTTTCTATCAATTTGCTTTAAATCTATTAAATCTACGTTTTCACCTTTTAAAAACTCATAAATTTTGTCATCTCTAAATCCTATACTACCTGCATCTTCTTTTGTACATCCATAATATACTGTTTTTATATTAGCCCAAATAATAGCAGATAAGCACATTGGACATGGCTCACATGAAGTGTATAATTCATACTCAGATAAATCATATGTATTTAATTTTTTACATGCTTCTCTTATTGCAACAATTTCTGCATGTTGGGTTGGGTCTTTTTCTTTCAATACTCTATTATTTCCATTTGATATAATTTCTCCTTCTTTATTTACTATTACTGCACCAAATGGTCCTCCTTCTAAATCCATCCATTTTTTAGAATTTTCTTTTGCTATTTTCATATATTTATTCATTTTCTTCCTCCTTTATTCTTTTTATTGTATCATATTCGTTTTCAATTTTCCATATAATTTATGGGGTGAGTCTTTTGATTATAAAGTCTTTTAAAATTAATAAAAATTTAATAATAATTATTACTATTATTATAATTTTATTTACTAGCATTATATTATTTTATTCATTTGCAAATGACACACAAGAAACTAATAATACTAACTTTATAAAATGGGTTGATTTTAATATAAGTTCTGAAGCTTTAAATTTAACCGCAAAACTTGATATTGACTCACATAATAATAATAATGGAATAATATATAACTGGATTGAATTATTAGCTTATCTAGCTTGTAAAAATGGTGGAGATTTTAAAAGTTTCAAAAAATCTGATTTAGATACTTTAGTAAATAAATTATCTAATGGTGAAACCATATCAGATTTGACAAATAATTTAAAATTCTATGATTATTACTATGAAAGTTACTCTGCTGTACTTAGCAATTTTATTGGAAATTACGAAATTGAAACAGAAAATGAAGATGGTACAAAATCTTTTAAATCTCGTTATGGTTTAAAAGCTTTTTTACCAATTGCTAAAAATTATTCTTTTTCTCATTATGATGACTTTGGAAATTCAAGATCTTATGGGTTTAAAAGAACTCATTTAGGAAATGATTTAATGGGAAGTATTGGCACTCCAATTATTGCTGTTGAATCTGGTATAGTAGAAAATTTAGGCTGGAACCAATATGGCGGTTGGAGAATAGGAATTAGAAGTTTTGATACAAAAAGATATTATTATTATGCACATTTAAGAAAAAATCATCCTTATGTAGAAGGTTTAGAAGAAGGCAAAACCGTTAATGCTGGTGATGTAATAGGATATTTAGGAATGACTGGATATAGCACAAAGGAAAATGTGAATAATATTAATGTTCCTCATCTTCATTTTGGTATGCAACTAATATTTGATGAGTCTCAAGTAGATAGCCCTAATGAAATTTGGATTGATGTTTATCAAATTATTGAATTCTTAAAAAAATCTCGTTCTGAAGTTTATATGAATAATAAAGAAACAAAAGATTATGTTAGAAAATATGCATTTAATGAAAATACTTCTTTTTAATTTCAACACCACCCAAAAGCTTATATTGCTTACGGGTGGTCTCTTTTTATTTTTTCCCTAGTACAATACTGAATTCTTTATTTATCTTTCCTCTTATAATCTTTAAATTCACTTCATCATTTGGTTTTTTTGTATAAATATATTCTCTTAAATCATTCATAGTATTTAGCTCTATATTATCAATACTTGTAATAATATCTCCATTTTTTAATTCTGTATTATCTGCTGGACCATTACTAGTAATTTGCGCAACATAAATTCCCTTTTGAAAATTATTATTTAACTTTGTATTTAAATATGGTACTACTTCTTTATCATAAGCATAAATACCTATAGTTGCTTCTTCAAAATTTCCTATTTGTTTAAAACTTTCAATAATTGGTTTTATAATATTAATAGGTATTGCAAAGCCAATTCCTTCAGCAGTAGATATTTTAACTGTATTAATTCCTATAATATCTCCATTTGGATAAATCAAAGGCCCCCCACTATTTCCAGGATTAATAGTAGCATCTGTTTGTATTAAATCTGTCATATAAGAAGATTTGCTTTCTTCTTCTATTTTTATTGTTCTATTTTTTGCACTTATTATTCCTGACGTTACAGTCCTTCTAAATTCAAATCCAATAGGATTTCCGAATTGCATATACCGTTTCTCCAACTCTTATGCTTTTAGAATCTCCTAAAGTAACATACGGTAAATTTTTCGCATTTATTTTTGTAATAGATAAATCTAAATCACTATCACTCCATACTACTGTTCCATCATAATTTGTTCCATTTTCTAACGTTATATAACATCTACTATACTTACTGCCTGTCACATGTTCATTACTTACTATATATCCATCTTCTGTCACAATAAATCCTGTCCCTAGTCCTAATTCATTTTCTGAACTTTTTGATAATATGCTATTACCTGTTTCTTTTAATTTTGAAATACCCACAACCTTTTCTGTCGTTTCTTCTAAAACATCTGCAATTTTCTTGCTATTATCCTGAACGTTTTCCACAGTTTGTTCTTTTAATGTGGATTGTGTCCTTGTTGCAACATAATTATCATTAATTTCTATCTTTTGGTATGTATTATATAAATAAAAAGCAAAAACCCAAAGAATTGATAAAATGATAAATATTTTTAATGATTTTTTTAAGTATTTTCTTTTTTTTATTTTTTTCAAATATTCCACCTCAAAAATATTCTTTCCAACTTTAGCAATTTTAAACTAAACTCTTTTTATTTATAAAACTTTTAGTATCAGTTATAAAATTCTATTGACATTTTTATGTAAAAAAATATATAATTTGACTAAATAATACAATAAAGGTAAAAGGTGAATAAAATGGAAAAGGATGTTTATGAGTTAACTAATGCTCAGAAAAGTATTTGGAATACAGAATTATTTTATAATGGTTCTAATATTAATAATATTTGTGGTACAATAAATATTTTTGAACCACTTGATATTAATGCTTTGAAAGAAGCTCTTCATTTAATTGTTGCTGAAAATGATAATCTTCACGCTCAATTTTATATTAAAGATGGTTGCATATATCAATCTTTTAAAAAAGATCTTGATTATAACATAGATGTTTTAGAAATTTCCTCTAAAACAGATTTGCGTAAACTTGAAAGAAAAATGAGATCTCATATTTTTGATATTTTACATTCAGATTTATTTGATTTTAAAATTTTCAAATATCCTGATTCAACAGGTGGTGTTGTTGTTAACATTCATCATCTTATCTCTGATTCTTGGACTTTGGGTTTAATTGCAAAAAATATTATCAAGAAATATTATTGTATTTCTCATAATATTCCTATGGAAACCAATAAAGCTTCTTACATCGACTATATTAATTATGAACAAAAATATCTATCAAGTAATAAATTTCAAAAAGATAAAGAATTCTGGCAAAACTATTTAGAAAATCGTCCAGATAGTATTACTATGCCTACTTTCAAAAAAAATATAAAACAAGACTTTTCTTACAAGGCAAAAAGAAAGATACTTCATTTACCTTCTAGCCTAATAAAGAAAATGAATGACTTCTGTCATACTCATAATGTCTCTTTATTCAATTTATTTATGGCTGTTTATTCTATTTATATTGGTAGAGTTAATCATTCTAATGACTTTATTCTAGGTACACCTATCTTAAACAGAACTTCTGTTAGTCAAAAAGATACAATGGGAATGTTTATTAATACTGTCCCTGCACGTATAAAAATAGAAGATAATTTAGACTTTTCTACTTTTGTTAGTCAAATTGCTACTAATTTTACTTCTATTTACAGACATCAAAAATATTCTTATCAAAATATCTTAGAAGATATAAGAAAGGAAAATTCTAAAGTTCCAAACCTTTATCAAGTACTTTTATCTTATCAAATAACTAAAATTAAAACTGATGATGATATAGAATATTCTTCTGAATGGAGTTTTAATGGTTCTATTTCTGATGACTTTGACATTCATCTTTTTGACTTGAATGATTCTGGTTCTATTAATATTGCTTATGATTATAAAATATCAAAGTATACAGATTTAGATATTAGACAAATTCATTCTAGAATTTTATATATAATTTCACAAATCTTAAAAAAACCAAAAATAAATTTAAAAGACATTTTAATTACGACACCTAAAGAATTAAAAGCAATTTTAGCACTTTCAGAAAAAAATGATTGTTCTTATCCTTCTAATAAAACAATTTCTCAACTATTTGAAGAACAAGTACAACTAACTCCTAATAATATTGCTATTAAATACAATAATTCTTATTTAACTTATGATGAGTTAAATAAAAAGGCTAATCAAGTAGCTCATTTTTTAAGAAATATAGGAATAAAGCCAAATGATGTGGTTGCCATTCGCTTAAACAAATCTCTTGAAATGGTAGTTGGAATTTTAGGTATTTTAAAAGCAGGTGGCTGTTATTTACCTATCGACTTATCTTATCCACAAGAAAGAGTATCTTTCATGTTAAAAGATAGCTCAGCAAAAATCTTTTTAACAAACAAACTTCATCAAAAAGATTTAAATATTCCTATTGAATGTTATTTATTAGATAATGTAGATTCTAATCCTATTTATAAAAACGATACTATTAATTTGCCTTGTCTTAATTCACCTGAGGATTTAATTTATATTATATATACTTCAGGCTCTACTGGTACTCCTAAAGGAGTTATGTTGTGCCATAGAAATGTTGTACGTTTAATAAAAAACAGCAACTTCCAGTTTGATTTTAACCAAAATGATGTATGGACTATGTTTCATTCAGTTGCTTTTGACTTCTCTGTTTGGGAATTATATGGCTCTTTATTATATGGTAGTAAATTAATATTAGTACCTGAGCCAACTGCAAAAGATCCTAAGAAGTTTTTGCAACTATTAAGAGATGAAAAAGTAACTGTATTAAATCAAACTCCTACTTATTTTTATAACTTATTAGATAGAGAACTTTTAAATACTGATAATTCTTTATCTGTTCGTTATATCATTTTTGGAGGAGAAGCTTTAAAGCCAAATTTAGTACGACCTTGGAAAGAAAAATATTCTTTTACTAAAATAATTAACATGTATGGAATTACTGAAACAACAGTTCATGTTACATTTAAAGAACTAAGTGATGAAGATTTGCTTTCTAGTGATTCTAATATTGGAAAACCAATACCTACTTTAAAAGTATACGTTATGGATAAATATCTTAATATTTTGCCTTTTGGTGTAGAAGGTGAAATGTGTGTAAGTGGGCTTGGTGTTTGTAAAGGTTACTTAAATCGTCCTGAACTTAATAAAAATAGATTTGTTAAAAATCCTTATTATCCTGATGAAATCTTATACCATTCTGCCGATAATGCTGTACTTGACTCTAATGGAGACTTGTATTATATGGGTAGAATTGATAATCAAGTAAAAATTAGGGGATTTCGTATTGAAATTGGAGAGATAGAAAGCAAATTATTAAAACATCCTCATATTAATAAATGTGTCGTATTACCTAAAAAGAACGGAGATACAGACTCTTATCTTGTGGCATATGTAGTAATGGATGAAAAAGAATCTGTTGATAATTTAAAAACTTATATTTCTAAACTTGTTCCAGAATATATGGTACCAAACTTTTTCGTATTTTTAGACAAATTACCTCTTACTAGCAATGGAAAAGTTGATAGAAAAGCTTTATTATCAATGGAAATTAAAGTTGAAAAAAAGAAAAAATACATTGCTCCTAGAAATGATTTTGAAAAAACATTCCAGTCAATCTTAGAAAATTCTATGCATATAAAACAAATTGGTATTGATGATAACATTCTAGAACTAGGTGCAGACTCACTTACTTTAATGAAAATTACAATAGAATTACTTGAAGAAAATTATCTTGTTAATATTCAAGATATTTATGAGTTAAAAACAATAAGGGAAATTTCAGATAATTTCTATTATCCTAAAAAATCTAATGTATATAAAAGAACCATTTCTGATAATATTTTTTACAACTTTAAAGAAGATTTTTCACCAGAAAAATTATCTGTAAAAAATATTTTATTAACTGGTGCTACTGGTTATTTAGGTGTTCATATATTAAATGAATTAATGCACAAAACAAATAGTAATGTTTATTGCGTTGTTCGTCATAAAAATGGAAAAGACTCCAAAGAAAGATTATTAAATAAACTATCTTTCTATTTTGGAAGCTCTATGTTACAATATGTAGATAGTCGTATTCATGTATTAGTTGCAGATATTTCTTTACCACAATTAGGTTTATCTAATGAAGAATATCATAAACTAGGAGAAACCATTGATTTGGTTATTCATTCTGCAGCTATTGTTGACCATTATGGTAATAAGGACTTATTTGAGCTAATCAATGTAACTGGAACTAACCATATCATTGATTTTTGTAAAGATTTTTCTATTTATATGAACCATATATCTACTACTTCTATATCAGCTTCACTTCCTGAAAACGCAAAACCTAGTATTTTTGATGAACATGTCCTTTACATAGGTCAAAATTATTCTGAAAATATTTATATAAAAACTAAATTTGAAGCTGAATACAATATTTTAGAAGCTATTTTGCACTCTGATTTAAAAGCATCTATTTATCGTCTTGGAAATATATGCGCTAGATACTCTGATGCGAAATTTCAAGAAAATGATGATAAAAATGCCTTCTTAAATAGAGTTATAACTCTTTCTAAATTAGATAAATTAGCTAATTCTTTCTCTAATTTTAAGATTGATTTAAGCCCTGTTGATACTTGTGCAGATATTATCTCTTCTTTAATATTACTTAATAGTAGTTATCAAAAAGTATTTCATATATACAACAATCAAGAAATAAAATTAGTTGATTTAATTAATCAATTAAAACCCGAAAATCAAAAAATTAAAGTAGTATCTGATGAAAAATTTTATGAATATATTAAAAACAAATCAGATATCTTAGGAATAATAAATGACTTAACAAGTAAATCGTCTTACAACTCTAATATTATTATGAAAAACGATTTTACTATTAATTACATGAAAAATTCACATTTATCTTGGCCAACAATCGACAAAAATTATATTAATAAATTCTTTAAAAAATATATTAACAAAGGAGACTAAAACAAATGAAGAAAAAAATTAACACTTGCTTTTTGCGAATTATTTTATTGTATTTAATAATTCCAATTTTAATAGCATTATGTTTATACCCCCTCTTACCCAAGATACTAAATTATCCACCTGAGAGTGTAGATAATCAATTTCAAGTTGAATTTGATGGAGTTACATACACTCGGACAATATGTTTTATTGATTATGATTATTGTATTTTGTAGCTTAATTATATTATTTATCAGAGCTTACTTGATATATAAACAATTTTATAAATTAAGTGAAAATAATGAAAAACTATCATCACAAAAAAAGCTATTAATTTTACACAAAATCAGAGGTTTTTGCTATAATACACCTTACTTATTATATTTTCTAGAAATATTATTACCTTTAATATTTTTACCTTTGACATTTATTATAATAGATGCTTATCCTGTAACTATTTTAAAAATATGTTTGATTTATTTATCATTTTTTACATTAGCATCTGTAATAAGTTTTGTATTTTCAAAAAATGAATTTGGATATATATTAAATTTACTAAATACAATGTATCCTGATTTGATGCAAAAAATAGAATTAGAATATTCTGAAAAAAGAAGGAGTAAATTAAAATCACTCCCAGTCAAGTTAATATTACAATTTTCTCCTTTAGTACTTGTATCTTTAATCTTCATCTCTCTTGTAGGTTATGTACAAGCTTCTAAAAAAACTGGAGATATTTACTATAACTCTTATTTAACAATAATTTCTAATTCTTTTGATAAAGTTTTTGATTCAAAAGAAGAAATAGAAACAACTTTAAAAAATATAACATTATTAGATGACTCTCATCAATATTTTATTATTGATAGTAATGGAAATCAACTTGTATCAGATAATTCTAAATTAGAAAACTTTTTTGTTAAATATACTTTAGAAAAGTCAGAAATGCAAAATGGAAGAACATATGATTATTTTTGCTTAGATAGTGAAGGTATTGCAATAAAATGTTATTTAACTAATGGTGATTTTTGTTATGCAGGTTTTAGATATAATACTATGCAACCGACATTTTTAAAAGCTATTTTAACTTGTGACATTGTTTTATATATTATAATTTTCTTTATATTAGTTTATGTTTCTGTTTCACTTTCGAGAGAAATAAAAACAGTTTCAAATAAACTAAAAGAAATTGCTTCTACTAATAAAAATGATATTAATTTAAATAATAATTTAATTGTTACATCCGAAGATGAATTAGCAGACCTTTCTTTATCATTTAATTTAACACAAAGCTTTACTAAAAATAATGTAAATCAATTAAAATCAAACCAATCAATGTTAATGGAACGTGAAAGATTAGCTTCTTTAGGACAACTAATTGGTGGTATAGCACATAATTTAAAAACACCTATCATGTCTATCTCAGGAGCAGCAGAAGGTTTATCTGATCTTGTTAAAGAATATGATTCTTCTATTGATGATCCAGATGTAAACTCTCAAGATCATCACGATATTGCTAAAGATATGAATTCTTGGATTGTTAAAATCAAAGATTATACAGAATATATGTCAGATATTATTACAACAGTAAAAGGACAAGCTGTTAATCTTTCAAATGAAGAAGATATTTCTTTTACAATTGAAGAATTATTAAAAAGAGTAAATATCCTAATGAAACATGAATTAAAAAATGCTATTATTTATTTAAATATTTCACTAAAAACTGACGAAAATACTATAATTCATGGAGATGTAAATAGTTTAGTCCAAGTAATTAATAATATGGTTTCAAATTCAATCCAAGCATATGAAGGAAAAACAGAACAAACAATTGATTTGATAGTTGAAAAAGAAGACAATAATCTACTTATTTCAATTAAAGATTATGCATCTGGACTACCAGATAAAGTAAAAGAAAAATTATTTAAAGAAATGATAACTACTAAAGGAAAAAATGGAACAGGATTAGGCTTATATATGTCATATTCTACAATAAAAGCACACTTCAATGGCAATATTACAGTTGATTCTGAATTAGGAAAAGGTACTACTTTTACTATAACATTACCTTTACAATAGTTTTACTTATAAATAACTAAAAAATGAATTAAACTTAAAGTTTTATTTATAAAACATTACAAGTTTAATTCATTTTTATTTTATATTATCACACTCAAAGTGTTACTATATAAAAATTGGTTATTTTTTACATAATTTTTTTAACAAAATCTATTGATTTTTCTAGCATTTATTAATATAATGTGAACAAATATTAATAAAATGGGGAATTAATATGAGAAAAGGATTGCAAAATTTAGAAAATAATGAAAATAATAATTATAAAATTATAGCCGTTGATGATGAAGAAGGTATTATTGATTCTTTATCTATATTTTTAAAAAGATCTGGCTATAATTTTACAGGTGTTACAGACCCTCAATTAGCAATTGAAAAAGTAAAAAATGAGCATTTTGATTTAATGATTTTAGACTTCATTATGACTCCATTTCATGGTGATCAAGTAGTAGAAGAAATCAGAAAATTTAATAAAGACTTGTATATTTTGTTACTAACTGGACATAAAGATTTAGCTCCGCCTTTAGAGACAATTAAACGATTAGATATTCAAGGATATTGTGAAAAGGGAGACAAATTTGATCAGTTGCTTTTATTAATTGAGTCTGGAATTAAATCTATTAAACAAATGAATCAAATCAAAAAAATTAATGATGAATTATCAGATACTTACGAAAAGTTAGAAAGTGCTTACTTAGAAAGTATTCAAACTCTACGTTATACAGTAGAAGCAAAAGATACTTATACTCGTGGTCACTCTGACCGTGTTTCTGAATATTCTGTTTTAATAGGAAAATATTTAGGATTACCAGAAGCAGATTTAAATACTTTAAGAATTGGTGGTTTATTCCATGATATTGGAAAAATCGGTGTTCCTGACGCAATTTTACAAAAAAACGGAAAACTTGATGATGATGAATATTCTCAAATAAAGCAACATCCTAATATTGGTGTTCATATTTTGTCACACGCAAAAATATTTCAAAATATTTTACCAATTGTTGAACATCATCATGAAAAATATGATGGTACTGGATATCCAGGCAAATTAGCTGGTGAAAATATTCCATATTTGGCAAGAATTGCTTCTATTGCTGATAGTTTTGATGCAATGACATCAAAACGCGCTTATAGAGATTCTTTACCTATTGATATTGTTATTTCTGAATTCGAAAAATTTAGAGGAACTCAATTTGACCCTAATATTGATGATGTTTTCTTAGATATTTTGAAAAATCATTATGACGAAATTGAAGAAATTAGAAATAAATATATGACAGAGTAAAATATTTATTCATGTAATAAAGAATAAGTCATATAATAAAAAATATAATAATTGAATGTGATTGAAGAATAAATTAGAAAATTTTAAAATAGCTAAATGAGGGAACCAAAAATTCTTTTGGGAAGTATCATTTAGCTATTTTTAGATTTTATATTTGTTCGTATTGAGCCGAAATTATTATATTTTTTATTATATGACTTATTCTTTTATATAAAATTCTATATTTTATACTTTCATTGATAATCCAACTTTTTGTCTTTCTTTATCAATCTTAATAACCTTAACTTTTACAACATCTCCAACTGATACAATATCAGATGGATTTTTAATAAATTTTTCACTCATTTCAGATATATGTACAAGACCATCATGTTTAACACCTATATCCACAAAAGCTCCAAAATCAATTACATTTCTTACTGTACCTGTTAATACCATTCCCTCTTTTAAATCCTCTAATTTTAATACATCACTACGTAAAATTGGCTTTGGCATATCTTCACGAGGATCTCTTCCTGGTTTTGAAAGCTCTTCTATAATATCTGTTAATGTCATTTCTCCTACATTTAAATCTGTTGAAGTTTTTGCAATATCAACTGTTTTTAATTTATTTTGTATAGCTTCTAATTTTTCTTTATCTTTTAAGTCTTTTTTATCAAAGCCAATCTCATTTAATAATTTCTCCGCAACTTCATAACTTTCTGGGTGTACAGCAGTTATCTCAAGAGGATTATCTCCATCTAATATTCTTAAAAATCCTGCACATTGTTCAAAGGCTACTTTTCCAAGTTTAGGAACTTTTAATAATTGCTTTCTATTTTTTAATTTTCCATTTTCATCTCTATATTTTACAATATTTTTTGCAATAGTATTATTAATTCCTGATACATAAGATAATAAAGATGGTGTTGCAGTATTTACATCAACTCCTACTTTATTAACGCTATCCTCTACTACTCCAGTTAAACTCTCGGCTAATTTTTTTTGGTTTACATCATGCTGATATTGTCCAACTCCTATAGCTTTTGGATCTATTTTTACTAATTCTGCTAATGGGTCTTGTAATCTCCTTGCAATTGATATTGCACCTCTAATAGAAACATTTATATCTGGGTATTCTTCTGTTGCTAGTTTTGATGCAGAATAAACAGATGCTCCCGCTTCACTTACAATTACATAATGTACATCTCTTTTTGTATCTTTTATCATGTCTGCTACAAACATTTCAGACTCACGAGAAGCTGTTCCATTTCCTATTGCAATCATATCTACTTTATCTTTTTCAATTAGTTTAAGTAATTCCCTTCTAGCTCCTACAACATCATTTTGAGGTTCTGTTGGATATACTGTTGTATAATCTAACAACTTTCCTGTTTCATCTATTATTGCTATTTTACATCCAGTTCTATATGCAGGATCAAATCCCATAACTGTTTTACCTTTTATAGGAGCTCCTAGTAGTAATTGTTTTGAATTTTTTCCAAATACTTTTATTGCCTTTTCTTCTGCTTTTTCTGTTAAATCTGAACGTATTTCTCTATCAACTGAAGGTTCTATTAATCTTTTAAAACTATCTTCAATCGTTGTTTTTAACATTTCTGTAAATTGAGTTGTATTTTTTATTATATCTTTTTCAATATATTTCAATATTTTCTCTTCTGTTTTTTCTAATTTAATTTTTAAAAATTCTTCTTTTTCTCCTCTATTAATTGCTAAAATTCTATGACTTGGAATAAATTTTATTGCCTCTTGGTATTCATAATACATTTCATAATTAGACTTTTCTTCAGGCTTAGATGCTCTAGTTACTACTTGACCTTCTCTATAACATATTCTCTTTATTTCTTTTCTATATTTAGCATTATCTGAAATATCTTCAGCAATAATATCTAATGCTCCTTGTATTGCATCTTCAACAGTTGCAACAACTTTATCTTTGTTTTTCTTATCTTCATCAGATAATTTATCAATATTTACATATTTTTTTGCAACTTCTTCTATTGGTTTTACTTCTTTTTGTTCTATAATTATTTTTGCTAATGGTTCTAAGCCTTTTGCTTTAGCTACTGTTGCTCTTGTTTTTTTCTTTTGTTTATATGGTCTATATATGTCTTCTACCTCTGATAATATTTTTGCTATAGCAACTGCTTGCAATATTTCATCAGTTAATTTTCCTTGTTCATCTATTGACTTTATAATTTCTTCTTTTCTTTTTTCTAAATTTCTTAAGTATGTTAGTCTTTCTCCTAAATCCCTAAGGATTTCGTCGCTTAATCCCCCTGTTACTTCTTTTCTATATCTTGCAATAAATGGTATAGTATTTCCCTCATCTATTAATTTTACTGTACTTTCAACCTGATTAGGCTTTATATTTAATTCTTCTGCAATCGTATTTATTATCTTATCCATTTGTTATTCCTTCCTTAACCAAATATTTATTTACTTTATAACTCGAATTTTTCTATTCTACACCTAAATATTCATTATAAGTAACTTCTCTATCTATCACTTTACCATCTTCTTTAATATCAATAATTCGATTTGCTACTGTTTGAGTTAATTCATGGTCATGTGATGTAAATAAAATATTTCCAATAAACTTCTTCATTCCTTCATTGACAGATGTTATACTTTCCATATCCAAATGGTTTGTTGGTTCATCAAAAATTAAAAAGTTCGCTCCCGATAACATCATTTTTGATAAAACACATCTTACTTTTTCTCCTCCTGATAAGACTTTAACTTCTTTTAATGCTTCATCACCTGAAAATAACATTCTTCCTAAGAAACTTCTAACATATGTTTCGTCTGGATCTTTCGAATATTCTCTAAGCCATTCTGTTACATTCTCATCAGTTTCAAACAAATAATTATTATCCTTTGGGAAATAATTTTGTGTAATTGTAGTTCCCCATACTAACTCTCCTGCATCTGGCTCTAATTCTCCTGCAATTATTTGAAATAATACTGTTTTAGCAAGTTCATTATCTGCTAAAAATGCAATTTTGTCTCCCTGTTTTACATCAAAAGAAATTCCGTCTAATAATTTTACGCCATCTACTGTCTTAGATATATTTTTTACTTGTAATATTTCTTTTCCAGGTTCTCTATCTGGTTTAAAGTCTACATATGGGTATTTTCTATTAGATGGTTTTATATCATCTAGTTCTATTTTTTCTAGAGTTTTCTTTCTAGATGTTGCTTGTTTTGATTTCGATGCATTAGCACTAAATCTTGCAATAAAATCTTGTAATTCTTTTATTTTATCTTCTTTCTTTTTATTTTGTTCTCTTGCTTGTTTTAATGCTAATTGGCTAGATTCATACCAAAAATCATAATTTCCTGGATATACTTTAATTTTTCCGAAATCAACATCTGCTATATGTGTGCAAACTTTATTTAAAAAGTACCTATCATGAGATACTACAATTACAGTATTCTCAAATTCCATTAAAAACTCTTGTAACCAGTTAATACTTTTTAAATCTAAATCATTAGTAGGTTCATCTAGTAAAAGTACATCTGGATTTCCAAATAAACTTTGAGCTAATAAAACTTTTACTTTATCTCTGGCTTCTATTTCTTTCATTAATTTATAATGATTTTCAGGAATAATACCTAAATCATTTAAAAGTTTTGCTGCATCTGACTCTGCATTCCATCCGTCTAATTCAGCAAATCTTTCTTCTAATTTTGCTGCCTTCATTCCATCTTCTTCTGAAAAATCTGGTTTACTATAAATTGCATCTTTTTCCTTCATTATGTCATACAACTCTTTATTTCCCATAATTACTGTATCCATAACAGTACAATCTTCATAAGCAAAGTGGTCCTGTTTTAAAACAGATAGTCTTTCTCCTTTATCTAAACTTACATCTCCTTTGCTTGGTTCTATCTCTCCTGATAAAACTTTTAAAAATGTAGATTTCCCAGCGCCATTTGCTCCTATAATTCCATAACAATTTCCTTTTCCAAAACGTATATTTACATCTTCAAATAACACCCTTTTTCCAAATCTAACTGTAACTCCATTTGCACTTAACATTTCTTATCCTCCTAATTCTAAATCGATGGTATTATATATCATTTTTCGTTTATTTTCAAGTAAAAAACGCTTTTAAGTTTTACTATAATATAAAAAAAGTAGAACTGTCTTATTTAAACAATTCTACTCTATATTTAATCATCAAATAATAATTTAATTCCCCATAAACCAGATATTCCTACTAAAGCATATATAACTCTTGAAATCCAAGTCATCTCTCCAAATATAACTGCTACTAAGTTAAAATTAAAAAATCCAATTAATCCCCAATTAATAGCTCCAATTATAATTAAAACTAAAGCTATTTTATCTATAACTTTCATTTTTTCCTCCTTTACTTTTCTTTTGTACTTATTATATGCTATTTTTTTTTGTTTATACATATTGTTGAATTTTTTAATTTTATATGATATTTTGTATATATTAAAATAAAAGAGAGGGATTTTTATGAAAAAAAATTTAAAAAGTAAAAAAAATAATAATAATAAAATAGCTATTATTTTTTCATTTGTTATTATTTTAATTGTTGGTTTTTTATTTTATAACTTTATACTAAAGCAAAATGATATTGAAAAATCACAATCACAGATTAGCTCTAATTCTGAATCAACCACAACTCAAGTCACAGATACAACTTTTACAATGACTGCGATTGGAGATGTTATGTGTCATAATACACAATATTGGGATGCTTATAATAAAGAATCAGATACTTATGATTTTTCTTATGTATTCAAAAATATTAGTCATTACATACAAAATTCAGACATTTCTATTGGAAATTTAGAAACTAGCTTTGCTGGAAAAGACCGTGGTTATAGTAACTATCCAACATTTAATTCCCCTGATGCATTAGCTTATAATTTGAAAAATATTGGACTTGATATTATTTCAACAGCTGGTAATCATTGCTTAGATATGGGATTCAGTGGACTATCAAGAACTATTGACGTTCTTGATGATGCTGGTATTAAGCACCTTGGAACTTATAAAACCCAAGAAGAACAAGATAAAATTTTAATTCAAGATGTTAAGGGCGTTAAAATAGCATTTATTGATTATACTTACGGAACCAATGGTATTCCCGTTCCTTCTGATAAACCTTTTTCTGTTAATTTGATTGATAAAGATTTAATAACTAAACACATTAATAAAGCAAAATCTGAAGGAGTTGATATGATTGTAGCTTGTATGCATTGGGGAACAGAATATAGAACAACTGCAAACTCTGAACAAGAAGAATTAGCGGATTTCTTATTTCAGAATGGGGTAGATGTAATTTTAGGAAATCATCCTCATGTATTAGAACAAATGGAAAAAAGAACTATTACTTTAGCTGATGGATCTACAAAAGATGGTTTTGTTATTTATGCATGTGGCAATTTTATTTGTGACCAAAATGCCGAAAATACAAGAAACTCTATTATATTAAATTTAACAATAACTAAACATTCAGATGGAAAAATTACAATTGATAAAGCTAATTATATCCCTATATATATGTATAAAGGATCTTCTTCTAAATTAAAAAGAATGAAAGTATTAGATATAGAAAAATCAATTAGTGATTATGAAACTGGCACCGACACTTCTATAGGTCAAGCTACATACATAGACCTAAAAAAACAATTAGAAAAAATAAAAAACATTGTAGGTAATGAAATAAATTAATAAACATTATATAAATATACCAGTTAACTTTTATAAAAGCTAACTGGTATATTTTATTTTAACATATCTTTTTTATTTAACCATAAAGTAACTGCTATTGTCATTATAATAGCTATTAAAACCATTATCAAAAATCCCATTGGACTATTTTCAAATGGTAGCTTAACATTCATTCCCCA
>OIYV01000699.1_pt1 | contig 18011 bp, 13 predicted proteins | sample 1588251 | NCBI WGS metagenome assembly OIYV01 (sample SAMN03283282) | human gut metagenome | biome: human-associated habitat; material: feces | host: Homo sapiens | place: Peru | collected 2012
AAATGTAGGGGCAGGCCCTGTGTCTGCCCGAAAAATTGATATTAAATAATTTCAACAAATCATTTCGGGTGAATTCAGGACAGTCCCTAGAATTCCCCCTTACACAAATTCCAATTTACGGAGGAAATAAAATGAAAGTAATAATTGCAGCGGCGCAAACGGGAGGGCATATTAATCCAGGAATTGCGATTGCAAATAAAATAAAAAAAGAAAATAAAAACGCAGAAATAATGTTTATAGGAACTACAAGAGGACTAGAAAATGATTTAGTTCCAAGAGCAGGATATAAATTAAAAACTATTGATGCATATGGAATAAACAGAAAAATAAGCATAAGTAATATAAAAAATATGTTTAAAACTTTAAAGGGATTTGGAGAAGCAAAAAAGATAGTAAAAAATTTTGGACCAGATATAGTAATTGGGACTGGTGGATTTATTTGCGGACCTGTATTACTAGCTGCAAATAAATACAAAATACCAACTATTTTGCATGAAAGCAATGCTTTCCCAGGAGTAGCAGTAAAATTGTTATCAAAGAAAGTTGATACAGTATTAGTAGGATTTGAAGATGCAAAAAAAAGGTTGCCAAATGCAAAAAAAATAGTAACAACTGGAACGCCGACTAAGATAAAAGGAATAGTTATGTCACAAGCAGAAAAAGATATAATGAAAAAAGAAATGGGATTAAATAACAATTTACCAATTGTCTTAGTTTTTGGAGGTAGCCAAGGAGCTAAAACTATTAATACAACATTAACAGAAATAATTTTGAATAAATTGAATAATAGTTACCAAATAATATGGGCATCAGGGCCTAAACAATATGATTTAATCAAAAAAGAGCTAGAAGAAAAAAATATAGATATTAATAAGCTAGAAAATGTGAAAATAATTCCATATATTTATAATATGGAAGAAGTAATGAATATTGCAGATATAATAGTTTCTAGAAGCGGAGCAATGACAATAACAGAAATAGCAAAAATAGGAAAACCAGCAATATTTATACCATTCCCATTTGCAACAGAAAACCACCAAGAGTATAATGCTAGGGTATTGGAAAAAGTTGGAGCAGCAAAAATAATATTAGATAAAGATTTAAATGCAGAAAGCTTATCTAATACAATAAGAGAGATGCTAGAAGATAAAAACAAGCTTGAAAAAATGGGACAAAATGCAAAAAAAATTTCTATAAGCAATGTAGAAGATAAAATATATGAAGAAATAGAAAAGGTTATTAAATAAATTGTAATTTGAACGAATGGGGACAGACCCCTTTTGTTTAAATTACAATTTGCAAGGAGGACAAGCTATGGAAATACAAAAATTAGAAAAAAATATAGGATATAATTTTAAGAACAAAGAATTAATAAAAACTGCATTAACACATACATCATATGCACATGATAAAAAAATAGAAAGTAATGAGAAATTAGAATTTTTAGGAGATAGTATACTAGAGTTTGTAACTAGTGATTATCTATTTAAAAATTACAAAAAATTAAAAGAGGGAGAAATGACTAAAGTTAGAGCAACTGTAGTATGTGAAGAGAGCTTATATAAAATTGCAATTAAGCATAATTTTAGTGATTTCTTGTATTTAGGTAAAAGCGAGATATCTTGCAATGGAAATAAAAAACCTGCGATATTAGCAGACAGTGTAGAAGCTGTAATTGCTGCTATTTATTTAGATTCTGACTTGGAAAAAGCAAGAGAATTTATTATTAATAACTTAAAAGAAGCAATAGAAATAGCAAGCAAACATGTGGGACAAAAGGATTATAAAACTGTATTACAAGAAAAGCTACAAGTACATGGAAATGTTAAAATTGAATATATAGTAATTGAAGAAAAAGGTCCAGACCATAATAAGGTTTTTGTTGTAGAAGTTAAATGCGATGGAAAATCCTTGGCAATAGGACAAGGGACTACTAAAAAAGGTGCAGAAATGGATGCTGCACACAATGCATTGACTAAAGAAATATAGAAATTTTTAAGGTGAGATTATTATAATGTAGGAGGAAAAAATGAGTGAACAATATATAATACCAATATTTGTACCACATTTAGGATGCCCAAATGATTGTACTTTTTGTAATCAAAAAAGCATAAGTGGACAAACTAAACAAGTGACAGGTGAAGATGTAAAAAGGACAATAGAAGAATATCTAAAAAGTTTTAAGGATGAAAGCCTTCATAAAGAAGTAGCTTTTTTTGGAGGCAGTTTTACTGGGGTAGAAGAAAATAAGCAAAAAGAACTTTTAGAGGCTGCATATGAATTTGTAAAAACAAAGCAAATTCAGTCAATAAGGGTTTCAACAAGACCAGATTACATAGACAAAGAAAAACTAAAATTACTAAAAAAGTATGGGGTAAAAACAATAGAATTAGGAGTTCAATCAACAAATGACTATATATTAAAAAAATGCAAAAGAGGACATACTTTTGAAGATGTAAAAAAAGCATCAAAATTAATAAGAAGATATGGATTTGTTTTAGGACATCAAATGATGATAGGGCTTCCTGAAAGTACAAAAATAGATGAATTAAATACTGCAAAAGATTTAGCAAAATTAAAACCTAAAATAGTGAGATTATATCCAGTTTTAGTAATAAGAGGAACAGAACTAGAAAAAGAGTATGAAAGTGGAGAGTATGAAACAATTCCGCTTTCACAAGCTGTAGAAAGATGCAAAGAGTTATATTACTTTTTTACAAATAAAAAGATAACAGTAATAAGGATGGGACTTCAAAATACTGATATAATTTCTGATCCTAAAAATGCAAAAAGTGAAGTGGTTGCAGGACCATATCATGAAGCTTTTGGACAACTTGTAGAAGATAGTATTTGGTATGATGCTATACTTGAAAAAATTAAAAAATTTAATGTTAAAGTTAAAGAAATAGAAATAAAAATAAATCCAGAAAATATAAATAATGTTGTTGGACACAAGAAAGAAAATATAAAAAAATTAAAAGATTTGTATGATGTAGATGTAAATGTAGTGCAAAGTAAAGAAATTAAACCAGGGAAATTTGAAATAGAAATTCTAAAAACATATACAGATTTTTTAGATGAATAGATATTTTTAAAAACATCCATACTAAGTATGGGTGTTTTTTAGTGGTTAAATTTAAAACAAAAAGAAAAATTATAAAAACAAAATACTTGGTAGTACAGTTTATACAAATTATTGTAGGAACTGCCTTAGTTGCGTGCTCTACAAGCTTATTTTTACTTCCAAATCAATTATCCTCAGGAGGATTTTCTGGAATTGCAACAATTGTATATTATTTATTAAAAGCACCTCTAGGTACAACAGTTTTAGTTTTAAATATTCCACTGTTTATAATTTCATTAGTAAAAAACGGAAAGCATTTTTTTTTGAGTGCAATAACAGGAACTGCAGGTTTGTCAATATTCTTAAATATATTTGGAAATTTAAAACCTATTACAACAGATAGATTTTTAGCATGTATTTATGGAGGAATAATTGCAGGAATTGGAACAGCAATTATATTAAAAGCAAATGCATCAACAGGTGGAACAGACCTTTTAACTCAAATTATAAAGGCGTATAAGCCAAATATAAAGATTAGTAATCTGTTGGTACTATTAGATACTATAATTGTTGCAGCAAATGTGATTTTTTTTAAGGAACTAGAAATAGGACTATATTCTGCAATTACAATATATATAATGGGAAAAATGTTAGACATATTTTTTGAGGGTATTGATTTTGCAAAAGCTGTATATATAATATCACCAAAAAATGAGGAAATATCCAAGCAAATAGGAGATAAAATAAAAAGAGGAAGTACAGCACTTTATGGAAAGGGAATGTATAAAAAGAAAGATATAGATGTATTATTTTGTGTTGCGTCTAGAAATGAAGTAAGAGAAATAAGAAATATAGTAAGAGACATAGATAGTAATGCATTTTTTGTAATAACAAATGCAAGAGAAGTGTTTGGAGAAGGATTTAAAGAAACGTAAATAGAAAATTTTGCACAAACAATTGACAGTTATGTAAACATATGGTAAAATAAATATATCGTGGATTAATATCAAAAGAAAATAATTTATTCATGAAAGGAAGAAGAAAATGAATAGAGAAGATAAAGGTTTTAAAGAAAGAATAAAAGTCAATATAGAAAGTTACCCATTTGATGCGGATGAAATGTTGTTGAAACTTGAATTTGGAGATAAAGCTATTTCAAAAAAAAGAGATGATAGTAACAGACGAATAAGAAGATTAGGAGATAATCCATTTGATGCAGAAGAAATGTTATTAAATGCTGAATTAAGAGAAATGGATGAAGAAAGATAAAAAAATTTTAAAAGTGTTGAATCTATCAACACTTTTTTTGTTTAATAGGAAAAATCGAAGATTTTCCTATTAAACAAAATGCTATAATCGCTATTGCCTTTGAGATTTCCTCATTTCATTCGGAAACTCAAATCGGCGAGAAGAAAAGTGTGGCAAAGCCACTTTTCTTGGACAAATCACCCTAATTGGAATTTGTTTTATTAATATGAGAGGTGTGATGTTAGAGGTAGGGTTTGTAGGAGTCTGTATTGCATATGTCCGAAAACAAATTTATTGTAAAATTTAGTTGACAAATAAAAATCTAATACATATAATGAATATATGAACAACTATTCATATAAAAAAAGGGGAAAATATGGAAGAAGATTTAAAATGTACAGTAAAACATCCAGATATAATTGAAAAAGCAAAGAAAACAATGCCAGATGAAGAAACATTATTTGATATAGCTGAACTGTTCAAAGTGTTTGGAGATTCAACAAGAATGAAAATAATATGTTGCTTATTTGAACACGAAATGTGTGTATGTGACATTGCTGAATTAATAAGTAGCACACAGTCAGCAGTATCTCATCAACTAAGAGTTTTAAAACAAGCAAAACTTGTAAAATTTAGAAAAGATGGTAAAACTGTATATTATTCGCTTTCTGATGAACATGTTGAAATGATATTTAATATGGCATTAGAACATATTAAGGAAATGTAGTACGGAGGATGATAAAATGAGTAAATGTGAACACTGTGGTGCTCATGACCATGAGCACGAGCATGAAGAGGAAGAAGAAAATTTAAAAGCAGAAGTAGTAAAACTTGTTATTGCACTTATAATATTTGCAATTGCATTTTTCAAAATTGTGCCTGAAAAAATTGCAACATGGTTATTTGTAATTGCATATATATTATCTGGCTATGAGGTTTTATTAAAATCAATAAAAAATATTTTTAGAGGAGAAGTATTTGACGAAAACTTTTTAATGTCAATTGCAACACTTGGAGCTTTTGCTATAAATAAACCAGGAGAAGCTGCTGCGGTTATGATATTTTACAATGTAGGGGAACTTTTTGAAAATTATGCAGTAGAAAAATCTAAAAAATCAATCATTCAATTAATGAATATAAAACCTAAAATTGCAAATTTGAAAAAAGGTAACGAAATAAAAGTAGTAGAACCAGAAGAATTAAAAGTAGGAGATATAATTGTAGTTAAAGCAGGAGAAAAAATTCCAGTAGATGGAGTTGTAATAAATGGTCAGACTACCATAAACACAGCTGCACTAACAGGAGAATCTGTTCCAAGAAAAGTTAAAGTAGATGACGAGGTTTTTGCAGGATGTATTAATGAATCGGATGTAATAGAAATAAAAGTTACAAAAGAGTTTAAAGACACAGCAATTAATGAGATTATAGAACTAGTTAAGAATTCAAACAAAACAAAATCTAAAACTGAATTGTTTATAACAAAATTTGCAAAAGTATATACACCAATAGTTGTTGTGCTTGCATTAATGCTTGCTTTTATTCCACCAATATTTGAAGGATTTCAAAATTTAGGAGAATGGGTAAAAAGAGCATTAGTATTTTTAGTAACATCATGTCCATGTGCTATTGTTTTATCAGTTCCGCTAGGCTATTTTGCAGGAATTGGTAAAGCAGGTAAAGAAGGAGTTTTAATAAAAGGCTCAAATTATTTAGATATACTTACAAAAGCTAATACAATGGTATTAGACAAAACAGGAACAATTACAAAAGGAAATTTTGAAGTTTCTAAAATAATACTAGCAGAGGAAATTAAAGAAGAAGAATTATTAGAAATTGCGGCAGTAGCAGAAAGCATGTCAAACCACCCAATAGCAAAAAGCATAATAAACAGAGTAAACAAAAAAGTTAATCAAGAAGAAATTGAAGAATATAAAGAAATTGCTGGAATGGGCATAAAAGCTAAATATCATGGAGAAGAAATTGTTGCAGGAAATGCAAAATTGTTAGAGAAAGAAGAAATAAAATATTATCCATGTAATGAAATTGGAGCAATAGTATATGTTGCGAAAAATAAAAAGTACTTAGGAGCAATAGTAATTTCTGATACAATTAAGCCAGATAGTAAAGAAGCAATAGAAGGATTCAAAAAGAATGGAATTAGTAAAATTTGTATGTTAACAGGAGATAATAAAGAAATTGCAGAAAATATAGCAAAACAAGTTGGCATAGAAGAAGTGCATTGCAATTTGTTACCAGGAGAAAAAGTAAAAGAATTGCAAAAATTAAAAAATGAACAAAATATTATAATTGCAATAGGTGATGGAATTAATGATTCACCAATACTTGCAGAAGCAGATATAGGAGCATCAATGGGATTAAATGGCCAAGACTTAGCAATAGAAACATCAGACATTGTAATAATGGACGGAAAATTATCAAGCTTTAACAAAGCTATAAAAGTATCAAAAAGAACTAAAAAAATAATAATGCAAAACATATGCTTTGCATTAGGAATAAAAGTAATAGTATTGGTACTTGGAACTTTCGGAATATCAACAATGTGGGAAGCAGTATTTGCAGACGTAGGAGTAACATTTATAACGGTACTAAATTCATTAAGAGTGTTTAAAAAATAGTAATTTCACGAAGTGCGAAGTGTGAGGTGGGAAGTGGGAGGAATAGAGAAAGGCCTGCGGAGCCCTGGCCCTATAAATCACACCTCCAACCTCACACCTCGCACTTCAATTAAACAAATTCCAATTTATCTCATAAAACAATAGAGGCGCTATTTAAATGCGCCCCTTATATTTTTTATCTAATATCTTCTTTTGGAGTAATATTTTCTTCCAACATCTCTGGTTTTTTCATATATCTATTAAATTGCTTTAAAGCATTTGCATAATAATATCCATCACAAATTCTTTCATCAGCAACCCATTTAATAGAAATAGTTTTTTTCTCAACTATATTATCATCTTCACAAATATAGCTTTTTTGTTTTTTGCCCATAGCTAAGAATAATCCAGTTGTTCCAAAATCATATATATGATGATAAATTGCATCTATTCCTAAAGAACCAACATTTGTTAAAAATGCACTAGTATGGAATGGACTAGCCTTAATTACTGCTTTTGGCATCATACCATGTTTATCTAAAAACATTAAAGTATTAACAAGAAATTTCATAAGCCAATTTGGTACAAGCCATAAAAATTTAGCAAGTTTATCTGTGCTATTTTCAGCAGATAAATCTTTGTTTTTTGCAATTTCAGTTTCTAATTTTTGTTTTATTTCAAAAATATTTTCAGCTCCTGTAAAAGGAAGTTTAATAGTTGTTTCTTCTATTTCTTCAGACATTTTCTTTTTTATTGCAAGCGAAATATATATTCCTTTTCTAGCATATGTTCTACCATCCATAATAAATCTATTTAAACAAGGCCTTTCTGCCAAAAGTCTAACTAGTGCAGAATATATTATAGTCATATAAGATATTTGAATGCCTTCCTTTTCTTTTTTATCAATATATGCATCTAATGTATCAAGAGGTAACTCTTGAGTGTAATATACATGAGAATCACTTCGCATTTTCATAACATGAGGTATTACCCTAAAAAATGGCCCCAAAGTTTTTAGCTTTCTACCATCTGATCTAAACCCAAACATAATCCATCTCCCTTATAAAAGATATTATATAATAAAACTATGGTATTTTGCAAGAAAAATGTCAAAAATTAATACATTGCAAAAAAATAAATATCCATAAATAAATACTTTTTTAATACTATTTTAATATCTTTATAGTAAAATCTTGACAAATATTTATGTGTTTAATACAATATTTTAGTTAGGGAAACACAGCTTTGAGCTGATTATATATACATATACAAAAAGGAGGAACAGATGTTAAAAATATTAAAAAACTTAAAAAAATCATGGCTATCTGTGGTGTTTATAGTAGTACTTTTATGCTTGCAAGCGTGGACAGATTTAACACTTCCAGACTACACATCTAAAATAGTAAATACAGGTATTCAAGCAGGTGGTATTGAATATGTTGAACCAGAGGTAATTAGAAAATCACAAATGGATAATTTATTAATATTTACAGACAAAGATGAAGAAATATTAAGTAATTATACTTTAATATCTAAAAACAATTTATCTCAAGAGGAGTATAATAAGTTACAAAAAGATTATCCAGAACTAGAAAATCAGGATTTATATAAAATAAATAAACTTAATAAAGAACAAAAAGAAAAATTGGATGAATTAATTACAAAACCATTTATGACATTATACTTTATACAAAATGAAGAAATGGCAAATGGAATGAAAGAGCAAATGCTTTTAAATATGCCAGAAGAACAAAAACAAGTAATGGCACAAATGCCACTAATAGACTTAATAAAAAATATGCCAAATGAACAAAAAGAAAATTTTATTACAGAAATAAATAAACAAATAGACGAAAAACTAGGAACAATGGTAGATCAAGCAGCTGTTCAAGCAACTAAAAAAGAGTATACAGAAATAGGAGTAAATACAGATAATATACAAAATAGATACATAATTTTAACAGGACTTCAAATGATTGGTATAGCATTAGTTAGCATGATAGCAGCAGTAATAATAATGCTATTATCATCAAGAGTCGCAGCTACACTTGGAAGAGTTTTAAGGGATAAAGTGTTTAAAAAAGTATTGCAATTTACAAGAAAAGAATTTAATGAATTTTCAACAGCTTCATTAATTACACGTAGCACAAATGATATTCAACAAATCCAAATGTTACTTACAATGCTTTTTAGAACAGTAGTATATGCACCAATTATTGGTATTGGTGGATTTACAAGAGTTTTGGCTCGTAGCAATAACTCAATGGCATGGATAATAGGAGTTGCAATAGGAGCGATACTATTTATTATTTTAACTTTATTTATAGTAGCAATGCCAAAATTCAAAAAGCTACAAGATTTAATAGATAAATTGAATTTAGTTTCTAGAGAAATCTTAACAGGACTTCCAGTAATAAGAGCATTTAACACAGAAAAAAGAGAAGAAAAAAGATTTGATAATGCTAACAAAGACTATATGAAAGCAAATATATTTGTAAACAGGGCAATGAGTATAATGATGCCTGCATTAATGTTTGTTATGAATGCAATTATGCTTTTAATTATATGGGTAGGAGGACACAAAGTAGATGAAGGAATAATGCAAGTAGGAGATATGATGGCATTCATCCAATATACAATGCAGATTGTAATATCTTTCTTATTCATATCTATGATATCAATAATGTTACCAAGAGCTTCTGTTTCTGCAAAACGTATTAATGATGTATTAGAAACAGAACCTTCAATAGAAGATAAACCAGAAACAAAAGAATTTGTAGAAGGTAAAAAAGGATATGTAGAATTTAAAGATGTATCATTTAGATATCCAGATGCAGATACAGAAATACTAGAAGATATAAATTTTGTAGCAAAACCAGGAGAAACAACAGCATTAATTGGAAGTACAGGAAGTGGAAAATCTACAGTTGTAAACCTAATACCTCGTTTTTATGATGTAACAGGAGGAGAATTACTAATAGATGGAGTTAATATAAAAGACGTACCTCAAAAAGAATTAAGAAAAAGAATAGGATTTGTACCACAAAAAGGAATGCTTTTCTCTGGAACAATAGAATCAAACATAAAATATGGAAACCCAGATATGTCTGATGAGCAAATGGTAAAAGCAGCAGAAATTGCACAAGTAACAGAATTTATAGAAGCAAAGGAAAAGAAATATAAATCAGAAATTGCACAAGGCGGAAATAACGTATCTGGTGGACAAAAACAACGTTTATCAATAGCAAGAGCAATAGCAATAGACCCAGAAATTATAGTATTTGATGATAGTTTTTCAGCATTAGACTTTAAAACAGACAGCAAATTACGAGAAGAACTTGCAAAGCAAACAGCTGGCAAAACAGTAATTATAGTTGCACAAAGAATTAGTACAATTCTAAATGCAGACCAAATAATAGTACTAGAGGAAGGAAAAATTGTAGGAAAAGGTACTCACAAAGAACTTATGAACAACTGCGAGCAATATAAGGAAATTGCAATGTCACAATTATCTAAAGAAGAACTAGAAGATGCAGGAGGTGATAGATAATGCCAGGACCAATGGGAGGACCAGGAAGACCGGGGATGAATACCCAAGCAAAAGCAAAGAATTTTAAAGCAACAACTAAAAAATTAATAAACAACTATTTATCAAAATATAAACTAGCAATAACAATAGTAATAATTTTTGCAATAGGAAGCACAATCTTTTCTATAGTTGGACCTAAAATATTAGGAAATGCAACAACAGAAATCTTTAACGGAATAATTAGTAAATTATCTGGCGGAAGCGGAATTGATTATTCAAAGATTTTAAAAATTCTATTAACACTTTTGGGACTATATGTAATAAGTGCGTTATTTTCACTAATACAAGGATTTACAATGACATCTGTTGCACAAAAGTTAACATATAAAATAAGAAATGATATAGCACAAAAAATAAATAAACTTCCAATGAAATACTTTGATAAAAAAACAAACGGAGAGGTGTTATCTGTAATAACAAACGATATAGATACACTTTCTCAAAACCTTAACCAAAGTATTACACAAATAATTACATCAATATGTACAATAATAGGAATAATTGTAATGATGTTATCTATTAGTGTAACAATGACAATAGCATCATTAATAATATTGCCTATATCAGCAGTTATAGTAAAGAAAATTGTAACAAAATCACAAAAATATTTCCAAAAGCAACAAGCATATTTAGGACATGTAAATGGTCAAGTAGAAGAGGTTTATGGAGGACATACAATTGTAAAAGCATTTAATGGAGAACAACAAGAAATAGAGAAATTTGAAAAAGCAAATAAGGAACTATATTCATCTGGATGGAAATCACAATTTTTATCTGGACTAATGCATCCAGTAATGAACTTTATTGGAAATGTTGGATATGTTGTAGTAGCAGTTTTAGGTGGATATCTAGCAGTTCAAGGGAAAATTACAGTTGGTAATATACAAAGTTTTATACAATATAACAAGCAATTTACACAACCAATAATGCAAATTGCACAAGTATCTGGAATGCTACAATCTATGGTTGCAGCAGCAGAAAGAGTATTTGAATTTTTAGAAGAGTCAGAAGAAGTAGAAGAAAACGATAAAGGAATAGATACAAGTAAGCTAAAAGGAAATGTAGAATTTAAAAATGTTAAATTTGGTTATGACGAAGATAAAATAATAATAAAAGACTTTAATGCAGACGTTAAAGAAGGACAAAAAATTGCAATAGTTGGACCAACAGGAGCAGGCAAAACAACAATGGTAAAACTACTTATGAGGTTCTATGATGTAAATAGTGGAGAAATTTTAGTAGATGGTCATAATATAAAAGATTTTAAACGTGGAGATTTAAGAAAAATGTTTGGAATGGTACTCCAAGATACGTGGTTATTTGGAGGAACCGTTAAAGAAAATATTAAATATGGAAAACCAGAGGCAAGTGATAGTGAAGTTATAGAAGCTGCAAAAGCAGCACATGTGCATCACTTTATAAAGACACTTCCAAACGGATATAATTCTGTATTAAATGAAGAATCAAGCAATGTATCAGCAGGACAAAAACAATTACTAACAATTGCAAGAGTAATACTTGCAGATCCAAAAATATTAATATTAGATGAAGCAACAAGTTCAATAGATACAAGAACAGAAATACAAATACAATCAGCAATGGATAATTTAATGAAAGGAAGAACAAGTTTTATAATTGCACACAGACTTTCAACAATAAAAAATGCAGACTTAATATTAGTAATGAATCATGGCGACATTGTAGAACAAGGAACGCACGAAGAATTACTTGCAAAAAATGGATTCTATGCAGATTTATACAATAGTCAATTTGATGAAGATGAAGCAGTATAAAATGGTAAAAACGAATGGGAACAGCCCCCTTTTGTTTCAATCAGAACAAAGGGGGTCTGTCCCCATTCATTTTTATTTTAGGCTCTTCTATTTTAGTATAAAAAAATATAAAAATTTAGTAAAAATGTAGAAATCTACCAACAGTCGATTGCATAAAATAGATATTAATATTAAAATATTTGTGAAGGAGGATAGCATGGATAATACTAAATTTGGAAAATTTATAGCAGAACTTCGCAAAGAAAAAAATATGACACAAAAACAATTGGCAGAAAAATTAAATTTAACAGATAAAGCAATATCAAAATGGGAAAGAGGGTTAAGCTTTCCAGATATTACAATATTAAATCCATTAGCAGATGCACTGGAAATTAATATTTCTGAATTGTTAAATTGTGAAAAAGGAAATAAAAAAGAAATAGATATTAATAAAGCAGTTAAAGAAGCAGTAGAAAAAATAAATAGAACTAAAGAAAAAAGAGAAAAAAAGATTATAAAAATTAAAAAGATTATAGGAATAATATCAATAATAATATTTATATTAGCAGTTGCATTGCAGAGTATATATATATTCAAATTAAAAAAACGCGGATTTGAATATGTAATAGATAGTTTATTTTATATAGTAAACCAACTAATAATAGTTTGTCCATTTTTGGTAACATATGTATATGTAAAGAAAAAAAGTAAAATTAAAAATATTATTATTTATTCTACTTTGTTAGTTTTAACAATTATAAATTTAGCATTTACAATTAATAATGGATTAAAGAATAAATGCATTATTAGTTTTTCTAGTGACTTTTCAAATCAACTTGTGTTAAAACAAAACAAAGAAACAGGAGAGACTGTATTTTATAGAAATGCAATTTTATTATTTGCAAAACCAAATATAACATTTTCTTATCCTAGCGTAGGAAAAATAAAAAAACAATGGCTTACAACAGATATTTGTTCAGTAACATATAAAGACTTGGAAGGAAACTTACATGAATTTGTTGCAACATATGGAGATAGAGGTAACGGAATATCATATAGCTATGTCAAAAATGCTATTTTAGGAGAATGGGGTAAAAACGATATATATATGATAGCAGATAATAAAGGAATAACAATCAATTACAATGGAGAAAAAGATAGATTCGAAAATAGTGATATACAACAGTTCGGAACAATTGCAATAGTTTTATATAAACAAGAAGAGCCTAGATATGTAATTGCTTTAAATAAAAATTGCGAATTGGATGAAGCAACATATATTATAAAAAAAGATGGCACAATAACTTTGTCAAAAATATCAATGGATAAAACAGCAGCATACGAATTAAATTGCATGACATATAAAGGAAACTTACAGAACTACAAAATAGTAGATATGGACCCATATAGTTACAGAATAAAAAATGGGACATTATATGTAAAATATAATGAAGACAGAGTTGTAGAAGCTCCAGAAGATTTCTCTAATAATGGCTATACTTTTAATAAATACAACTACCAAATATCAAACGAAAAAACAGTGTTCCCATATAAACAGAATGGAAAAACATACTTAATATATTCAGACAATAAGGGGATTACGTGGGACAAAGTAGAAATAGATGGAAATTCGACAATAGAGAATATTCATTTTATAAATTCACAAATTGGCTTTATGCTACAATTTGAGGATATGGCTATGACAGTAGCCTTTGGACATATAAGCAAAACAGTAGATGGAGGTAAAACATGGCAAATAATAAATAAAGGAATAGGAGAAGAGAAAATTTTTAGGAAAGAAAGTCAAATAAGATTTTTTAGTGAAAATTTAGGCTTTGTAACCATGACATATAGTGGAGAAAAATGTGATTTATATATTACGAAAGACGGAGGTCAAAATTTTAAAAAGATTGAATTAACTCCAAGCAACTGGAACAAAGAAATGGAATGGAAAGGGATTTACGATTATTATAATTTACCAGAATTAGAAAGTGGAAGATTAACCATAGAAGTAGGACAAGGAACAGATGGAGATTATAATGGAGGAAATACAGTAAAATTTTATTCAGATGATAATGGAATAAGTTGGAAGGAAGAAGTAGTATGAAGAAAAAAGCAGTAATAATATCAGTAGTTGCAGTAGCAGTAATAGCATTAATAACAGTAGCAATATTAGTATTAAGCAAAGAGAAACAAAATCCAGAAGAGATACTAAAAATATATTTTGCATATATAGAAAAGCAAAATTATGAAGAAATGTATAATATGGTACACTCAAATACAGATAAAGAAGAATTCTTAAAAAGAAACAAAAATATATATGAAGGAATACATGCAAAGAAAATAAAAATAGAAATAACTTCAACTCAAAATGAAAAGAATAAAGTAATAATTACATATCTAACAAAAATGAATACAAGTGCTGGAGATGTGGAGTTTGAAAACACAGCAAAATTAAGTAAAGATGATAGCAAAAAGTACAAAATAGAATGGTCATCAAACTTAATATTTCCAGAGCTAAATAATGACTATAAAGTTAGGGTTAGCAATACAGAAGGGAAAAGAGGAAGTATATTAGATAGAAATGGAAATATACTTGCAGAAACTAAAACAAATAGAAAATATCCATACAAAGACATAACAGCACATATAACAGGATATGTTCAAGGAATAACAGCAGAAGAATTAGAAAGCAAGGCTGAAAAGGGGTATAATGCTCATTCTATTATTGGAAAAACTGGATTAGAGCAAGTATATGAAGAAAGGCTAAAAGGGAAAGACGGATTAAAGATATATATAGAAGACAATAATGGAAATATAGTAAAAACAATAGCAGAAACAAAAGGGAATGATGGAGAAGATATAAAGCTTACAATAGATATTAATCTTCAAACAAAACTATATGAAAAAATAAAAAATGATAAAGGATTTTTTGTTGTGATGAATCCACAAACAGGGGAAATTCTAGCATTAGTTAGCACGCCGTCATATGACCCTAATAAATTTGTTACAGGTATGACAAATGATGAGTGGAATAGTATAAGCACTAATGAAGCAAAACCACTATTTACAAGATTTATATCAACTTGGTGTCCAGGCTCAACATTCAAACCAATTACAGGAGCAATAGGACTAACAACTGGAAATTTAAGCGAAGATGATGAGTTTAATTATTCAGGGCTTGCATGGCAAAAAGATAGTTCTTGGGGAGATCACAAAATAACAACACTTACAGCATATAGCGGAAAGAAAAATCTAAAAAATGCTTTAATACATTCAGACAATATTTACTTTGCACAAGCAGTATTAAAAGTTGGAGAAAAAACATTTACAGAAGGACTAGACAAAATAAAATTCAATGAAGATATAGACTTTGAACTAGACACTAATAAGTCAACATATTCTAATTCTGGAAGAATAGAAAGAGAAGCAACACTTGCAGATAGCGGGTATGGCCAAGGACAATTATTAGTAAATCCAATACATATGGCATCTATATATTCAGCATTTGTAAATGAAGGCAATATGGTAAAACCATATATAGAATACAAAGAAAATAGAGAAAAAGAATACTTGGTAAAAAATGCTTTCTCAAAAGAAGCAGCAAATATAATAAGAGAAGACTTAATACAAGTAGTAGAAAGTCCAACAGGAACAGCGCATGATTTAAAAGTAAATGGAGTAAAATTAGCAGGAAAAACAGGAACAGCAGAGCTTAAAGCATCAAAAGAAGAAAAAGGAAAAACATTAGGGTGGTTCAATTGTTTTACAGTAGATGAAGAATTAGACAAATCAATGCTAATAGTAAGCATGGTAGAAGATGGTGGTTCAAACGGAGGAAGTAGATATTTAAAGAAAATAATAAGAACATTATTTGAGTAAGATTAAATTATTTATTTGACAATACTATTTTAAAATGTTAAAATGGTTGCAAGTTAATTTAGTTATGTTTTAAAAAGAAAACCAGTAGAATTTTATAGTAACTAACAGAGAGGTAATGGTTGGTGGAAATTACTAGAATATAAAATTTGAATTACAATTCTTATAGTAACTAACGTGTAGCTACGAATAAGCATTAATTGAGGCAATATAAAATATTGTGAATAAAGGTGGTACCACGGAATTTAAACCAATTCGTCCTTTAACTAGGATGAATTGGTTTTTGATTTGTAGGGGCGGATTCCCTAGGCAATCCGCTAAATAAGAAAGGGTGATGTTATGAATTTATACGAAGATTTAAAATGGAGAGGATTAATTCAAGATATTAGTGATGAAGAGCTAATTAACAAACTAAACAATGAAAAGTTAACATTTTACATTGGAACAGACCCAACAGCAGATAGCATGCATATTGGTCATTATTCATCATTTTTAATTTCAAAAAGACTTGCAAAATATGGTCATAAACCTATTTTATTAGTAGGTGGAGCAACAGGATTAATTGGAGATCCTAAACCTACAGCAGAAAGACCTATGATTACAAAAGAAGCAGTTGAACATAATATTAAAGGACTAACAAAACAAGCAAAAGAAATATTTGGATTTGAAGTTGTAAATAACTATGACTGGACAAAAGACATAAATGTTATAGATTTCTTAAGAGATTACGGAAAATACTTTAATGTTGGATATATGCTAGCAAAAGATAAAGTAAGATCAAGAATGGAAACAGGTATTACATATGCAGAGTTTTCATACATGATATTACAAGCACTAGATTTCTTACATCTATACGAAACAAAGAATTGTGTTCTTCAAGTTGCTGGCTCAGACCAATGGGGAAACATAACAGCAGGAATAGAATTAATTAGAAAGAAAACAGATAAAACAGCTTATGGAATGGTAATGCCATTAGTTACAGATTCAAATGGAGTTAAATTTGGAAAAACAGAAGGAAATGCACTATGGCTAGATAAAAATAAAACATCAAGTTATGAATTATATCAATACCTAGTAAATCTTGAAGATACAATGATTATTAGTTACTTAAAAAAATTAACATTCTTAAGCAAAGAAGAAATAGAAGAGATAGAAGCAAAACATAATGAGCATCCAGAATTAAGAGAAGCACACAAAATACTTGCAAGAGAAATAATAACAGATTTACATGGAAAAGAAGAATATGAGAAAGCTGTTAGAATTAGTGATGCATTATTTAAAGGTAACTTCAGTGACTTATCAAACGAGGAATTAGGAGAAGCCTTTAAAGGAAATGAAGTAAAAGAAGTAGAACTTAATAAAAACATATTAGATGTATTAGTAGAAATGAATGTTGCAACTAGTAAAAGACAAGCAAGAGAATTTATTTCTGGAAATAGTATAGAAATAAAAGGAGAGAAGGTAAAAGACTTAGACAAGACAATAACAGAGCAAGACCTTATAAACAATACATTTTTAATTATAAAAAGAGGAAAAAAGAATTATTATATAGGCAAAATATGTATTGACAAATAATAAGGCGTTGTGAAATAATATAGTAAAATATTAAGGAGGAGAGATATGAAAAAAATATTAAAATTAATTTTAACAATAATGCTAATAGTATCATTAGCCTTTGCAATTACTGGATGCGGTAATAATAAAGAAAAAGTTGAAAGCAAAGTAAGTGAAGAAAGTAAAGTTGAGGAAAATGGAAAGTCTAAAACCTATAATGCAATTAACAAAATAGTTTCAGGTGAAAAATATGTAATGGCAATACAGGGAAAAGCAGATATGGGTGATGG
>OIYV01000701.1_pt1 | contig 17987 bp, 18 predicted proteins | sample 1588251 | NCBI WGS metagenome assembly OIYV01 (sample SAMN03283282) | human gut metagenome | biome: human-associated habitat; material: feces | host: Homo sapiens | place: Peru | collected 2012
CATGGAAAGACACAAAATTTTATGAATTAGGCTTGATTTGTATTATCTAATTTTTGTGTGCTGGAGGAAAAAAGAAATGAAATTAAGCAAAAAGAATATGGTGGTTATCAGTTTTATGTTGTTCTCACTGTTCTTTGGAGCTGGAAATTTAATCTTTCCACCATTCTTAGGACAAAATGCAGGGGAACATACGTTTACTGCGATGGCTGGTTTTTTATTAACAGCGGTTGTATTGCCAGTGCTTGGTGTCATTTTTGTTGCTAGATTTGATGGATTAGATAAGTTAAGTGGAAAAGCTGGAAAACGTTTTGCATTCATATTTACAGTATTGATTTATCTTTCTATTGGACCTGGTCTAGGTATTCCGCGTGCAGCTTCTGTTCCGTTTGAAATGGCAGTTTCACCATATTTGCCAAACGATGCAAATCGTACGCTATGGATGGTTTTATACTCTGCTCTTTTCTTTCTTGTTGCGTTATGGCTGTGTTTGAATCCTGGTAAACTTGTACAGCGTATTGGAAGGGTATTAACACCTAGCTTATTGATTTTGCTTGTTCTTTTGTTTATCAGTTTTGTGACAAAAGGAAATGTCAATGTTGCACCTACCTTAGATAGCTATCAATCTTCTGCATTTTTAAAAGGTTTTACAGAGGGCTATAACACAATGGATACCATTGCAGCATTAAACTTTGGTCTAGTGATTTCAACAACACTTGTTTCGTTTGGATTAAATGAGAAGAAAGATCGTATTACACATACTGTGTATGCTGGTATATTTGCAGGCAGTATCTTAGCAATTGTATATATGATGCTTTCTTATATGGGAATGTGTTCTTCTGGTGTATATGCAGTACAGGAAAATGGTACATGGACTTTGAGGTGTATTGTGCAGCAGGTGTTTGGTGATGGAGGTACAATTCTTTTGGCAGCAATCTTTACATTAGCTTGCTTAACAACCTGTGTTGGTTTAATTAATTCCATTTCTCAATTCTTTTCTATCTTATTTAAGAACTTTGTAGAAATCTACCTAGAGTCAATGGAACATCGTATTAAAGAAAATACGTTGATGACCAAACAAAATATCTTTTATCATCATATCGTTCCCTATCTTGGTGAAATGAAACTAGATGAAATTACTCCAAAAGATATTATCCATTGGCAAGATCAAGTCATGAAAGATAACAACTATAAACAGACGTATCTTAAAACGATCCATAATCAACTCAGTGCTTTATTTAATTATGCTGTTAGATTTTATGGATAAAAAAACAATCCTGCTAGACTTGCCGGTAACATGGGTAAAGAAGAAGTTAGTGAAATGAAGTTCTGGGCTAAGGAAGAACATCTTACTTTCTCTAGAGCAATGATGAATAAAGAAGAAAGTTATCATGCATTTGAAATCTTGTATTGGTGTGGCATACGTCTTGGTGAGCTGCTTGCCTTAACAGCTGAAGATTTTGATTTTGAAAAGAAAACTTTAAGAATTAACAAATCCTATCAGCATATTAAAGGTAAAGATGTTATCACAACGCCTAAAACTAGAAAAAGTAATCGCGTATTAACACTTCCTGATTTTCTATCCGATGAGATGCAAGATTATATCTCTAGACTCCTCTACTTAAAAGTTGATGATCGTATCTTTACAATCACTAAATCCGGTCTTCATCATGAAATGGATCGAGGATGCAGAGAAACCGGTGTTAAAAGAATACGTGTCCATGATTTAAGACATTCCCACGTATCTATGCTGATTGAAATGGGATTTAGTGCTGTAGATATCGCAAATCGTGTAGGACATGAAAGTGTTAAAGTAACCTATCGATACGCGCATATGTTTCCTAATAAAGATCTAATGATTGCCAAAAAATTAAACATTTCAAGAAATGGTGAAAAAGATGAGCAAGAAGAACCTGGATCAAAATGGGAGACTTAGAAACGTAGTTGTAGGATTTAGAATGTCTGAAGAAGAAGTTGATCTGCTAAATCGTAGAGTTCTAATTTCAGGACTCACAAAGTAAGAATTTATAATCAACTCTATACTAGGAAAAGAAGTAACAGTTTATGGCAATCCATATGTATTCAGAAGTCTACAAGATGAACTTATTAAGTTTATCAAACTTTATGGCAAAGGATTGGAAGATGAAAATGATGATGAAATGTTTGAATTAACACTAAAAACGATACTTGCGATGCGAAAAAAGGAAAGACAGAAGTTTATCCTGTATAAGCAAACTCTCACGAAAACCTTATTTTAAAGGCTTTTTTAATGTTTTTACGAACCTGTAAACCGTGGTTAACCTCCGATTAACAAGTTGGGCTATTTTTAACCAAAATCACCCTATTTTGACTCAAAAAGCAGTCAATTTTCGTGATTTTTGCCTGAGCTTTTGAAAAAACGTCAATTTTGGACCCTTATGAAAGCCTTTAGTTAAGGCCCCAAATACAAAATACGTTTTCAAAATGTTTTCAGCACCACTTGAGACATTAAAAAAAGCCCTTGAATAAAGGACTTTTTCAACTTTTGATGATCATTAGTAGCCGATTCCCCGTATTTTTCGTAAACATCTCCCCGTCATCTTCGTTGATTTAACACCAATTTTTACTTTCTTTTTTTCAGCATTTTTTTCGATAATTATCTCAAAGATTTCGTATAGGATAATTTACTTTTATTAACGGAAAACCGCATAAGCACAAGGTTTTTGTTATGTGAAGTCATGGTTTTTTACACACAAAAAGACCCTGCATTTTTCAACGCAAGGTCTCATTTTTTATTTCTTATTTAGTTTTCTAAGTAGTTCTTAGATCAGTTCCCATGGAAAATGTAAATTACAAATTCGTGGGGATAGATGTTGGATTCTACATTGATGATTATTCGCAACCAATTCCCCGCTATTTTTGCAAATATCTCCCCGTATCTCCAAGTTTTTCTATTATAAAAAACTCTCTCTTTTTCTTTTTTATTCACACTTAAAACAAGAAAAATAGCTAGAAAATAATATGCTTTTATTCACGAAAAGTGGCTTAAATACAAGGTTTTTGTTATGTGAAGTCGTGTTTTTTACCAAACAAAAAGACCCTGCATTTTTCAACGCAAGGTCTAATTTCTTTTTTTATTCTATTTTATTTCTTGATTAAATTTCTCTTTGCCACGGACGATAGTTGCTAATTTCGTGGAAAAGAGGCTTGTGAATCATCATAGAGTAAAATATACCTTGCAAATCAAGAATACAATGGTTATCCTCAGATTTCAAGACATTTTTAATTTCTATCAATAATTTTTGACATAGGTGTCCTTTGCCAAGCTATATATAAGTACAATCGGTAAATCATATTCTTTTTGACAACATGAGAAAAGACTGACTTTACAACAAGCCAGCCAAATCTTTTTTATGTTCCCTTTTAATCATAGAAATCTTAGATGACTGAAGCTTTTAAAACATAGACTCATAAGACGAAAGTTTTTCGGAGAACAAAGGAAACAATAGCTACTCCAGTCACCGGATTTCAATATATATATGTATTATTTTCTATTTTATAAAAAATTTTCTATTTAATTTCTTCTGGTACAGATGTTGGAATAGCAGTTGCAAATACTTGTAAATGCCATAATTCGTCTTGCAAACCAGGGCAAAGAAGGATTCTATATACAGTTTTTCCTAATACAAATTGCCCATCTTCTTTTTTCCACTCTACGGTAAATGATGCGTAAACATTAGGCTTTGGCCAAACATCATTTTCGAATCCCAAATTAGGAAGAATATCTGTAAATAGCTCGTCATACATAACTTGTTCAAGATCATTAATAGAAATCGTTGCCTTATACGGTGTTTGAATCTCAATCAAATAACAAGGAACCAAAATCTTCTTTGTCGCTTTTCTTTTTTCAAGAAAATCTAGTTTAGCAATCGGATCATTAATTTTTGCACTTTCATTAATATCAAAAGACAAATACTTATCATCTGGCATTCGAGTTTTTGCATGCGGTTCATCAACAGGACTTACATTAATGATTTTATAGCCAGAGTGTGATTTAGCTAAACCACGAGCCTGAATTGCTTTTTCTTTTACAAGTCGCATAAGATTGTGATAAGTCGACAACTCTAAAACGACATGTGTCGCATCTTTTTTCTCATGAACTTGCATAAAAGTTGTATCGTCGATCATCTTTACTTTTATTTCTTTCATTAGTTAATACCACCTTTCCTTTCTGAAAATAATTTTTAACGTTCTTCATATAACACGTCATTTGTAAGTTGTTCTCGCTCTGTATATAATTTCTTTTTAGAGAAAGAGTTTTTTACTGTTGATGGTAGTGGATTTGATACTGATATAGTATTAATCACTGGCTCAAGTGTTGGCAAAACCTCTTCAAATTCTTTTTTGACACCTCTATTTTCTTCAAATTCTCGTTCAAGACTTTCCTTAGAAATTCCTCTACAAAATGTTTTTGACAGATTTGAGTCTCTAAATCTTCTGCCTTCATCATTGAAAAAAACAATGTGTTTTCTTTGTTCACTCCAAGTAACTTTCCATTCCGATTTTTTTAAGTTAGAAATGAATTCAGATTTGCTTTTGCTAGTAGATGCTGCTCTCTCAATGGCATCAAAACATGCTTGAATATCTGAGCCTTTTTCAATAATTTTGTGCTTGCCCATATCCCAAGTGGATTTGTCTCTTTTGTCTACTCCTTCATAGGTTTTTCCTTTTTCTGTGACAACTAAACCAAACTTTTCGCAAAGCGAGTCGTTGAGCTGGCGCATCTGCATTAAATCATCGTGTGTTTCGTGAAGCATCTTTCCATCAATAAAAGACACAGAATTTGTCACCATATGTACATGGAGATGTCCTCTATCTTCGTGAACAACTACAAGTGTTTGGTAACCAGAGTAATGCTCTTCTGCAAATTTGTGGGCAAATTTTAAGGCCTCTTCGCTCGTGATTAACTCATCTTTATGCCAACTTAAAATCGAATGTGTACACTGTCTACCATCCATTTTTTTCCAAATTTTCTTTTCCGCAATAAAAGTATCATAAACCCCCTTACTATTAATACCATCGTATACATACGGCCCTGTAACCGAGCTAAGCAATTTTTGTTGATCATTCCTAAGAACGTACTTAATAGTTCGCTTTAGTCCAGATTTTGACTTCGGTCTGCGAGATACAATCTTAACGACTCCCATAAAACAGCCCCCTCAAACATACGTTTTTTTAAACTTTCAATCAATTTTGGAATGTCTGCCTCATCAGGTACTCTACTGTAGACCTCTAAGTATGTCTCGATACCATCCAAATCAGTAATACAATCTGAAATTGCACTTAACAATTTCGAAACGTTTGCGTTTAATTTTTTTAATTCTTCAAATTCTTTTCCGCTAATGACATCTTTATCCAGTGCAGCAGATAAAAGATAATGTTGTTTAGATACCTTGCACCCTTTTGTTTTTTTAGTAAATAAATCGTATTCCTCTTCTGTCATTCTAAAGAGAATTTGTTTGTTTCTTTTTCGATTAATCATAATGTAACACTTCCTTTCTTTTTATAATTTCTAATTTGACTTATCGCCATGGGGTTCTAGGGGCCCCCCTAGCAAGCAGTCTGATGGATTTCCATCAGGCGTAGCTTGCTGTGATTGTGCTGAAGGCGTTTAAAATATCAAGCGTCCCTTTTGTGCTAAGATGCATGCTGATTAGAAACAACAATTTAAACCTCTTTCGCTGCAAAATTTTTTTTGGATAATTTGCCAAGAATCCCATTCCTACGAAAAAGATTACAAAACATCTTAATTGTAGTGAGCCTTTTTTTTAAATATCATCAAAAAAGCCAGATTCAACTTTTTCTTTCATATGGCGAAATAAAGTATCTTTGATGTACTCTCCTACATGTGTTTCAGAGATAAAGACAAAACTAACGTCATATCTAGCCCTATATGCTTCTAGGTATGACATCACAACATCTGGTGACATCTTCGACCTATATTTTTTTTCATAGATATCATCAAGTGATCCGTTTTCAACAAGGATAATGAGTTTACAATTAGCATCTTTTGCGCGTTGCAGCTCTCTTTCAAATTGTGCTTTCTTCTTAGCTCTGAAACAACCTAAGAGCTCACTCAAATCCATCTTTCTTTCTACACTAATTAGAGGCATGACCGATTTAGCTGTTTGATCAACAATATGTCTCCCATCCGGAAGAATAATGTCATATGCGTAATCACCCACCTGTAACGTTTTTCTTTCGTAAGGTACATCACCAAATTGAGTGTACCGTTGTTCAGAGCGCAAATTACGTTGCTCTCTTGTATCCACAAGAATTGTAAAACTTTTCATCACCTGCGTTTGGTCATATGAATGCATTAGTTCCATCTCCCTTCATTTAATTTAAATGGTTCATAAAACCTTTTAATCTTCGGCTGTTTATAATTCTGGTTGTTTGTACAGACTGTTGTTTCGTTTTCGATATATACAAAAAGCCGTAATCCTCTCATCAAATCAAAGCGTTTATCGCTTGCTTCCTCATATTGGTATGTTGGATTTGATACTTCAAGTGCATGAATGAACTCTTTATACTTTCTGGCAATATCTGTGTTGGAATATTGATCACCGTTAAAAGGTACGCAGATATACGTGAAGCCGTGATACTTTTTGTCCTCACTTTTTTGTGCTTTGTATTCCGAATCAAAATGAAGTCTAAATTCTTTAGGGGCGACAATATCGTACGCGATTCTTAAGTGTACTCCTTTTCCACTTTTATTATCGTGAACAGTAGCGCCTAAAATCACGATTTGGTAAAAACCATCTGGCAAATTTTTTCGAGTAATACTTTTGTCTTCTTGGGTCATTTATAAGTTCCTCCTTCATAAGATAAATAGATTATCTTTCGTTCTCTCTATATATATGTCAGAAAATTGTTCAGAAATAGAATAGCGCGCAACCTTTTTGGATAACTTTTTGTGATTTAACGTAAAAAAATTTGATTTATTTATAAAAAAAGACCCCGGTATTTCTAATACTGAGATCTTTGTAATTTAGTATACAATTTTATTATGCTACGACACCGTAGCGTGTATAAACATACTCATAAATTGAACCTGTGAGCTTCCTGCTGTAAATATATGTAATTATTCGCAATATTTAATGAATCTAATAAATCCATTTCCCAAATCAGTAGTTCTTGATGCGACCATTCCACTTCCTGTCATCGTGCAATTCATATTTTCTGTATTCAGTACTCCATCATTAAACGTAAACGTCAAACCACTCGCCTTGGAAAAACAGGTTTTTTATGAGATACTCTAAAAAATACGAAAAAACTAATAGTTTTTTAGAGGAAGTCAAATTATTATTATGGATCAATCAACTCATGAAATCAGACGCAGCAATTGGATGAATATCATTAATCAATGTCAAAATCGTCCAGCAAACATGACTGCCAAACAATGACTTGCAGATAACGGAATCAGCGATAAATCTTACTGTTGTTTTGCGAACCTCCGTAGAAGCCGCTTCGCGGCGCTTTCAAGAAGATAAAATATAGCGGGTGGCTGTTTGAAGGTGCGGTGGTGGTTAGGACGATGATAATCACCTTGCCGCATAGGACTGATAAGAGGTGCTTAATACGTTTAGTTTTTTTAGAATGCGTTTCTCATACGCTGAGTTGTTCGTAAGACAGACAGATTATTTCCCTGTTGAACGCACTGCGAAAACGACAGATCTTCATAATGTACAATACATACTAAAAAATAGCTGTATGTAATTTTTATTTGCAGTTTAAATTCTGACATATATATAGTGTAGAAAATAAATTTTACAGATTACACTCAATCGAAAAGGGAGGATTAACCAATGGTTAAAGATTTTGTTAGTAGCTTTATTACAGACGTCTGTTTTGTATTAGGAATTGACGTCCCGAGAGTATCACAGGATTTTCAAGATATTTGCATTGACACCCGAAAGGATCAATATGCCGGAGATGTCTTTTTTGTTCCTGCAACCGATGAACCGGATTCAGAATTCTTTTTTTGCATTGCACATGATTTAAGGGTGCGCTGGCAGTTCCTAACCAATGCCGAACACTATGACTTCAAATCGGCTGAGGAAATTGGCCTTGATAATTTTGACGACCAGCCAGCGGAAGTGGATGCTGTAGCCTTTGCAGCACTCTATATGCTTTTTTATTTTCAGTTATTAGAAAAGGTTGTGTCTTTGAAGCCTCATACGCGGGAGTTGCTCAAAAAGAGGATGGAGGAGATTACACAGGAAGTACTTTTTTAAAAAGACATGGGTATGAATTCAACTTAATACCGAAAACGCGAAGACCTCAGCTTCTTGTGCTGGGGTCTTTTTTTGATTGTCTAGCTTCTATAGAGTCGGTTCGGAAACTTGGAAATCACAAAAACACTCAGCTTCATCAAAGAATGATAACTGACCGTCAATAGAATCAAGTGTCTCTGTGTGTTTTCCAAATCTGTATCTGTTTGCCAGACGTACTTGCTCAATGAGTTTTTCAATGTTCTCGTTTAATACCTCCAATTGTCCTTGCATCATGAAAACAACCACCACCGCACCTTCAAACAGCCACCCGCTATATTTTATCTTCTTGAAAGCGCCGCGAAGCGGCTTCTACGGAGGTTCACAAAAACAACAGTATCTAAAAAATCATGCGTTACCTTCGGGACATCAATCCCTAAAACAAAACAAACATCTTTGATGAATCTGTTCACTAAATCATCACTCATTATCTTTAAGCCTCCTAAATTATTCTATTTTATGTAATACTTATTATCGATTTTTTGCCAGTGTAACTCTTTTACCCAAATTGTCGCAACTCATCACCATTTAGCTTTAACTCCTACTCTTTTAGTCAGGGCATCATTAATATAATATGTAAATATTACATGTCCGTGTGCTTCTTTTGGGACCGAATTAACATCATGTGCTAAAGAGAACTGATGTTTTTTCTAACGTATCAGATACTGCTAAAGCGGCACCTTCATTAGGATATAAAAGCTACTTGCAATGCAAACGTCCTAAGGGTTTCAGACAAGCTTTTTATTTTAATGAAGGCATGCCCTTTTGATTATTGAAGGACTTAGATATATCCCAAGACCTTCAATAAACATTGTTATCATAAGTTACACTCAATGACTTAAAATTCAACGCCCAACTTTTCTGCACGCACGTTTAATGCAACGTCTTTAACCGCTTCAGCTTTGCGTTGTTTTGCACGTTTTTCTGCTGCGCGTGCTTTAAGTTGCGCAAGTTCTGCATCCTTGCTGGCTCTTGCTGCATTAACTACATCGTCACTTCTGCTCATGTTATGAATAATATCTTCTACTTCAAGACCATATCTTTCTGGGAACGTTTCTGCAGAACGTTGCCATAAGTACTTATAGCCCAATTCCTCACTTGTGTTATTAGGGTCGTAAATTCTTCTGCTTGATGGATCAAACGCAACACGGAATCCTTTTTCAACATTGAGGTCTCCAAAATCTCTATTCTTCGAAATTTTGATAACACGATCTTTGCTATCTGGTTCCCCGCTAGGCATCTGATAAAAGAGGACCAAAGAAGCAGCATCGGTAACTACACTTTCACCTCTAACAAGATCACTAAGGTCTTCCGGATGATAACCAGCTTGTTCCTTCTTCGTGTGTGCAACAACAAAAATCCAAAGATTTCTATCAATCGCCAATTGTGCGAGAGCTACAAGTCCAGACTGCAACCTACGTCTATCTTCGGATGCTTTGATGCTAGAATTTGAGATTGCACTCTCAAGCATCATAACGTTGTCAACAATTACAACCTCACCACCACAATCCGCAAAATCACTAACAGTCTTCAATAAGTGATCAAAATTGCTACCGCTAGGGTTGTAAAAAGAAAACAAATCCCCATAACTTGCACGAATCAATTTTTTATATTTAGCATTGATTCTATACTCATTGTGCGCATCCATTGTATACCCGTTAATCTTTTTTTCTGGAATGCGCACACATTCCATTCCAAACGGTCCTGCAAGGGTTGCTTCTAAGTCTCCCCTAGCAGTTCCACAACTCTTCTCTCCAGAGTACATGAGCACGCCTTTTTGCATTTCGAGAGCTTGGGCTACAATTTGATTAACAACTGTGCTTTTTCCCTTTCCTCGTGATCCTGCAATGACAGTATACCCTGTACCTCTAGGGAACCCTCCTAATAAAAACTTGTCCACAGAGCGGATTCTAATAGGTAATCTTTCAATGTCATAAGGGCTAATTGCTTCTGCCTTTGCGACAACTAATGTATCCGCGTGGGTCTGATTAAATACTTCGGCAGAATACATTATTCGTCACCCCCTTTGTCATAAAGAGCTTCAATGCGCTCTTGTGTATCAGCAGTGAACTTGTCAATATCTTTTTTGTAATAATAAAACACGTCTGTGGTGCTAACATACTTTTTAATCTCTTCAGTCGTCAAGTCAACAAGTGATTTGCTTTGCACCAATCCAGCGTCTCTCGCTTCTTCCAAATACCCTTCGAAACGCTCACGGAACAGTGTTTCTGGTCTCAGCCATTTCTTACGCTCAGGATCATTAATCCACTGTGGCTTTTTAACGTCGATTACAGCTTTCAATTCTTCAACGCTAAATCCTTCCGACAACCAATGCTCGATGCCTTCTCTAGTTGACTTACTTGTTGTAAGCCGATGGCAACCAACTTCCTTATTAAGGTATTCAACTACTTCAACGACCTCTGGAGCAACTGCAACTTCTTCTTTTTGTGCTACTTCTTTTTTATTTTTGGTTTCTACGTTAACGGTGCCGTACTGACTGAGTTCCCAGCCCTTCTCCGTCAAAGTATAAGCGTTTTTCCAGCGATATGACTTAGCGATAAGCCCTTTTAAGATAAGCTTATCTTTTCTTCGCTCAATCATCCTTTTTGTGAGTTCAGGCATGTAATTTACGATGTCAGTAGCACTAGCGAAATACCAGGCAACTCCTTCCGGATCGATCTTACCAAGATTGAGATTTTTGGAAATATTAAATGATAAATGCTGAAACAAAGCGGCAGCAGCAACATCATGGCCAAGCATACGTGCAACCATTACACTGTAACGGTGACAATCATCAGATATTTTATCTCCAATTTGTTGACTGATTTCTAATTCTCGTTTTGTTGCCATTAACACTCACCTCCTTCTTGATAACACATTTTGATTAAATTCTTTTTACACTTTACATTCATCTTTTGTACCTCCTAGTCTAAAAAAGTGTACTTTGTACAAGAGTTGTGCTATAACGATTCAAAGAGTACTTTCGGTAAGGACATCTCCTTTTGATTGTCTTATCCTGTATATGTCTCATAAATAGGTGTGGAGCATTCATGACACCTGTATAGCTATTCAGCTCTCGATATGTATATGTCAGGAAAAATATTTTGAATGATGATTTCGCAACCTTTTTTGAGGATTTCCAAAAGAAAGTGGTTGTTTTTTTGTTTTCTACGGGCTTTTCCCACAAAAAAAAAGACCTTGGTTCATAATCCAAAGTCCATCTATCTTTTCAATATTAAGTGCAAGAGTATTTATATTTATCAAAAAATTCGTCAAATATGTTGGCTTTGACTTCTTCTTTAACTTCTTCTGTTTCCTTTTTTTCTGTTTCAGCGTCAGCCGTTTCTTTTTTTACGGCTTCAAAACTAACACTGATAGTAACATCACTAGCAGACATTTTGAAAGTATAATTGCCTTCATCATTTGCAGTGACTTTACCATCTTCAAGAGAGGCTACAACTGTTCCGCCAGTGTTTTTGACTTCAATTTTAGCTGTATTGAATCCTTCATCTGGTTCAACAGCAACTTCAACTTTGTCACCCTGTACATGAGTTGTAGGATCCTTCGTCTTGTTTCCATCGGTTACAAAAGAGGTCGTTCCATTTTGCGTCTGGCTAAGTGTCGCTGCATAGTTCTGAGCAATCTCACTCTCAATCCTCGATTCTTCCGCGTAAACGACAGAGTTAGGAACTGCTGTGGAGAATGCCATCAGAAAAGAAAGCGTCGAAGCCACACTTCTTTTTAAGACAGTTTTCTTCATTTTGGAATACTCCTTTCTTTTTTAGAACGTTTTTTGTTCTTTTATATCTTACACATTAGCAGTAGAGCCTTGTGGCGGATGATTTCCACATTGGGCTTTAGCCAATGGAAAGACAAAAATTATTTTCGACCGGTTATCCTTTTCCGGTCTATTTTGGTACGATAAAAACAGTACCGATTATAATATGTAAGAAAAACATTTTTAAACTTGTTCGATTGCACTAAAAATCGAAGACTTTTTTTAAATTTTTCTTTGTAATTAAGTCACAATAGAAAAATATGCAAAAAAATAGACCCAAACATTTAAGTTTGAGCCTATCTGTTCCCTATTTAAACTAGGAGACGCTTAGTTTGTTTCTCCGCAAGAAGAACATTTTTGACCAGTTACGACTGTTTCTGTCCACGCTGCTTTATCGACAACTGTTTTCGTACCAACTTTTACTTTCTGAGTTTCGTATACAGCATCGTGGTGAACTGTTTTGTATTCCGAAATATTGTGACTACTATGTCCATACTCAAGACAATGCATAGTCATATCATCTGGATTTGTTGTTCTATATCCACATTGGCGGCACTCTGCCCCCGCATCAACTCTCACTTGCTCATCCCAAGCATCCTTTACTTTGACCTGTCTATCTTCGTAAACATCTTCCTGATGAGTTTCTGCCGGATGATTTACCGTTTTTGTCACGTTAACCCAGTTGTGCTTGTGCGCTGGCTTTTCTGTATTTGAGCTGTTTCCACTATTTGAATTGTTTGAACCAGAATTTGGTTTGCTAGAGCTTCCTCCGTTATTTGAACCAGAACTTGGTTTGTTTGTGTTTCCTGCGCTGTTTGAGCCAGAACCTGGTTTGTTTGTGCTACCGGAATTGTCTTTACCATCAGATGTAGAAGGTTTTTTAGTTTCTTCCTTCTTATCATCCTTTTTTGATTCTTCTTTCTTAGCTTCTTCTTTTGGATCCATTGTCGGAGTGGCTGTAGTTTCAGGTTTTACTTCTGTCTTAGCAGAAGCATCAACTACATTCCCACCAGTTACAGCTGTAGAAGCGGGAGCTTTCTGTTCTGTTTTAACTTCGGTTCCATCAGATTTCTTAACAGTTTCTCCATTGTCTGTACGGACGAGTTTGTTCTGATCAGCAAGTTTTTGCGCTTCGTCCTTGTTTACAACGATTGTTTCTTTTTTAACCTTAACTGTTTCAATTTTAGTCTTGTCAGCAGATCCTTTATCTGTCTTGGTTTTGTCAGTAGACATCTTATCCTTCACAGTTTCAGACTTGATGAAAGCATCTCTGAATGTGTCATAAGCTGTACGATCAGCTGTAATACTGAAAGTAATCTTGTACTCTCCTGTTTTTGAGGTATCGACCTTAGAACTGTCTACCTCAATACCTTTTACGATAGAACTGTCGTATAATACCCCGTCAAGGTAATCAACGTCCTTGGACCCTTCTAATACATACATATCCTCGATACCGGTATATGTATCTTTGATTGCGTCCTCGTCAAGCTTAGTCGAATTCGTTGCCACTTTATTCGTACTTTCCACTTTTGTGTCTTTCTTTGCGCCACATCCTGTTGCTGCCCCAGCAACCATGAGTGCAGCTAAAATCATTGAAATTCTTTTTACATTTTTGTTTTTCATTAATAATTTAAGCGATGAACCATCGTATCTTTAATCCTAAGGGTGGAAATCGCCGTCTCCTTTCGCACTCATTAAACCTCTATTTATATAATAAAAAATCATTTTCCTTTGGTGTAAAACATTATTACTGCCCCAATTACTATTGAGAAAATTCCCACTCCACTCCATCCAATAATCATGAATGCTAAGCCTACAATCAAACCAATATTCTGTTTAGTTATTATTGTATGCTTTTTTACATTTTTATTTTGCTGTGAATTTTGACTTTTATAATTATTTTGTTGAAAATTCTCTTGATTACTTGCTACTTTAGTTCCGCATTTTGGACAAAAGCTTTCCCCTTCTTTTATTTCGTTTCCACATTTTGGACAAAACATAATTAATTACTCCTCCTATCTTTACTTTAATTTCTTATTTTTGCTCCACAATATACGCAAAACTCATTATCAATACCTTGTACCGCACCACATTTTGGACATTTAGCTCCTGATCCAGTTGGCGTCACAGGATCCTGTGAATAATTTGTCTGGCTATATCCCGTCTCTGTTGGGGTGCTCATTGGTTTCATATTGTCTTTTTCATTAGAAATTTGAGATTCTAATATAGCTATTTCCTGTTCCAAACTAGGTATTTTTTCATAGCAAGCACGTATATTTTCATCAGCCATATAATCAGTAACTGATGAATTCATAGTTTCATTCTCTGAAGAATGGTTGTCTTCACTTACCGATTCGACCTCTTCGGTTTGATTATTCTTTGTAAAGTCATAAAACAATTTCCCCAACTCTGTATACAATTTATTTAGTTCATTTGTTTTAAGTCCCAAAGTAACTTTTAGTTTTGCAATATTTGCAGCCCCTTTTGTATTTGAAATAATTGAATCAAAATTGATTGCCATATTTTTCACCACTAGCAGAATTCTTCTTATCCGCTGTCCTTTCTATTTAAAATCTTTTCCATATTTTCAAGTTTTTTATTATTGTTTATCGTAATATTTCCTGTGCGATTGGATCATCCACATCTAAAATAACAACTCTTCGATTCTTTTTACCTTCTGATTCCACGAAATCACCATTTGAATTCACATCAGCACCTCTTTCGAACGGGTCCGCTTCATAGCCAAGACCAACTGTCTGGAGTTGAGAATCTGGTACTTTATACGTATTTACTAAAAGGTTCTTCACAGCCTCTGCTCGTCTATTAGACAGCTCGACACATGACTCTTGGTTTCCATATGTAGCCGTTGTTCCTGAAATAAGAATTGCATTGTCCGGATTTGCAAGAATTGCTTCTGCAACCGGCTTTAAAACCTCTTTAGCTGTTGCTTCATCAATAAATGTAGCTTTATTCGCAACAAACTGAATTTGAGTTTCATTGATTTCAAACGGAACTTCAAACGTCTTTTTCGCATTCATTGAAAGCGCACTTTTGTCTTCCGACGTTTCAATGCTAATGGAATACTCTACTTTTTCATCTTCTTTAAAATTTTCTTTTGAAAGTAATTGAATAAAATACGGAGTATTTGGTTTTAATTTTCCAGAATCCATTATGTTGCCTTTATTAGCACCATCAAGATTACTGCTTACACTTTCTCCATATTCATCCAATAAAAATCCATATACAAAACAATCTTGCGTGTGATTTTCAAGGGTTATCTTATATGTTGTATCCGCATCTTCACCTGTTGTAAAAGCAAACCAAGCCTTTCCCTCTTCTTGTTTCATCGTTCCAGTTACTTCTGTTTCAAAAGGTATCCACGCCGGGTCATCTTGATTCGAACCTGCATATATTTCATCCGTATTGGAAGCGCCTCGAGCTTCCGGAACGTTTTCGACTGTTCGGTATGCTGTATTTTCACTATTTGAATCTTTCACAAATAAAGAATATTCTGTTGTAGATGCTTCATCTGTAGTAACACCTACATAATATGTAGTATTTATATCCAACTGATCTGCTACAATCGTAGATGCTTTTCCATCATCGTAAGATCTCTCGCTATCAAGCACTTCTCCATATTCATCGACTAATGAACAAACAACTGGGCGCACATCATTAGATCGGTTTATAATCGTGATATTGTAAATATCTCCCACTTCATCTCCTGTCGTAAAAGCAAACCATGCATTATGATTATTTTTCTCCAGCTCCCTATACACCTTTGTCCCCAAAGGAATCAATGTTGCATCGTACTGATTACTTCCGGGGATAATATCTTCATCTTGTAATTTTCCTTCTGATTCAGATATATTTTGATTCACTACTGTAACATCTTCATTTGAATTTCTTACGATAAATGTATAGCCTATCGTAGCATTCGTAGCAGACTCTAAAGAAAAGCAGTATGTTTTATTTTTTTCTAAATTATCTAGAGTAATAGTCTCTGCTTTTCCGTCATCAAATGAAGGTTTATATTCTATCTTCGTTCCTGATTCATCATACAAATTGCACCATAATTTTCCTTGCATTGTCGAAACCAAAAAAGAAATACTATAAGAAGTCCCTGCATCATTATCTGTCTTGAACGAATACCATCCTTCTTCATAACTCTTTAATTTTCCAGTTATCTTTTTTTCCTCTGGTATCAACGTTGCATCGTCTTGTGAAGTTCCTGCAACATATTCTTCTGTTGTTTTCTTTTCTTGTTTTTCTGTGTTTTTTGTTCCACATCCTGTAAGCATCACAATGATCAATAAAATTGTTGTAATAATCCATTTGTTTCTTTTCATTAATTTGTTTCCTCCTGTTTGTATTTATATTTCCTAGACGTAAAAAAATTGAATCAGGTTTTATTTTTTTTAAATTTTTTAATCCTCATACTCATTTAAATCATATGGACCATAGGTTGCGAATCTGGGTTTAAGTGTTCCTTGAAAAACTGCAGTCACAGAACCATCTCCGTTAAGTGCAAAAATATCCGGTTCTGTACATCCATCAAAATTTGTATGATATCCGTAAAGTGAATAACCGTGGCTATCCTCCTTTATTTCAAACGAATCATACTCATAGGTAATTGTATCTACTGGATTAGGATTTGAACCCTGATAATTATTTATAATAAAATCTTCACGCCCCGGCAGCGGACTGGATTTTATTGACAACACACCATTTTCATATGTAAGATCGAAATAGTAAAAAAACTGGTCCTCGTACGGAATCAAAAATTCCTCTAGTTTTGCGTCTTCTATCGCAGCATCGAACACCGAGCCATCCCCTTCATATCGTTTGTATGAACCGCTTCTAATTTCATTTATACCAGCGAAAGTTACAGTTAATGTGCCGTCATCATCCAACACAAAAGTATCTGTTCTCTCAACATCGTCATTTGTTATTGTTCCATCAGCATTTACAACATCTCCTCCATTACATTCCTCATATGTGGCATTCATAGTGTTTCCATCTATCTGAACCTCATCATAAGCATAGGAAAACATTTCTTTTCCTGGAATAATACCTGATGAAATAAACAAACTTCCATCTTTATATGAAAGTTCCAGAAGATATTCGTCATTTCCATAGCCACCAATCAAATCATCCATATTTATATTCTGTACAGGAGACTCCTGCTCTGTTACTATCTCATCTTGTTTTTTCTGTGGTTCTTCTTTTTTCATTGAGTGGATTCCAACGCCTCCTGCCCCAACGATTGCAATAGCAACCACACTCACAACCACTTTGTTCAGAATACTTTTTCCGGTTATAGATGCCGCTGTTTTTACAGCCTCTTTTCCTGACATTGTCGTATGATTTTTATTTATATTCTGAGTAGGATTTTCAGAATAAGATGTATTTGATAACCTTGAGGAAAGTTTTGTTTCTATATTCTGCAGCGTCACTGGATTTGGTATTTCTGAAGCCTGTGCTTCCTGAGTTGCAAATAAAGCAAGGAAAAATGGAATTGGGGCAAAGCCATAAAGTTTCGTCCCTTTCTTTTCAAGTTCCTTAATGCAAACTTCTATTTTCTTCCTTCCATAATTCAATCTACTCTTTATAGTTCCTTCTGAAACATCTAATATATTTGCAATATCCTTTACTTTAAGTTGTTCATAATAATGCATATAAACAACTATTCTTTGTTCTTCTGACAACTGATCCAAAATTTCATTCAAAAGTCTAGCCGTTTCTTTTTGATTAACTATCTCTTCTGGACATCTGTCTTTTCTAGTATCCTCGAATTCAATCATTTCATCAGAATCAACAGAAGCCATTTGAGAAAAGGTAACTTCAATGTCATTAAGTTAAGAAATGACGAACCATCCAGATACTATTTTCTGGATGGT